>ERZ1023633.167-NODE-167-length-27764-cov-27.197986_pt1 | contig 27764 bp, 26 predicted proteins | sample MGYA00380333_ERZ1023633 | MGnify/ENA primary metagenome ERZ1023633 (study PRJEB33179, sample SAMN07448972) | human gut metagenome | biome: Human-gut; feature: Human associated habitat; material: Faeces | host: Homo sapiens | place: India: Bhopal | collected...
TCACCTCTTTATTTTTCCAAGTGCAAATATAATAGTAAGGGCAAAAGCTTTAAAACTCCAGACAAAACATAAGGCTTTTGCCCTTACAGGGCGTTTTGCTGATTGCTATTATACCCAGGGCGATGCCCTGGGCTAAGAGCTTTTGGGCCTTCAGCCCGTACTTAGGCCACATGCGAAAGTTCAGTCAAAATGTCTTTTTCAAGTAGGCTCAGTAAAAATATTCAACCGTACAGGTCGAAATATCTTTTTTTTTTGAAACCTCCTGCAACCTTTTCCTGTTTTCTTTCGTCTAAATGCCAGAAATAAGAACAATTTAAATATTGAATGAATATGAAGAAACTTGGTTTGATGGTGGCTGGTGCCACTATGTTCTTGGCTGTTGCTGGCTTTACGGCGTGCAGCTTTGATTCTACGGGTTCTACCGTGAAGGGAGATTTGAATTACGTGCAGGATGACTTGCGCCAGAAGCCTTTCAAGGCGATTGATGTGGAGGCTGTGGCTGACGTCTATTATATCCAGAATGATGGCGATAAATGCGATGTCCGACTGGACTACTCTGCCATCAAGGACGCAAAGTTCCTGCAGCAGATGAAGGAGAAACTGAAGGTGGTGTATCGCAATGACGAGGTGGTTATCGGATACAACGGCAGACTGACCGTGCCTGCTTCCTGCAACTCTGAAAACAAGCGACTGAAGATTTATATCACTAGTCCTGACCTGTTGAAGGTGACACAGGAGGGTACGGGAAGCTTCCATGCCAAGTCCATCAACAGTGACCGTTTCGCCATTGATAACGAAGGCGTAGGCTCTGTCTCTATCGGAAAGATTCTTGCCAACAAGGTGACCGTAGACAACGAGGGTGTAGGCTCCGTGAATATCGATGACGTGGCTGGAGATAACATGACGGTTGATAATGAAGGCGTTGGCTCTGTGAAGATCAAGAACGTTTCCATGGGAAGTCTGAAGGTGGACAACGAGGGCGTTGGCTCTGTGAACCTGGGATTCTTCAAGGGTGGCAGCCTGAATATCCTGAACGAAGGGGTAGGAAGCGTGAAAGCCAAGGTTGATTGCCAATCTGTCCATGCAACGTCGGAAGGTGTTGGCGGAATCAATCTGAGTGGCGTCACCCGTCAATACAGCAAGAAGAAAGACGGCGTTGGAGGAATTTCGGATAGCGGATTGACGGTAAGAAAATAACGTAAGTTATTGAAAATCAAAATAAAAAACGGAAGGGGGAATATGCCGAAGCCAAATTGCGAAGAATTGAGCAATTCGGCTTCGGCTAAAACCTCTTATTTTTTTCTATTTTTTCTTTTATTTATTTTCTTTTTTCTCTTTTCTTCTTGCTACTTCTTCTTGTCGCTTTTTTCTTTTCTTTTTTTCTTGTTTTCTTTTTTTTCTTCTCACAAGAATCCCGAATTTACGGTATTTAACATTTGAAAAGCATCACAAGCGCCCTCGGAAAAGGTTCAAAAGAGAACGGTTAGAAGTCCCATTTCACACCGAGGCAAGGACGAACCATCCAGCCGGCATTGCTGCCGAAGTTGTGGCTGATCTCTACCTCGCTACCTACGCTGAGGTTCTCGCAGCCGAAGTGCTGGCCTACGTTGTACCAGAGCTGTGGCTCTGTGGTGAAGACAGTGTGCTCGGGAGTGAAGGCTACGTTGCCGTCCTTGTCAAACTTCAGGTCGCCATCCTTGTCCTTGAACGAACTGTGGGTCTCCCACCAGTAATCAGCGAAACCGCTAAAGTTCAAACCCTTTAATCCAAAGATGTCCTTGCATCCCCAGACTGCAGTAAGCTGCATTGGCACATTCTGGTCGGTCTTGCGGATAGTCTTGTAGAGTGCCTGGAGTGTCAAGGTGTTCTTGAAACTCTTGTCGTGCATGAAATACTCCACACCGAAGAGCCAGGCGTTGTTGATAGGGTAGTCCTTGTAGATACCGCCGTTGTACTCTACGTGGAGGCTCAGGTTCTTCAACTTCGTGTTCTGCCAGAAGTTGAGGGCGCGCGAAATCTCGGTATAGGTTCCACCCTGTGACATGTTGTGCTCGTACTTCTTGCCTGTATCAGTGTTTGTCATCTGATCGAGGTTGAAGTCGTGGTCTACAAAGAAATAAGTGTTACCCCATTTGTCCTGCTTGAACATTTCGAGGGTGAGGGTAACAAACTTGCGGTCACTGCCGAAATCGTAGAAGACTTGGGCGTTGGTCTGTGCTAAAGTCTTGCTCGCAGGGAGCAACGCAAGTGCCATGAGCAGTAGGCTTTTCATCTTTTTCATAAATCTTTTCTTTTCTTAATTATTTATTTAGTGAAACAAAAAACTGCGGACGGTAAAGCCCGCAGTTTGTAATAAAAATATTCTTATTTTGTAAATATCTTTTAGTATGCGAACAAAGGATAGTCCTTCATGGTCTCGTTCACCTTCTCACGGACGCGGGCGATAACCTTTTCGTCCTCAGGAGCATTCAATACCTCCTCGATGAGTTCTGCGATGAGGTGCATCATGTCTTCCTTGGCGCCGCGGGTTGTCATGGCTGCTGTACCCAGGCGGATACCTGATGTCTGGAAGGCAGAACGGCTGTCGAATGGAACCATGTTCTTGTTGACTGTGATGTCGGCTGCAACGAGCGCATTCTCAGCCACTTTACCTGTAAGGTCTGGATATTTGCTTCGGAGGTCAACAAGCATGGAATGGTTGTCTGTACCGCCGCTGACGATGCCGAATCCACGGCCGATGAGGTCATCAGCAAGAACGGCTGCGTTCTTCTGCACCTGTGCAGCATACTCCTTCCATGAAGGCTGCAGGTTCTCGTTGAAGGCAACTGCCTTGGCAGCGATGACGTGCTCCAAAGGACCGCCCTGCTGACCAGGGAATACGGCAGAATTCAAGAGCATGCTCATCTTCTTGACCTCGCCCTTCTTGGTCGTCAAACCCCAAGGATTGTCAAAATCCTTACCCATCAGAATGATACCGCCACGAGGACCACGGAGGGTCTTGTGGGTAGTAGAAGTAACGATGTGGGCATATTTCAATGGGTTGTCCAGAAGACCTGCTGCAATCAGACCCGCAGGGTGAGCCATATCAATCATGAGGAGTGCACCCACCTCGTCGGCAATCTTGCGCATACGTGCATAATCCCACTCACGGCTGTAGGCACTACCACCACCGATAATCAGCTTAGGTTTGTTTTCCAGAGCCAGCTTCTCCATTTCGTCATAATCCACGCGACCGGTTTCCTTGTTGAGGTTATAGCCGATAGGGTGGTAGAGGAGGCCGGAAGTGTTGACGTGGCTACCATGGGAAAGGTGACCACCGTGGTCGAGGTTCAAACCCATAAAAGTATCGCCAGGCTTCAATACTGCGAGCAATACGGCAGCATTAGCCTGTGCACCAGAGTGAGGCTGTACATTGGCGTACTCAGCACCAAAGACTTTCTTGACGCGTTCGATGGCCAGGTTCTCTACAATATCTACCACTTGGCAGCCACCGTAGTAGCGCTTGCCAGGCAGTCCTTCTGCATACTTGTTAGTAAGGTAAGAACCCATAGCGTTCATCACCTCGTCACTCACGAAATTCTCAGAAGCAATCAGCTCCATACCTTTCAGCTGACGCTGATGTTCTCTTTCGATTAAGTCGAAAATCTCTTGATCTTTTACCATTTCTGTTTACTTTTTATGGTTGATGTTTTATGAAATCGGGTGCAAAAATAAGCAATATCTCTCAGACTACCAAATAAATTGTAACATTTTGAGTGATATTGCTTACTTTTTGTTATAAATGAGTGTATTTTCTACTTGCAAAGCTCTACTTTGCCCAGTTGCTGCTCCTTGTCGCAGTAGTGGCAACGCACGATGCCGAGCACCTTGTCAACGGTATGGAAGAGGGTCTGCATAGGCTCGTTGTTGGTGATGCACTTAGGGTTGTTGCACTTCACGATGCCCTTCAGCGTATCCGGAGTCTCTACGGTCTTCTTCTCTACGATTTCGTAGTCCTTGATGATACTCAGTCCGATGTTAGGAGCAACGACAGAGAGGCGGTTGATTTCCTCGTCGGTGAAATACTTGTTGGCAACCTTGATGATGCCCTTCTTGCCAATCTTCTTGGATGGCAGGTTGTAGCCGATGGTAACAGGAGTGTCCATCTTCTCCAACTGGAGCAGATTCACTACCTGATAGGTCTTTTCGGCTGGTATATGGTCGATTACGGTACCGTTCTCGATAGCCGCAACCACTAATTGACTTTTATTATTTCCCATAATAATTAAAAAATAATCACTAATAACTAATCACTAATCACTACTCAATAATGGTCTTGTCATTCTTCACGTCCTCGAGTGAGATACCGAGGCAGTGGCAGAAGATAGCCTCACGTGCATAGAGACCGTTCTGAGCCTGCTGGATATAGTATGCGTGTGGATCATCATCCACATCGTATGCAATCTCGTTTACGCGTGGCAGCGGGTGCATGATCTTCATGTTCTCCTTTGCCTTGCAGAGCATGTCGCGCTTCAGGATGTATACGTTCTTCACGCGTTCATATTCCATGAGGTCAGAGAAGCGCTCCTTCTGAACACGGGTCATGTAGAGAATATCGGCATCGGCAATCACATCCTCGTTGAAGTCTTCATGCTCCACGTACTTGATGTTATGCTCCTTGCAGTAGAGTTTATACTCCTCAGGCATAGCAAGTTCCTTAGGTGCGATGAAGTGGAAGGTAGGATTGAAATGGCGCATGGCTGTGATAAGTGAGTGAACGGTGCGGCCATACTTGAGGTCACCCACGAGATAGATGTTCAAGTTCTCCAAGGTACCTTGGGTCTTGTAGATAGAGTAGAGGTCGAGCAGACACTGTGATGGATGCATGTGTGCACCGTCGCCTGCATTGACGATAGGCACCGGAGCCACTTCGCTGGCATACTGTGCGGCACCCTCGATGAAATGGCGCATGGCAATCACGTCAGCGTAATTGCTTACCATGAGGATGGTGTCTTTGAGCGTTTCGCCCTTGGTGGTGCTGGAAGTCTTGGCATCGGAGAAACCGATGACGCGGGCGCCAAGGCGATTGGCTGCTGTTTGGAAACTGAGCTGTGTACGAGTAGAAGGCTCGAAGAAAAGGGTCGCTACGACCTTTCCCTTCAACAGCTCCCTGTTAGGATGCTTTTCAAACTCCTGTGCCATCTCCAAGAGATAGGTAATCTTCTCTTTAGAGAGGTCTGCAATCGTTACAAAATTATGTTTTTCCATTTGTTTTTGATTGTAATGTTCTAAAATCGCCTCCAAAGGTACAAATAATTTTCGATTTATGTGCGATAAATCAAAACTTTTATGTAATTTTGCACAAAATAAATGAAGAAATAGAGATGAGAAAACATTTTATCTATACGTTATGGGGCATTTTTGCCACCTTTGTCGTGTCGGCTATGCTGGCCTTCTTTGCCATCTGGAACGGATGGATCGGTTACATGCCGGACATCGAGGACCTGCAGAATCCTATCAGTAGATTCGCCACTCAGGTGTATTCGGCAGACGGAAAGGTGCTGGGAACATGGAATCTCAACAAGGAGAACAGAATCGTGATTCCCTACAAGAAGATGTCACCTTATTTAATAAAGGCGCTGGTGGCTACCGAGGATGCCCGTTTCTATGAGCATTCGGGTATCGACTACCGTGCCCTGGGACGTGCCATCATCAAGCGTGGAATCCTGGGACAGACCAATGCCGGCGGTGGCAGTACCATCACCCAGCAGCTTGCCAAGCAGCTCTATTCCGAGAAGGCTGGGAGTACGCTGGAGCGATTGCTGCAGAAACCGATAGAGTGGGTGATTGCCATCAGGCTGGAGCGATACTACACCAAGGAGGAGATTATTGCGCTCTATCTCAACTACTTCGATTTCCTGCATAATGCCGTGGGTATCAAGACGGCGGCGAATACCTATTTTAATAAGGAGCCGAAGGACCTGACGCTCTGCGAGGCGGCTACCCTGATAGGACTGTGCAAGAACCCGTCGCTCTTCAATCCGGTACGCTATCCGGACCGTGCACGTGACAGACGCAATGTGGTGCTCTCTCAGATGGTGAAGGCAGGTTATCTCAGCCGGGGTGAGTATAGCCGGTATGCTGCCGAACCTCTGACGCTGAACTTCCACCGTACCGATCATAAAGACGGTACTGCCACTTATCTGCGTGAATACCTGCGCCATTACATGATGGCAAAGCGTCCGGAACGTGGCAATTATCCATCCTGGAACTATGCGCAGTTCGTGACCGATTCTATCCTGTGGAACACTGATCCGCTCTATGGATGGTGCAACAAGAACTTCAAGAAAGACGGTTCGCCATACAATGTATACAGTGACGGACTGAAGGTGTTCACCACCATCGACAGCCGTATGCAGCGATATGCCGAAGAGGCTGTATATCAGCACGTGGCACGCTATCTGCAACCCATCTTCAATAAGGAGACATCCCGGAAGCCAAGTTCGCCATACAGTGACAAGCTGACGCCTAAGCAGATCAAGGTAATCCTGAACCGCAGCATTACGCAGAGCGAGCGCTATCAGACGATGAAGGCAGCAGGATATTCTGAACAGGAGATTCATGATGCCTTCCGCAAGAAGATAGACATGACGGTATTTACCTATCATGGAGACGTGGATACGCTGATGAGTCCATTGGATTCCATCCGCTATTACAAGACCTACCTGCGCAGCGGATTCATGAGTATGGATCCGAAGACAGGTGCCGTGAAGGCATACGTGGGAGGACTGGACTATTCTCACTTCATGTACGACATGGTGAGTCTGGGACGCCGACAGGTGGGTTCTACCATCAAGCCGTTCCTCTACAGTCTGGCAATGGAAAACGGCTTCTCGCCATGTGATCTGGCTCCAAACCGTCAGCATACCTATATGGTTGCCGGACGACCTTGGACGCCACGTAATGCCAACCATTCGCGCTATGGACAGATGGTGACGCTGAAGTGGGGATTGCAGCAGAGTAACAACTGGATCAGTGCTTATCTGATGAGCAAGCTGAATCCGCAGCAGTTTGTTCAGATTCTGCGCGATTTCGGTATCAACAGTCCTGATATCCATGCCTCTATGAGCTTGTGTCTGGGTCCTTGTGAGGTGAGCGTGAGCGAGATGGTAAGTGCCTATACTGCCTTTGCCAACCACGGCATCCGAACGGCTCCGATGTTCGTGAGTCGCATTGAGGATAATGAAGGCAATACTATAGCTACCTTCCAGCCACGCATGAACGAGGTGATAGGTGCAGAGAACGCCATGAAGATGCTCACCATGCTGATGGGAGTAGTTGATGGCGGTACTGCCGGAAGATTGCGCTACCGCTATAATCTGGAAGGACAGATTGGTGCCAAGACAGGTACCACCAACAATAACAGTGACGGATGGTTTATCGGATTCACTCCGCAGCTGGTCAGCGGCTGCTGGGTAGGAGGAGAGGAGCGTGATATTCATTTCGATTCGATGAGTATGGGACAGGGAGCCACCATGGCACTTCCTATCTGGGCAATATTCATGAAGAAGGTTTATGCCGATCCTTCGCTGGGCATCAGTCCGACCGTGAAATTTGATTTGCCAGACGGTTATGATCCATGCTCTAAGCCGAAATCGGAACAGGATGATTTCGAGCAGGTAGATGGCATCGATGAGGTGTTTGAGTAAGCATTCGCCATTTTTGCATAGTTTTACTTTTAAATTGTGCAAAAATGGCGAATCTTTTTTGCTTATATGCGTTTTTTTTTGTATTTTTGCAAAGTTTTAGGGCTGTTATTGCTGATATGGACAAGACGGCGGTTCGGCTCTTTACTTGAATCAAGGAAATAAAATAAAAAATCATTATAATGAACGTTTCATATAAATGGCTTAAAGAATACGTCGATTTCGACCTGACACCACAGGAGACTGCCGATGCGCTGACCTCTTGCGGACTCGAAGTGGACGCTTTGGAGGAAGTTCAGTCTATCAAGGGTGGACTGAAAGGTCTTTACGTAGGTAAAGTGTTGACATGCGAGGCGCATCCTAACAGCGATCACCTCCACGTGACAACCGTTGACTTGGGCAAAGGCGAGCCACAGCAGATTGTCTGCGGTGCGCCTAACGTGGCTGCCGGTCAGAAGGTAATCGTTGCCGACCTGGGCTGCGTGCTCTACGACGGCGACCAGAGTTTTACCATCAAGAAGAGCAAGTTGCGCGGTGTGGAGAGCTTGGGTATGATCTGCGCTGAGGATGAGATTGGCGTGGGTACTTCTCACGACGGTATCATCGTGCTCCCTGAGGATGCACCTGTTGGTCAGCCTGCTGCCGAGTATTATCACCTGGAGAGCGACTGGCTCATCGAGATTGACATCACTGCCAACCGTGCCGATGCGCTCGGTCATTGGGGTGTAGCCCGCGACCTCTATGCCTGGTTGAAGCAGAATGGCTACAAGACAAGCTTGCATCGCCCGTCTTGCGAAGAGTTTGTAGTAGATAACGAGGATCTTCCTATCGATGTAGAGATTGAAAATACCGAGGCTTGTAAGCGCTATGCCTGCGTAAGCATCACCGGTTGTGAGGTGAAGGAAAGCCCTAAGTGGTTGCAGGACAAGCTGAATATCATCGGCTTGCGACCAATCAACAATATCGTGGATATCACCAACTACATCATGATGGCATACGGACAGCCATTGCACTGCTTCGATGCAGACATGGTTACCGGTCATAAGATTGTAGTTCGTACCCAGCCTGAGGGCACCAAGTTTGTTACTCTCGATGGCGAGGAGCATACCCTGGGTGAGCACGACCTGAGCATCTGCAATGCAGAGGAGCCAATGTGTATCGCAGGTATCTTCGGCGGTAAGGGTTCCGGTACTTACGAGACCACCAAGAGCGTGGTTCTGGAGAGTGCTTACTTCCACCCGACATGGATTCGCAAGAGCGCTCGCCGTCACGGTTTGAGTACTGATGCCAGCTACCGTTTTGAGCGTGGCGTAGATCCAAACGGACAGATTTATGCATTGAAGCAGGCTGCTATCCTCTGCAAGCAGTTGGCTGGCGGCAAGATTTCCATGCAGATCAAGGATGTATATCCAGAGCCAATGCAGGATTTCCCAGTTCGCCTGAACTATGAGTATGCGCACCGCCTCATCGGTAAGGAGATTGGTGCTGAGACCATCAAGAACATTGCTACATCTCTGGAGATGAAGATCGTGAAGGAGGATGCTGAGGGCATCGACCTCCTGGTTCCTGCTTATCGCGTGGATGTTCAGCGTCCTTGTGATGTGGTAGAGGATATTCTCCGTATCTATGGATATAATAATGTGGAGATTCCAACCCAGTTGAAGAGTTCTTTGACTGTTCAGGGTGATGAGGACAAGGCTTATCACAGCCAGAACCTCGTGGCTGAGCAGTTGGTAGGCGAGGGCTTCATGGAGATTCTCAACAACTCTCTGAGCAAGACCAGCTACTATACAGACCTGGAGCTGAACAAGTATCCTTTGGAGAACGTAGTGAAGGTGATGAACCCATTGAGTGCTGATCTCGGCGTAATGCGTCAGACCATGCTCTTCGGCGGTTTGGAGAGCGTAGCCCGCAACATCAACCACAAGAGCCAGAACCTGAAGTTCTTCGAGGTGGGTAACACCTATTTATATAATAAGGAGAAGTGGAGCGAGGAGAGTCCTATCAAGGCTTACTCTCAGGAGGCTCACATGTCACTCTTCATCACCGGTAAGCGAGTAGAGGGCAGTTGGGCTCATGCAGATGAGCAGAGCAACATCTACGAGCTGAAGGCAGTGGTAGAGAATATCCTTCGCCGTGTAGGTATGCCACAGAACAATCTCGTAATCAAGCACAGCGACAATAACATCTTTGCCAAGGGTGTAAGCTACGAGACCCGTGCCGGCAAGGTATTGGTAGAGATGGGTATCCTGAGCCACAAGCTGAAGAAGGCATTCGACATCGAGCAGGATGTATTCTATGCTGATGTTCACTGGGATAACGTGGTGAAGACCGTGAAGAAGGTGAACCTTACTTACACAGATATCAGCAAGTATCCATCTGTGAGCCGCGACCTTGCACTGCTCGTTGACAAGAACGTAGAGTTTGCACAGATTGAGCAGATAGCCCATCAGACCGAGAAGAAGCTCTTGAAGAGCGTGGTACTCTTCGACGTATATGAGGGTAAGAACCTGCCAGAGGGCAAGAAGAGCTATGCCGTGAACTTCATCCTGCAGGATGAGGAGAAGACATTGAATGACAAGCAGATTGATGCCATCATGAAGAAGCTCATTGCCAACCTCACAGGCAAGCTCAATGCAGAATTGAGATAATGCAGAATGCGATTGACGCAGAATTGAGATAATATTATATTTAAAAAACGATAAACATTTAAAATTTTATTCCAATGGGAAGAGCATTTGAATATCGTAAAGCTACAAAGCTGAAAAGATGGGGCCACATGGCCAAGACATTTACTAAGTTGGGTAAGCAGATTGCTATTGCTGTGAAGGCAGGCGGTCCAGAACCAGAGAACAACCCATCATTGCGTGCTATCATCGCTAACTGTAAGCGTGAGAACATGCCTAAGGATAACATCGCTCGTGCCATCAAGAACGCTTGTGGCAAGGATACCAGCGATTACAAGGAGGTAACATACGAGGGATATGGTCCTCACGGTGTTGCTGTATTTGTTGACACATTGACAGACAATACTACTCGTACTGTAGCTGACGTTCGTTCTATTTTCAATAAGTTCAGCGGCAACTTGGGTACTACAGGTTCCCTTTCTTTCCTCTTCGATCACAAGGCTGTGTTCACATTCAAGAAGAAGGATGGTCTGGATATGGACGAGTTGATTCTCGACCTGATTGACTACGGTGTAGAGGACGAGTTCGATGAGGATGAGGAGAACAACGAAATCACTATCTACGGTGCTCCTACAAGCTTCGGCGAGATTCAGAAGCACCTGGAGGCTGAGGGCTTCGAGGTAACTGGTGCTGAGTTCACCTACATTCCTAATGATTTGAAGGATGTTACTGCTGAGGAGCGCGAGACTATCGACAAGATGGTTGAGAAGTTGGAGGAGTTTGACGATGTTCAGACTGTTTACACCAACATGAAGCCTGAAATTCCAGCAGACGCTGAATAAGTATTATTTTTCGTATGATATTTTAGTTTTGTTTTAAAGCTTTTGCCCTTTCAGGGCGCTTGGTCCATTGCCGTTTATCCCCAGGGTGTTGCCCTGGGCTAGGAGTGGTTGCCCTTTCAGGGCGCTTGGCGGAATTAAAATAATCATACGAGCACGCCCTGAAAGGAGTATCCCAATTCGGGTATGCTTTTTACCGGCACGCCCTGAAAGGAGTATCCCAATTCGGGTATGCTTTTTATCGGCACGCCCTGAAAGGGCAGAAGCGCATAGCCCAGGGCATCGCCCTGGGTTTTTGTGTTTATATCCCCCATGCGCCCTGAAAGGGCAAAAGCTTTAAAATAAGGAGAAAACATTATGATTAATTCTAACAATGAAAATCAGGATAAGTTGAAGAAAGTAACTTATCAGACTCACGGTACATGTTCCAAATACATCTGTATCAGTGTGAATGAGAATGGTGAAGTGCAGGATGCCCAGTTCATCGGTGGCTGCGATGGCAATACCAAGGGCGTTTGTGCCTTGATTCAGGGCATGAAGGCTAAGGAAGTCATCGCTCGACTGAAGGGTATCACTTGTGGTAACAAGCCTACAAGCTGTCCAGACCAGCTGGCTACAGCCTTGCAGGAAATGGGATATTAAGAGTGTTTTAGGCACGGAGTATATATTATTAGGCACGGATTACACGGAATTATAAATGAGCTCTATTGATTAGCGCCATAAATCCGTGTAATCCGTGTAATCCGTGTAATCCGTGCCTTATATCTAAAGCTAGTAATCTGTCCCTTATCTAAAGCTAGTAATCTGTGCCTTTTCTAATACTTGAAGACATCATCCAGCAATATCTCCTTCGGATTCTTTGCCGAATGGTATACGAATCGGAAGGTGAAATGTTCTTCCTTATATTTCTTCAGACCAGGATTGTTGTCCAATGCCTCTTTCTGAATTTTATGCAGTTTGTTCTTGTTGGCTTCAATTACTTGCTTGTTGTCAGCCTTGTTGCGCAAGCTGATATAATAAACGTAAGTTTTGGTGCTCTTGTCGAAGGTAGCACTATCCGTTCTGCTGTCGTTCACATACGGAGTAGGGCAGTATTTCTCTGTGTACTCCTTGGCTTCTCTTGCCGCCTTGTCTTCCAGACTTTCGGTGCAAGATGCTAATAAAGAGACCAAAACAGCGGTGTAAATCAACTTTTTCATCATTATTTCCTTTATATTTCTCAAAATTCCCTATAATTTCTGATATTTTTTGCAAAGATACAAAAAAAATAACTATCTTTGCACTCTAAAGAGAGAAAATTATATGGAGAATATAAATAAAATAAGAAATTTCTGCATTATTGCACATATTGACCATGGTAAAAGTACCTTGGCAGACCGATTGTTAGAGAAGACTCAGACCATTAAGATTACCGAGGGTCAGATGCTTGATGATATGGACCTGGAGAGAGAGCGTGGCATTACTATCAAGAGCCATGCCATCCAGATGGAATATAAGGCAAAGGATGGTGATACATACATTCTCAATCTTATTGATACTCCGGGACACGTTGACTTCTCTTACGAGGTTTCCCGTTCCATCGCTGCTTGCGAGGGAGCGCTTTTGGTGGTTGATGCTACTCAGGGAGTGCAGGCTCAGACCATCTCTAACCTCTATATGGCTATAGAGCACGACCTGGAAATCATTCCGGTCATCAATAAGATAGATATGCCTTCGGCTATGCCGGAGGAGGTAGAAGACGAAATCGTGGACCTGATCGGTTGCAAGCATGAGGATATCCTGCGTGCTTCGGGTAAGACCGGTGAGGGTGTTGAAGAGGTGTTGGAGGCGGTAGTAAACCGTGTTCCTGCTCCTGTAGGCGACGACAAGGCTCCATTGCAGGCTTTGATTTTCGACTCTGTGTTCAACTCTTTCCGTGGTATCATCGCCTACTTCAAGATAGAGAATGGCGTAATCCGCAAGGGTGATAAGGTGAAGTTCTTCAATACCGGCATGGAATATGATGCCGATGAGATTGGTGTGCTGAAGATGGACATGATTCCTCGCAAGGAATTGGGTACCGGTGAGGTAGGTTATATCATCTCGGGTATCAAGAATGCTACCGAGGTAAAGGTGGGTGATACCATTACCCACATCGCACGTCCTTGTGAAAAGGCGATTGCAGGATTCCAGGAAGTGAAGCCGATGGTCTTTGCCGGCGTTTATCCTATCGATCCTAGCGATTACGAGAATCTGCGTGCCTCATTGGAGAAGTTGCAGCTCAACGATGCTTCCCTGACCTTCTCGCCAGAGAGTTCGGTGGCATTGGGATTCGGTTTCCGTTGTGGTTTCCTCGGATTGCTCCACATGGAGATTGTGCAGGAACGTCTGGACCGTGAGTTCAACATGGATGTCATCACTACCGTGCCTAACGTATCCTATATGGTATACGACAAGCAGGGAGGCGAGAAAGAGGTCCACAATCCTTCCGGATTGCCTGACCCAACCATGATTGACCATATCGAGGAACCATACATCCGAGCTACCATCATCACTGCTGCCGATTACATCGGTCCGATCATGAAGCTCTGTCTGGATAAGCGTGGTGAACTCATCAATCAGGAATACGTGAGTGGTAACCGTGTGGAGTTGCATTTCATGCTGCCATTGGGCGAGATTGTCATCGATTTCTACGATAAGCTGAAGAGTATTTCCAAGGGTTATGCTTCGTTCGACTATCATATCGATTCATTCCGTCACTCTGACCTGGTGAAGCTCGATATCCTCCTGAATGGAGAACCGGTGGATGCGCTGAGCACCTTGACCCATCGTGACAATGCCGTGAGCTTCGGCCGCAGAATGTGCGAGAAGTTGAAAGACCTGATACCACGTCAGCAGTTTGATATTGCCATCCAGGCAGCTATCGGTGCAAAGATTGTGGCACGTGAGACTGTGAAGCAGGTACGTAAGGATGTTACTGCCAAGTGTTATGGTGGTGACGTGAGCCGTAAGCGTAAGCTGCTGGAGAAGCAGAAGAAGGGTAAGAAGCGCATGAAGCAGATAGGTAATGTGGAGGTTCCACAGAAGGCCTTCCTTGCTGTGCTGAAACTCGACTAATATAGAATTAACAATAACTAAATATATAGGAGGTTTTTTTATTATGGCTGACTTGATGAAGGTAATAACACCTAAGCGCGACATAGCCAGAGAGCTCGCACGCAAGTACAGTACGATGACTCACGACGAGCTGGATGTCCTGGAGGACCTGCTTGTGCCGGTAAAGTATGGCAAGGGCGAGAAGATCTTGTCCGAGGGAGAAGTATGTACGGGTATTTCGTATATAGAGAAGGGCTTGGTGCGACAGTATTACATCAAGAATGGCAAGGAGGTGACCGAGCACCTGGGTGTGGATCATTCCATCTTCATGTGTATTGAAAGTCTCTTTAAGGAGGAACCTACTTATCTACAAGTGGAAGCATTGGAACCTACATTGGTTTACATCTTGCCAAAGGCGAAGCTCGAGGCGGCTGCGATGCGTAATGTCAATATTCAGATGCTGTATCGTAAGATTCTGGAAGAGAGTTTGATACAGTCGCAGGTGCATGCCGACCTGATGCGCTTTGAGACAGCGCCAAACAAGTATAAGCGCCTTTGCGAGATGAATCCACAGGTAGTATTAAGAGCTCCGCTCACCTATATTGCTAATTATCTGCAGATGACGCCGGAAACGTTGTCTCGTATCCGATCTAATATGCTGATGTAATCATAATCATTGGGTATGAACAGAAAAAACGCCCTGTTAAGGCTAAGCATCGAAAACGGATGATGCTTTGCCTTGACAGGGCGTTATTATTATGATAGTTCAACTTTCGGCTTATTGATCTTCTTCGTCCCAATCCTCGTCCTCGAATCCAAACATGGCAGGATCAACGAAGGCATCGAGTGCACGTCGCTCTTTCTTGGTTGGGCGTCCGGTGCCTCTTGCACGGTCCACGAATCCGCTGATGCGGCTCATTTCCAGGAGTTCGTACTGTTTAGGATCAGTAACGTTCTTGTATACGCCAAACAGCATCTTGGCACCTACGCGCTGCTCAATGCAGTCGAGTACCTCGAAAGAATAGGTGATAGGGGCTTTCTTGACACTCACCACATCGCCACGCTTGATGATAAAGGATGGCTTTCTGTTTACGCCTCCCACCGTCACGCGACCATTCTTGCAGGCATCAGCTGCAATGCTGCGTGTCTTGTAAATACGTGCTGCCCAGAGCCACTTGTCTATTCTTGCTGATTCTTTCATGATTTCTAATGCTTATGGAGATTAATCACTAATCATTAATAATTAATCACTATAATTACTTCTTTCCGAGCTTATTGTACTGGTTCATCGTATTGTTGATGCCCGCCAATACAAAACTCTTGATAATCTCTACGCCCAGGTCGATGGCAGGCTGAAGCTCCTTCATGTCTTCCTCGGAGTATTTACCAAGTACCCAGTCTATCTGTCCACCTCGAGGGTAATCATTGCCGATACCCATGCGAAGGCGAGCATAGTTTTGTCCGATAAGTTGCTGGATATGCCCTAAACCATTGTGTCCACCATTGCTTCCATTGGCTTTCAGGCGGAATGCACCGAGGGGTAGGGCAAGTTCATCACTGATTACCAGAAGTCTGCTCTGATCAATCTTTTCCTGATTCAGCCAATATCTCACAGCATTACCGCTGAGGTTCATGAAGGTGGTAGGTTTCAGGAGAATGATCTTTCTGCCCTTGAGTGTGGTTTCAGCGACGAATCCATATCGCTTATCCTCAAAATGAATATTGGACGCTTTAGCAAAAGCGTCCAATACCATAAATCCTGTGTTGTGCCTGGTTCCAGCGTATTCATCGCCAGGGTTACCAAGCCCACAAATCAAATATTTATCCAATGTTTGATAATGCTTTACTCAGGTTCGTAAAATCTCGATGACTTATCAATTAAGCCTCCTCTTCAGTTGCAGCCTGTGCAGCGAGCTGAGCGTTACGTGTCATCTTGATAGAGCAAACTACGACAGCCTTGCTTGTAGCCAACTCGAGACCCTCGAATGAAAGGTCGCCAACCTTGATGCTCTTACCGATCTTCAACTCAGTAACGTTTACATCGAGGTGCTCAGGAATCTGCTGGTATGGAGCAGTAACGTCAATCTTACGGATAGAGAGGTTCATACGACCACCATCACGTACACCCTGTGCAAGACCTACCAACTTAACTGGGATACCGATAGTGATAGGCTTCTGATCGTTCACCTCGTAGAAGTCAACGTGCAGAGGAGCGTCTGTTGTTGGGTGGAACTGGATCTCCTTCATGATAGCTGTGTGGCTCTCACCGTCGATGATGAGGTTGATAACGTATACATGAGGAGTGTAGATAACCTTACGCAACTCTGTGAATGGAACTGCGAATGACATAGCCTCAGGAGCACCGTTAGCATCCTTCTTCTCACCATAAAGGTTGCAAGGGATGAAACCTTCCTTACGCAATGACTTAGAAGCTTTCTTACCAAGGTCTGTACGCTTCTGACCTGTTACATTAATCTCTTTCATTTGTGTTACTCTAAATTAAGTTGTTAAAAATTTAATAATGTGCCTTAACTCGCCATCACACGGATTAGCTTTGAAAAAGCGTGTCTGCGAATCTTTTTCGCAAAGCGGCTGCAAAATTACTCATTTTATTTGGAATATGCAAATATTTTGGGGAAAATTATCAAAAATAATTCCTTTATCCTTAAAAAAGTAGAAAATATTCCCCGTTTTCTTGCTCATATTATATAAAATATGTATATTTGCACTCGTAATTGGTAAATATATAAATAAATCTTTTAAAAACATTAGAGAATGATTAATAGGGATTTGATAAGACGTAAGATTGTGCAGTTAACCTACGCATACTATCAAAACAGCAATCACAACATGGATAATGCTGAGAAGGAGTTGATGTTCAGTCTCTCCAAGTCGTACGATCTGTACAACTACATGTTGCAGCTCATCGTTGCTATTACCGGTGAAGCCCGTAAGCGTTACGATGTTGAGGTGGTTCGTGCGCAGCGTGAGGGCCTTCAGGAGCCTTCTGCTCGTTTGGCGTTCAATAAATTTGCTGTACAGTTGGAGGAGAATAAGATGTTGCTCGACTGGATTGATGTGAAGCATTCCAATTGGGATGAGGACATCGAGATGGTTCGTAGCTTGTACAATACAATAGTTTCTAGCGATCTCTATGCCGATTATCTCAGCGGTGCTTTCGATGCAGAACTCACTGATATGGATGAGTACGATCGTGACCGTGAATGGTGGCGCCGTGTCTACAAGAAGTTCATCCAGAACAATGACGATATCGATGCCTTCCTGGAGGAGAAAAGCTTGTACTGGAATGATGACAAGGATATCGTTGATACCTTCGTGTTGAAGACTATCAAGCGTTTTGACAAGGCTAACAAGAACAAGCAGGAACTCCTGCCTGAATACAAGGATATGGAGGATAGAGACTTTGCAAGAAAGCTCTTCCGTGCTACCATCCTCAATGCCGATTCTTACCAGCACTATATGAGCACAGCGTCACGCAACTGGGATTTCTCGCGCCTGGCTTACATGGACGTGGTTATCATGCAGATTGCCATCGCTGAGCTGACTACCTTCCCAGGTATTCCTGCCACTGTTACCATCAACGAATATGTGGAGATGGCTAAGGTTTACAGTACTCCTCGAAGTGGCGGTTATGTGAACGGTATGTTGGATAATATCGCACGTTATCTCAACGAGCAGGGCATTATCGCTAAAGAATTGCCTGAGCGTAAGTTTAAGCACAGAGATCATCACGAGAGATAATTCTCTTGATAGAATAATGAAATTATTAATTTAAAAGAAATACATAATATGACAAATTTAGTATTACAGGCACAGCAGGGGGGAAGCAGCATGACCTTCCTCATTATGATGGTGGCTATCTTCGTTATCATGTGGTTTTTCATGATTCGTCCTCAGCAGAAAAAGCAGAAGGAAATCCGTAAGTTCCAGAATTCTCTTCAGGAGGGTTCTAAGGTTGTTACTGGTGGCGGCGTCTATGGTACCGTAAAGCGTGTGAATGTAGAGGCTAACACGATTGATGTTGAGATAGCTCGTGGCGTGGTAATCACTGTGGCTAAGGGCTACGTGTTTGCTGATGCTACCAGTCAGACTCCTAATGCATAGTATCAAGAACATATTGCATGCTGTCAGAAACTTCCTGTTCAGTGGTCTGAATAAGGAGTTTCTGATTTTTTTGTTCTTTCTCGCGCTCAGTGGCGGCTTCTGGTTGATGATGTCGCTCAATGAGACGATGGAGAGGGAATTTGCTATTCCGGTTCAGTTGGTCGGAACGCCAAGGAATGCTGTTATTACCGGGAATTTGCCTGATACGGTCAAGGTAACCGTAAGGGATAAGGGCTTTACGCTGGCTACTTATGCCTATGGACGAAAGTTCCGGCCGCTCACCTTCAAGTTCGCTTCTTATGCGGATGATGATACGGGTGCTGGAATCATACCTCAGGCTGATGTACAGAAACAGGTGGTGGCACAATTGTATGGTTCCAGTAAGCTGTTGGCTGTCAAGCCGGGAAAATTTGATTTCTACTTTACTTATGGGGCTTCCAAGAAGGTGCCTGTGGTGTTCAAAGGTAGAATTACAACCAGCCGACGCTATTATCTGGCGCATACGGAGTTTATGCCAGCGATGGTTACGGTATATGCCAACAAGCGACAGCTCGACCAGTTGGAATCTGTTGAGATTGTTCCATTCAATAAGCGTAATCTGCAGGACACCATTCAACAGGATGTGGCAATTAAGCAGATACGTGGCGTGAAGATTGTGCCTAACCGGGTAAGACTGTCGGTATATCCGGATATCCTGACAGAGGAATCGGTAGAGGTTCCTGTTACGGCAGTCAATATGCCTGACAACATGGTGCTCCGTACTTTTCCTTCAAGGGTAGCTGTTAAATTCACCGTGGGAGCCAGCCTCTTCCGTACCATTACTCCTGAACAGTTCAAGGTGGTAGTGGATTACAATGAATTGGCTAAAAATCCGTCGGACAAGTGTACCTTGCAGCTTAGGAGCGTACCCCGTTCTGTAAGCAAGGCTCATCTGGATAATGAAACTGTTGATTATCTTCTGGAACAACAGTAATAATTAATAATTTTTAATTTACAATTAATAATTTATAATTCATTGTGATGAAGATAGCTATAACGGGGGGCATTGGTAGCGGAAAGAGCTATGTATGTCGCATTTTGGAAAAACAGGGTATCAAGGTTTATGACTGTGATGCTGAGGCTAAGCGACTGATGAGCTCTGATGCAGATCTTCAGGTTGGCTTGAAAAGGCTAGTCGGTGATGAGGTATATAATGCGGAAGGAATCCTGCAGAAACCTGTACTTGCCCAGTTCCTGCTGGCAAGCGAGGAAAACAAGCAGGCGGTCAATGATGTGGTGCATCCTGCCGTGGCAAGAGATTTCGAGCAGAGCGATTATCAATGGATGGAGAGTGCCATTCTCTTTGACAGTGGTTTTGACCGTCGCACTCATCTTGATTTTGTAGTTTGCGTTACAGCTCCAGTCTCTGTCCGTCTGCAGCGCATCATGAAGCGTGATCATATCTCAGAGCAGAAGGCTCAGGCATGGATTGACGCCGTGATGCCGCAGGAAGAACTCGCAGCCCGTTCAGATTTTGAGATCGTGAATGATGGAGTGAGGGATGTGGAAGAGCAGGTTCAGCAATTGCTCAGGCGATTGCTTTAGAGAGATAATTAAAATAATAATATAAAAGGATAAATAATTGAATTAAAAACAATGGAAACAATTCTTTCAATTGCAGGCAAGCCAGGCCTTTACAAACTGGTATCTAGAGGTAATAGAAATTTGATCGTTGAAATGCTCGACGAGTCACATAAGCGTGTGCCAGCTTTCGCTACAGACCGTGTAACAAGTCTTGGTGATATCGCTATGTATACTGATGCTGATGAGGTACCACTGTGGGAAGTTCTCGACAGTGTAAGCAAGAAGGAAGAGGGTAAAGTTAGTGCTTTCAACTACAAGAAGGCTTCTGCTGATGAGTTGCACAGCTATTTTGCTGAAGTTCTTCCTAACTATGACCGTGACCGTGTACACGATAGCGACATCAAGAAGTTGCTCCAGTGGTACAACATCATGGCTAAGTACGGTATCACTGACTTCAAGGCTACTCTCTCTCCTACAGAGGGTGAGAATGTAGATGATCGTGCTGAGCAGGAGTAATTTCCCAAGGCGCTGATAGATAGAATATCATCAACATTGACATAAAACAAAAAAAGTGAGCTTCTTCTGCAGAAGATAGCTCACTTTTTTCATATCTGAACGAAATAAGTTTAATCATTGATTGTATAAAGGAATCGCTTGATACTCTTCTTAGGAGTCTTCTCGAATTCCTCTTCGTGGATTCTGATTTCTGATACTTTGCTATAGGCAGGTATCATGGAATTGAGTTCCTGGCGGTTCTGTTCCATGATGTCGGTAAGTTCGTTGTTGCCGAGGTTGAGAGTCTGAGCCTCGTCATAATCCGGGTGAACCAGTGCGATGAGCTTATCACCCTTCTGTACCACTACGCTTTCAGCCACAAGAGCCAGGGAATTGAGCTTGTCTTCAATTTCCTCAGGATAGATATTCTGTCCGCTTGCACCCAGGAGCATGTTCTTGCTGCGTCCCTTGATGAATACGTTGCCGTCGCCATCCATGGTTCCGAGGTCACCGGTATGATACCATCCGTTCTCATCGATGGTCTGCTTGGTTGCTTCCTCGTTCTTATAATAGCCCAACATCACGTTAGGACCCTTAGCCAGAATCTCTCCTGGTACATTCTCTGGATCTGGACTGTCGATGCGGACCATCATGTGGAGAGCCGCCTTACCGCATGAACCCGGTACGAAGTTCTTGTAATCCTCGTAACAGATGATAGGTGCACACTCTGTGGCACCATATCCTACGGTATATCTGAAACCTACACCATGGAGGAAGTTTTCTACTTCCTGGTTGAAGGCTGCACCACCTATAATCACCTCATAGAAATTTCCACCGAAGGCATTGCTTACCTGGTCGCAGATCTTCTCCTTTACCTTCTTGCTGATGACAGGCATGTGAAGGAGCATACGCATGCGGTTGTTCTGTATCTTAGGGAACACCTTCTTGCGGATAATCTTCTCGATAACCAGTGGCACTGCAATGATGACTGCTGGTTTGATGCGTCCAAATGCCTCAGCGATGATGGCTGGGCTAGGGATACGGGTGAGATAGAAGATATGGCAACCCTTGATGAACTCGAAGATGAATTCGAACGCCATGCCATACATGTGGGCCATCGGTAAGATGCTGATGATAGAATCTCCCGGCTTAATCTTCTTACCCAATACATTCTCTGCGAAATCGGCATTGCCCCAAAGGGCACGATATGGAATCATCACACCCTTAGAGAAACCGGTGGTTCCGCTGGTATAGTTGATCATTGCCAGCTCCTCTGGATCCTGATCCTTGTAATAATTGACGTGATTCTTACGGAAGTACTTAGGGTACTTGATACCGAACATCTCATTGAGGTGTTCGCGGGCATAAGTCAACTTATCCGTACGAGATACAACAAGCGAATAATCTGGTATGTAGATGATGCCTTCGAGTCCTGGCATCTTGGTAGCATCTACCTGTGTAGCTACTACATCGCCAACGAAGAGCAACTTGGCATCGCTGTGATTCACGATGTTGTGTATCTGGTCTGGCATGAACTCATGCAGGATAGGCACAGCAATGGCACCATAGGTGAGGGTGGCGAGGAAAGCTACAGCCCAGTTGGCACTGTTGCGACCGCAAAGAGCAATCTTGTCGCCCTTTACCACGCCTGAATTCTCGAACATGATGTGTAGTTTCTCTATTTTACGTGCTACATCATGGTACTGCAAGGTAGCTCCCTTGTAGTCGGTAAGAGCATCCATGTCCCAATGGTCTACGATACTCTTCTCAATAAGTGCATTAAAGCTTGGTATCTCCATATTTATTGTGTTTTGATACAATTATCTATTATATTACGTTTTGATACAAATATCTTTTAATTGATTTTTTTGCAGTCTTCTCGAATTCTGTGTCGTGCAACTGGATACGTGAGATATGGGCGAAGCTTGGCATCTGCTGGTTCAGTTCCTTTCGGTTCTCTTCCATAATGTTAATCAGGTCTTCATCGGTGAATCCGAGATTGCTAACTTCCTCCATGTCCGGGTGAACCAGGGCTACGAGCTTGTCATTGCTTTGCAGTACGATGCTCTCGTTTACCATTGCCAGAGAATTGAGCTTGTCTTCAATTTCTTCCGGATAGATATTCTGTCCGTTAGGACCGAGCAGCATGTTCTTGCTGCGTCCTCTAACAAAGAAATGACCGTCTGCACTCATCGTTGCCAGGTCGCCTGTGTGGAACCAGCCGTCTTGGTCAAGAACCGCATCTGTTGCTTCCTGATTCTTATAGTATCCCTTCATCACATTGATGCCCCTGCAAACCAGTTCTCCTGCTACATTCTCAGGATCATCGCTCAATACCTTTACCTCCATGTGCTTTACGGCAACACCGCAGCTGCCTGGTACGTAGTTGTCCTGATGAGCAAAGGTGATGAGCGGTGCTGTCTCTGTTGTGCCGTATCCCATAGCTATAGGGAATCCGATGCTGACAAAGAAGTTCTCTATCTCCTTATTGAGTGGTGCTCCCCCAACTACTACCTCGTATGGGCGCTCACCAAATTTACGCAGCACGAATTCGCGAACCTTCTCCTTGATGCGCTTGTTGATGACAGGCATGTTCATCAGGAGTTTTGCGCGGTTGGTCTGGATATGTGGGAACACTTCCTTTCTTACTATCTTATCCACAACGAGAGGCACAGCGAAGATGATATCCGGCTTAATCTCTGTAAACGCTTCTGCGATGAGTGTTGGACTCGGCAGTCGGGTCAGGAAGAAGATATGGTTGCCCGCAATGATATTGAAGATAAATTCTGTCATGAGACCATACATGTGAGCCATTGGAAGGGTAGAGAGAATCTTGCAATTCTTACCAATCTTAGGCTGTACTGAATCGATGAGATAATCAAGATTACCCCAAAGTGCTCTATATGGCAGCATCACACCTTTTGAGAACCCTGTTGTTCCGCTGGTGTAATTAATCATCGCCAACTCTTCCGGGTCGTCAACGTGATATTTTACATGCTCTGCTCTGAAGTATTTCGGATACCTGTGTCCAAACATCTCGTTAAGGTGTTCACGGGCATAAGTCAGTTTTTCAGAGCGTGATATGACGAGTGAATTATCGGGTAGGTGGATGATTCCTTCCAGAGATGGCATTTCATCTGGAGTAATCTCTGTAGCTACCACGTCGCCTACGAATAGGAGCTTGCTCTCACTGTGATTCACGATATTGTGAATCTGTTCAGGCTTAAATTCGTTCTGTATAGGTACGACAATAGCTCCGTATGTGATAATGGCCAAAAAGGCTACTGCCCACTGACTACTATTTCTACCACATACGGCTATCTTGTCTCCCTTCTTAACATCGCTGTTCTCGAACAGGATGTGAAGTTTCTCAATCTTTCTTGCAACATCATGATACTGGAGTGTGGCTCCCTTGTAATCGGTAAGCGCATCCAGGTTCCAATTCTTGATGATGCTTCTCTCAATATACGAGTTAAAACTTGGTATTGAATCCATTGCACAATTTACAAAATTTTGTGCAAAGATACTGAAAATACTGCACATCGCAAAAAAAAATGTGCATTATTTTCGTGCCGGAGGCAAAATAATGCAAAAACTAGGTAAAATAGTGAAGTTTTTATCCCATTATTGCTATAAATAGACAGCAATAATGGGATAAAATGATTTATTCATATCTCATCGACTTAGCTGGATGGATATGGGAAATGAGATAACTTGGTGCTACAAGCATGAAGACGCTGATAAGCAAGGTGGCTACATTCAATGCCAGAATGAACAGCCAGTTAAACTCTATCGGTACGGTACTTACATAGTAAGTCTGTGCATCAAGCTTCACCAAGCCTGTCAGATTCTGTATTGTCAACAGACCTAGGCCGATGATGTTACCTAATATCATTCCCTTGCCGATGATGAATACGGCAAACCAGAGGAAGGTATGGCGGATAGTTTTGTTACGGGCACCCAGTGCCTTCATCACTCCAATCATCGATGTGCGCTCCAGAATAATGATAAGCAGACCGCTGATCATTGTTACACCGGCTACCACTACCATCAATCCGAGAATAATCCATACGTTCAGATCCATCAGACTGAGCCACTGGAAGATGTTCGGGTTCAAATCCTTGATGGTGGCACTGCTGTAGGTTTCTCCGTAATGGTCTACGGTACGGTTCACCTTATTTATTATATAGTCTTCCGTTTCATTGAGCTTGTCGAAATCATTGACCGTCAGCTCCGCTCCGCTGGTCTGGTCGTCTTCCCAGCCATTCAGCTTCACGGCTGTGTAGAGGTCGGTATAGACCATGATTTCGTCATACTTCTTCAGGTTGGTCTCATAGATACCCTTGATGGTGAATCTACGCATTCTTACTCCGTTGTTGTCAATGAAGTAGGCAAAGATTCGCTCTCCGTTCTTCAGTTTCAGCTTGTCTGCCATCAACTTGGAAATGAGAATCTGGTTGTGGCTTGCCTTGTCATCAAACTTCGGAATGCTTCCTTCTACCATGTTCTGATGGATAAAGGTTGAATCAAAATCTGGTCCTACACCTTTGAGAACAACTCCCAGGAAGTCATTGTCAGTCTTGAGAATGCCTTCCTTCATGGCAAATCGCTGCACATGTTTGACGCCTGGTATCTTCTTCAGGATGTTTACCATTGAGTCGTTCATCACCACTGGATATTGGTTCTGCTGTTGCAGTGTCAGGAAGTCGGCTACCTGTATATGGCTTCCGAATCCTATCACCTTGTCACGGATGGTATGTTTGAATCCCAGTACTACGCATACAGACATAATCATGATAGCGAGACCGATGGCAACACCCGCAGTGGCTATATGAATAGCAGGGCGAGAAACTTTACGTTTGTCGCCCTGATCGCTATATAATCTCTTTGCTATAAACAGAGGAAAATTCATATTTACTTTGAACTTTGAACTTTGATCTTTGAACTTTATGATTAGTGAAGCTGTTGTATTCTTCACTCTTCGTCCTTCACTTCCTTATAGTCCTTCATCCTCCACTCTTCCCGGGTAGGCTTCAAGAGCTTTGGCAAGAACGGTCAATGCACGGTTCAGGTCATCCTTCTTCAAGACGTAAGCCATACGTACCTGATTACGACCTGCACCTGGAGTGGTATAGAAACCAGAAGCTGGAGCCATCATCACGGTTTCGCCCTCATATTCGAATTTTTCCAGACACCAGCGGCAGAACTTATCAGAATCATCGATAGGCAATTTGGCTACGGTATAGAAGGCACCCATAGGAATAGGAGAGTATACGCCAGGAATACGGTTGAGTCCGTCAATCAGGCATTTACGGCGCTCTACGTACTCATCATATACGTCACGGTAGTACTCTTCAGGTGCATCGAGAGAAGCCTCGGCTACTATCTGACCAATCAGTGGAGGAGAAAGACGAGCCTGACAGAACTTCATCACAGCCTTGCGGATTTCTGCATTCTTGGTAATCAGAGCACCTACACGGATACCACACTCGCTGTATCGCTTGGATACAGAGTCGATAAGCACTGTGTTCTGTTCAATACCTTCCAGGTGCATCGCACTGATATAAGGGCTACCCGTATAGATATACTCACGGTAAACCTCATCAGAGAAGAGATAGAGATCGTACTTCTTCACCAAGTCGCGAATCTGGTTCATCTCACGGCGAGTATAGAGATAACCTGTAGGGTTGTTCGGATTGCAGATCAGAATGGCACGTGTGCGCTCATTGATCAGCTCCTCAAACTTCTCTACCTTAGGCAATGAGAAACCTTCTTCGATGGTGGTTGCGATGGTACGGATCTTGGCTCCTGCAGAAATGGCGAATGCCATATAGTTGGCGTAAGCTGGTTCTGGTACAATAATCTCATCTCCTGGGTTCAAGCAACTCATGAAAGAGAAGAGTACAGCCTCAGAACCTCCCGATGTGATAATGATATCATCGGCAGTTACGTTGATATTGAATTTCTTGTAATAGTCTACTAGCTTCTCACGATAACTGAGATAGCCCTGGCTTGGAGAATACTCCAGGATGGTGCGGTCGATGTGCTTCAAGGCATCGAGACCACACTGAGGAGTAGGCAGGTCTGGCTGACCGATATTGAGGTGATACACCTTAACTCCACGTTTCTTTGCTGCGGCAGCCAAAGGAGCCAACTTTCTGATTGGTGACTCTGGCATTTCAAGACCGCGTACAGATATTTCTGGCATCTTTTTCTTTCTTTCTATTAATTATCCAAGTCGAGAAGATATTTTACGGCCATTAAAAAGAGCCCACTTCTCGCTAATCGCGTGCAAAGTTAAGAAAATTAGCTGAAAATACGGAAAAGATTTTAATTTAATTTTATATTTTAATAAAAATCTTGTGTTTCTGTTGCTTTTCTGCATTCTTTTTTATAACTTTGCATCTCCAAACAGTGATTTAGAATTACAAAACTGGGTAGAGCGGCTTGTTCGTCCTATTCTCAAATAAATGATTATAAAACTAAATATTTAAAATAAAAAAGGTAAAAAATGAGAAGTAGATCAAATGTTACTTGGTTTTCAACCAAAGTGAGATATCAGAAAACAATGGAGGATGGTTCTGAGAAGGTGGTTACAGAGAATTATCTCGTAGATGCCTTGAGCTTTACAGAGGCTGAGAGCGCTATCACCGATGAAATGTCTGTTTATGTCAGCGGAGAATTTCAGGTTAGCGGTATTGCAAAGGCAGCCTACAATGAGGTTTTCTTCAGCGATGTAGATGATGATGACAAGTGGTATAAGGCTAAATTGCAGTTTATCACCATTGACGAGAAGACTGAGAAGGAGAAGCGTTCTACTGTAAACTATCTCGTTCAGGCTAAGTCTCTGGCCCGTGCACTCCGTTATGTTGACGAGGAAATGGGTAAGACCATGATCGACTATGACACAATTGGTCTTAACGAGACCAACCTGATGGATGTATTCGAGCATCAGGCTCCTAATAAGGAGGAGAAGAACGATGTGCCTGAGTATGAGCAGGGCAATGCAGAACAGCCAGCAGAGTAATTAGGTATACCTTATGTCATACTTCCAGCAAAAGCAAATGGCTAAGGAATCATTATTAATTATAAATTCTTAATTATTAATTGAACTATGTATGATGTAAAAGGAAATCTTCGGGAAGTGTTGGGTAACTTGCCTGCGGGAGTTAATCTCGTAGCCATCAGTAAGTTTCATCCCAACGAGTATATCGAGGCTGCATACGAAGAGGGACAACGTATCTTTGGTGAAAGCCATGAACAGGAACTTGCCAGGAAGGTAGAGTCCTTGCCTAAGGATATCGAGTGGCATTTCATCGGTCATCTGCAGACCAATAAGGTGAAGTATATCGCAC
>ERZ1023633.188-NODE-188-length-26492-cov-17.836706_pt1 | contig 26492 bp, 25 predicted proteins | sample MGYA00380333_ERZ1023633 | MGnify/ENA primary metagenome ERZ1023633 (study PRJEB33179, sample SAMN07448972) | human gut metagenome | biome: Human-gut; feature: Human associated habitat; material: Faeces | host: Homo sapiens | place: India: Bhopal | collected...
TTTGTCGCTTTGCAAGCAAAATCCCACTAAACCCTATAGGTTGCGGATTTGAGGATATAAAAACACTATATTATGATGAAAGATTTCAAAGATATAAAAGTAGCAGTAGCCGGTACCGGCTACGTCGGTCTGAGTATAGCAACCCTGTTATCTCAGCACCATCATGTAACAGCAGTAGATGTAATCCCAGAGAAGGTGGAGAAACTCAACAACAAGATTTCTCCAATTCAGGACGATTACATCGAAAAGTATTTGGCAGAAAAGCCATTGAACCTCGTGGCAACCCTTGATGGCAAGTCAGCCTATAAGGATGCAGACTTCGTAGTGATTGCAGCACCAACCAACTACGACCCAGTAAAGAACTACTTCGATACAACCCATGTGGAAGAAGTCATCGACCTGGTTCTGGAGGTAAACCCAGATGCAGTGATGGTCATTAAGAGTACCATCCCTGTCGGTTATACCCGTAGCCTCTACTTGAAGTATGCCAAGAAGGGCGTGAAGAAGTTCAACCTTCTCTTCTCTCCAGAGTTCCTTCGTGAGAGCAAGGCACTCTATGATAACCTTTACCCAAGCCGCATCATCGTAGGCTATCCAAAGATTATCGAGCGCCCAGAGTTCGAAGAGGAGAATGAGGCAATCAAGACTGTAACCAATGTCGAGATGTTGAAGGAAGCAGCCAAGACCTTCGCCGCTTTACTCCAGGAAGGTGCCATCAAGGAGAACATCGATACCCTCTTCATGGGCATGAAGGAAGCTGAGGCTGTCAAGCTTTTTTCCAACACCTATCTGGCACTCCGAGTAAGCTACTTCAATGAGTTGGATACATACGCAGAAGTAAAGGGACTCGATACCAAGGCAATCATCGATGGCGTAGGTCTTGACCCACGAATCGGCACCCATTACAACAACCCAAGCTTCGGCTATGGCGGTTATTGCTTGCCAAAGGATACCAAGCAGCTCCTGGCAAACTATGCCGATGTTCCAGAGAACCTGATTGAGGCAATCGTAGAGAGCAACCGTACACGTAAGGACTATATTGCAGATGCCGTACTCCAGAAGGCAGGCTATTACAGCTATGCTGATGCCAATAGCTATGATGCCAGCAAGGAACACAACTGCGTGATTGGAGTCTATCGTCTGACCATGAAGTCAAACAGCGATAACTTCCGACAGTCAGCCATCCAGGGCATCATGAAGCGTATCAAGGCAAAGGGTGCAGAGGTTATTATCTATGAGCCAACCTTGGAAGATGGAAGTACATTCTTTGGTAGCAAGGTTGTAAATGATATGGATGCTTTCAAGGAGCAGAGCCAGGCAATTATTGCCAACCGCTATGATGCTTGCCTGGATGATGTAAAAGAGAAGGTATATACTAGAGATATTTTTAGAAGAGATTAGATTTCTTTTCGAATAGAATTGCGAATGTCATATTATATAATGGTGGTGTTAGATATAATTCTTTCACCACTATTATTCCTGGGCGTTTTACAAATGGAATATGGCGAACTGAAAAATATTAATTAAAACGAGTAAAGGTAGCTTTTGGCTTTATAAAAAAGGCTAGAATTGATTATTTTATGTCAAATCAAACATCAGAAAACAATAAACGATTAGCAAAGAATACACTCTTTTTGTATCTAAGAATGTTCTTAATGATGGCAATAAGCTTGTTTACAAGTAGAATAATTTTGTCCACATTAGGCGTTTCGGATTATGGTATATATAATGTAGTGGGAGGAGTTGTTGCTATGTTTGGCTTATTGTCAGGCTCAATAACTAATTCCATTACACGTTTCTTGACTTTTGAATTAGGGAAAAAAGATTATTTGCAGTTGCAAAAGGTATTTTCAACTTCACTTAATGTGATGATGGTTTTGTCTTTAGTGATTGTTGTAATTGGAGAAATTGTGGGTATATGGTTCTTGAATTACAAAATGAACATACCTGAAGGACGAATGGAAGCAGCAAATTGGGCTTTCCAATGTTCGTTGATGACTTTTGTGATGAACTTGATAAGTATACCTTATAATTCAACAATTGTAGCTCATGAGAAAATGTCAGCTTTTGCTTACATAAGTATTTTCGAGATTATAATGAAACTATTGATAGTTTATTCCTTATACATATCACCATTTGATAAGTTGAAGTCTTATGTAGTTCTTTTATTGATTTTGGCTTTCGTTATTAGATTCATTTATGGGTTCTATTGTAAGAGACATTTCAAAGAAGCAACTTATCATTTTGTATATGATAAAGCACTATTAAAGAATATGACTAGTTTCGCTGGGTGGAATTTCTTTGGTCAGGGAGCTTATATGATGAACAATGAAGGTGTTAATATCGTCATTAATCTTTTCTTTGGTGTTACGGTGAATGCTGCACGTGGTATCGCAATGCAAGTGAATAATGCAGTAAATCAATTTGTCACTAATTTTATGATGGCATTGAATCCCCAAATTACGAAAAGTTATGCTGCAGGAGAGATTGAGGAAATGCATAAACTGGTGTATCGTGGTTCTAAGTTTTCTTATTTCTTGATGCTTTTTTTCTTGATTCCTATATGTTTGGAGACAGAGATGATCTTGCATTTATGGCTGAATGTTGTCCCAGAATATTCTGTGGCATTTGTGCGATGGACATTGGTGATTACAACAATGGGAATGCTGTCTAACACGTTAATTACAGCCTTGCACGCAACAGGTAAAATCAAAAAATATATGATTGTTGTTGGCTTAGTGGAAATATCAAATTTTCCATTAACATATTTGCTGTTCAAGATAGGATTTAATCCCTTGGCAGCATATTATGTTTATTTTACGATATACCTAATATTGATGTTTTTACGCTTATATCTTATCAAGGATTTGATAAGGATGAAAGCTATTGTTTATATAAAGGAGGTTTATTGTAAGGTAGCTTTTGTTACACTAGTAGCACTTATAGCTCCCTCTTTAATTTGTCTAGTTCAACAAGATTCTATCATTAGATTTATAGAGGTTGGGCTTGTTAGTAGTATTTCTACTGTTGCTGCAGTGTTCTATTTGGGCTTGGCATCTAATGAAAGAAAAATAGTAATAGGTTTGTTGAAGAATAAAATATGCAAAAAAGGATTATGTCAATGACCAAGACAAGAAATGCTTCGTTTGAGTTGCTTACGATATTTACAAAATTGACTATAAAAGCAAAACTCATTTCATTTGTTGCAAAATCAGTATTCCCAATATATCTGATTCATTTAAATTTAAATGTTCAGAAACTATTATGGCCTTTTATATAATAAAATTTCAATACAGATAATATTATCTTAAGAACCTTTGTTTTGTCTGTTTGCATTATGTTGCATAGTGTGGTCATAGATAAATTTCTTGCACCAATTTATAGTATGATTTCAACTTATTTAATAAAAAAATACAAAAGATTAGTATTGTATGAAAACAAAAATTGTATATGTTTTAGTAAGTACGGAACGTGATATTTATCTAGAACAAGCATATATTTCTATGCTATCTTTGCGTCATCATGTTCCTAATGCTCATATAGTTTTGCTTGTAGATGACCAAACTAATTCTAGTTTTGTCGGTACACGCAAAGACAAAATACAATTAGTAGATGAACTAGTAAAAGTAGATTTGCCAGGTAATCTTACTGCTCAACAGCGTTCGAGAATGTTGAAGACTTCCGTTAGAAATTTAGTAGATGGTGATTTTCTTTTTGTAGATTGTGATACCATTATAACTAAATCATTGGAAGAGATTGACTCTTGTGCGTATGATATGGCGGCTTGTCAAGACTCTCATTCTCCTTTTGTTAAAAATCCATATCGGGATTTGTGTTTGAGGCATGGTAAAATCTTAGATTGGCCAATAGAAAAAGAATTGGTCTATTTTAATTCTGGAGTAATTTATGTCAAGGATAATCAGAAAACAAGAGAATTTTATCAAAAGTGGAATGAAATATGGCAAGATGGGTCTCATAAAGGAGTAAACATGGATCAACCTTCTTTTGCAAAGACAAATTATTTGATGGGTCATATTGTTCAAATATTGGGCGACGTTTGGAATTGTGAATTGAAGCATGGTATGAAATTTTTGAAGGATGCCAAAGTTGTCCATTATCTATGTACGAATACGGATTCTTCTCCTTTGTTTATAATGAATAGTAAATCAGAACTATTGAAGGTGAAAAATGGTGAAATTAACCCAGTGATAAATCGTTGTTTTGATGATCCTTTTCTTGGCTTGACGCAAGTTAGCCAGTTAGTTTGTGGAGACGATTTATATTATTTGGGTTCTGTTCTATATACTTTTTTCAAATGTAGACAGAAAAAATGGTATGTAAAGTTATTGGTTAAATTGATTTTAAACTTACAGAATATAAAGCAAAAATTATGAAATACGACTATCTGATAGTAGGCTCTGGACTCTTTGGAGCCACTTTCGCTCATCTTGCTCACAAGCAGGGTAAGAAGTGCTTGGTGATAGATAAGCGTTCTCACTTAGGTGGTAACATCTATTGTGAGAACATCGAGGGTATCAACGTGCATAAGTATGGTGCACATATCTTCCATACATCCAATAAGAAGGTGTGGGACTTCGTGAACTCTATTGTAGAGTTTAACCGCTATACCAACTCGCCTGTAGCTAACTATAAGGGCAAACTCTATAATCTGCCTTTCAATATGAATACCTTCTATCAGATGTGGGGCGTAACTACACCTGAAGAAGCTCAGGCTAAGATTGATGAGCAGAAAGCGGAAGCTGTTGCTCGCATGAAAGCTGATGGCGTTACAGAACCACGTAACCTAGAGGAGCAGGCTCAGGTTTTGATAGGAAAAGACATTTACGAAAAACTTATCAAGGGGTATACTGAGAAGCAGTGGGGAAGAAAGTGTACAGAACTTCCTGCATTCATTATTAAGCGTTTACCAGTTCGTCTCATCTTCGATAACAACTACTTCAATGATAAGTATCAGGGTATCCCGGTTGGTGGTTATAACAAACTCATTGATGGCTTGCTTGAAGGAGTAGAGACGAAAACAAATGTAGATTTCTTTGAAAACCGTTCTTATTGGGAGGGTATCGCTGACAAGATAGTGTTCACTGGCAAGATAGATGAATTCTATAATTATCAGTTTGGTAAACTTAACTATCGTACAGTACGCTTTGAGATAGAGATCATTGATAAACTAAATTATCAGGGTAATGCTGTTGTGAACTATACCGAGCGTGAAGTTCCTTTTACTCGTGTGATTGAGCACAAGCACTTCGAGATGTTTGGTCAGGATGTGTATGAATGCCCAAAGACGGTCATTTCTAAGGAATATTCCACAGAGTGGAAGGACGGTATGGAACCATACTATCCTGTGAATGACAAGCAGAACTCTGAGCTATATGCTAAGTATAAAGGACTATCAGACAAGGAAGAGGATGTCATCTTCGGAGGTCGATTAGCGGAATACAAATACTACGATATGGCACCTATTATTGAGAAGGTGATGGAGAGATTCTGATACCGCAAATTTCTTCTGTCATCGTTTCGTGTAAACCTATTCCCATATTAGAATGCGGAATCTGGAGGATAGCAAAGAGTGGATAGGCTATACGGTCAATGACTTTGATAACGCTGTCTCCGGGATAGACTATAACTCCCCAATTATGTTCATTGATATTGCGAAGGGAAGAGGTGAATGTGGTGAGAGAGGAGAAATATGAAATAGATAAAGTGAAAACAAGAATTTTTATTTGAAAACTTTAAAAATGATAGCTTTATGAGGAAAACAACTAATTTCTTTTTGCTACCTATGACTTGGTTATCAAAGGTGTTTTGTATGAAATATACAGGTTTGGTATTAGCTGTTTTGGCTATAGGTCCTTCTGTATTATCTTGCTTTTGCGAGTCCAAATGGCTTCTTGTTATTTCTCAAGTTGTAATAGGATTTAGTCTAGCTGTTCAGTCTTTTATATCAGGAAGAAATGCAAAGAGGGAAATTTCTGATGTTCATAAGCGAATAGACGAATTGGGCTTTCGTATTATAGATTCTCCAGAATATTTGTATGCTATGGTAGATGCAGAAGATCATGTACTTTTCTGTGTGAGAACTGATGGCACAATTGATTGGGCTTTGGGTATTCCGTATCCAATAAAGAAAGAATTAGAAAGGTTGGAAACGAAAATAGAGCAAAGTAGTTGATATGAATATGGTAGAAGCTAAAGATTTATGCTTTGCATATCTTGATGCTTATATTTATGCAAAACAAACCAAATGATTGATACATGGAAAGATTCAAGGTACGATACTTGATGCTATAAAGGAAACTGCTGTGAAATGTATGGAAGATTATGTTGAGCAGTTAAATCTTTCTGTGAGTAATATGGAGGAAATAAAACATAATCACGAGCAATGGGCAGACTTGGTACTGGAAGGGGGCAAGGAATGATTGCGTTTGAGTGGTTATTTGGAAAAATAAATTAGAAATACAGCAGGCAGATTGCCCTCGGCTTTTATTATAAGCTACTTTTCGGCTGTCGGCATGGAGCCTGCTGATATTTAAAAAAAGAAAAACAATAATCGATATGAAAAAGATATTAACAATAGTAATTCCTACATACAATATGCAAGACTATCTGCGCAGATGTCTTGACTCGCTGATTGTACCAAAGGAACAAATGAAGCAACTGGAAGTTCTGGTTGTGAATGATGGTAGCAAGGATAATTCCTCTGCTATTGCACATGAGTATCAAGATAAATACCCTGGTACTTTCCGAGTGATAGATAAGGAGAATGGTAACTATGGTTCCTGTGTAAATCGTGGATTGAAGGAGGCTACTGGTAAATATATCAAGATATTGGATGCTGATGATTGGTTTGATACGAAGGCTTTGACTTCATTCTTGAACCTGTTAAATAATTGCAAAGCAGATGTCGTTTTAACAGATTTCTCTTGCTATTATAGTGATCATGCTGAGACGGTACATATGTATCTTAAGCAAAAAAATCAGTTACTATCTTTTTCTGAGGGAATGAACGAGTCCGCTCACCAGTTGATAAATATCCAAATGCATGCAATTTGTTATAAAACTAGCTGTTTTGACAATTTGGATTATCATCAGACAGAAGGTATTTCTTACACAGATCAAGAATGGGTGTTGTTGCCTTGGGCTAATGTGCAGTCTTTAATTTATATACCTTTATCCCTTTATCAATATAATCTTGATAGAGAAGGACAGACTATGGCATCTGATGTCTTTGAAAGAAGAATAGCTGATCAATTCGTTAGTATAAATCTTATGATAGATAAGGTGAAAGAAATAAAGTCTATAGTTGATGAAGAGCATCTGTACTTCCTACAACAGAAAATGTTGGTTCGTGTAGAGAGCATATATAAATATTTTATAACGAGGAGATATGCAAAAGATAAATGTGCCTTGCTCATTGAATTTGACAATCATTTAACTCAATTTTCTCCTTCTCTGTATAGAGCATTAAATAAAGTAAAACTGGCTAAATATTATCCTTGCTCTTATATCTTGCGTTGGCGAGAGAATGGCTATAATCCTCTATGCAAGGGAGTATTTCGTATGAGTGATTTTGTTTGCTCTATAGTGTCTTTAGTCAAGAGAGTTTTGAAATACAAGTAAAACACAAACACTGTATGAAATTATCAAATTAAGATTGAGTATGATAAGAATGAAATTTTGGAATGTTGCAAGAATATGGCTAATTAGTGATGTTCAAGTTAATTTGATGACTCTTCACAAATCAAAAGACTTAGAATTTGACTTAGTCTTCATTTGAATCTTCAGGAATGGGTATTTCCAGCGAAACACCCTGTTAATGGTGATTTTAAACATCCGAAATATGAATCATGGCAGCAAGATTTAGATTTGCATAATGTTGGAATAACAAGAGCAAAGAAAGCATGCTATTTCATAGTTCCTGCGCAAAGAACTAACTCTTCTGACAAGGTCACGGTTGTCGTGATTCGGAGTTCTTGTATCATAATAATGTCCAAGTCTTAAGGGACGAGGTTGATTTTAGATGAGTTGAAATAAACGTATTTTATTTAACTTGAAATAAACGTATTTTATTTATGTCAATTATTATATTTATAATTCTACTTCTCTATTTTTTTTATGATTATAAGAAGGGTTCAATATTGATTTTGTTATTGACACCATTTCTTAGTATGGTGCTCATAGGAGGAAAAAGTTTAAGTTTATTTTTAGGCTTAATAGTTCTCCTCAAGTGGATGATAGCCAGTCAGCGTAAATGGAAGGTATTTTCTACGTCTGTCTTTTTATGTCCAGTTTTAGTTTTAGGTTTCTCGTATTTGATATCAAATCATTATGGTAGATCACCACATTTGCCTTCAGCGATAACTAATACGATGCAGCTCTTCTTTGTTTTTGTGTTAATTGACTATTTGGGTAGATTTGCTTATTTAAAGAAATATGCTCTTAAGGTAGTGATAGTAATGGCAGCTGTGCTTTCTATCAATGGTCTAATAGAAACATTAACTCATTACAATATTATCTTAAATTTAGCTATCACAACAGGTTTATATCCTTCAGATACTCTTATAATAACAGAAATTAGATATGGTCTAAAACGTGCTCAATCTGCTTTTGGTATGCATACTTCTTGGGGTGGCTATGCATTCATTGTTTGTTGCTTCTTGCTATATCTGAAAAAATATTGCAATATAACTTTCAAGTATGCAAACTATCTCATTATTTTGCTAGGAATGAATATATTCTTTACAGGAGCTAGAAGTGCTTTCTTGGGATTTGCTGTCGCTTTGTTGGCATTTGTAGATATAAAAGACTTGAAATCAAAGAAAGTTTGGGGCTTTATTTTGCTGGTAATAATATTAAGTCCTTTATTGATAGGGTATTTTGGAGATATAGTTTCTTCTTTTACTGATACGGAGAAGGTGAATGGTAGCAATGCGGATATGCGCCAAACACAGTTTGATATTTGCTTTTATTATTTGACACAATCTCCTTGGATTGGTAATGGTATCGCTTTTACATGGGAGTATGTGTTACCTCAGAATAAGGATTTGTTGGGTGCAGAAAGCTTATGGATTCCAGTTTTGATAGACCAAGGTATATTGGGTGCAGTTGCTGTCTCTTCCATGTTTGTAGCATGTATGATTTATCTCATAAAGCATAATGCAATAAGGTATACTATCGTGGTGTTGGGATTTTTGGTCTTCAATAGCATGTCTTCTATCCCTAATATATCTATCACGGATTTTGTGTATTATGTGATACTTCTTTGTATGTTCATACCAAATAAAAAATATAAATATGAAACAACAACTAAGAGAATTACGAAATAAGATTCTGCGAAAGAGATTGAAAAATCGTGATTTTACAATCATTACAAATAATTGTTTGGCAGGATGTATATATCATGATTTGAAATTGCGCTTCGATACGCCAACAGTCAATCTATATATCCCTTTCCCAGACTACATCTTCTTTCTGAAAAATTTAAAACAGCTGGTATATGCAGAGTTTACAGAGATTCCTCATAATGCGTGTCCTGCGGGACTTCTGGGGGGGTGATTCATGTGTATTTTCTTCATTATCAGAGCTTTGAGGAAGGTGTCAGTGCGTGGAAACGTAGAGCAAGACGAATACAATGGAACAATATCTTTGTTGTTTTGTCAGAAAAAGATGGCTGTACAAAGATGTGTTTAGAAGAATTTGAGCATTTATCTTATGAAAGTAAAGTTGCCTTAACTCATGTTGAATATCCAGATATAACTTGTGGCTTCTATGTAAAGGGCTATGAAAATTGTAACGAATTAGGTAATATTATGGACTTCAAGGGATTTTTGGGGCAAAAGGTATATGACCAGTTTGATTGGGTGAAATTTTTAAATCAAAAATAAATGATGAAATTATCAATAGTAATACCTGTTTATAATGTAGAACCCTTTATTAGAGGTACATTGGACAGTATATATAAACAAGGTATGGACGAAAGCCTGTTTGAAGTGATCGTTGTCAATGACGGCACACCAGATAATTCTATGGCTATCGTAGAATTGTTTGCTGATGCTCATACGAATTTGGCGATTATCAATCAGAAAAATCAAGGACTTAGTGCTGCTCGTAATTCCGGCATAAAAATGGCAAAGGGAGATTATATATGGGTAGTGGATAGTGATGATAGCATTACTGAAAATTCCATAAGTCAGGCATTGGGGGAAATTACTCGTCATCCCTATGTAGAAATGTTTTGCTTCGACTTAAATGAGCAAAGAGGAGATAATTTTACTCCTACCACTCTCTTTTCTAAGCCATCTTATTGCAAGTATTATAGCGAAGAGCATGATGGTTATTTTTATTGCCGAAAATTACCGACAGGGGTTTCCCAAAAATTTTTGTTCTCTAGAAGTTTCTTGCAGAAGAATGGATTGCAGTTTACCCCAGGCATTTATCATGAGGATCAAGACTTCTTGATAAGATGCTATACCAAGGCAAAGCGCATCTTGCCTTTGAAACTCATTTGGTACAATTATAATATTAGAGAGAGTGGAAGCATCACTTCTACTTTTAAGATTAAGAGATTTCATGATACCCTATGGATCATTAAGAATTTCCGAAAGCTTTCGGAATCTTCTGCAAATTATAAAGAAACAACCATATTGGAGGAAGGCGTCTTCAGCTTAAGTTATGGTCTCTTGACATCCTCCTATCGTTCTCATCCTGAGTATCGAGCATTTTTGGATGAAAACAAAAAAGAATTGAAATCCTTGCTATGGTCTTCTTATTACAAGTCGATAAGAAAAAATAGTTTGGGTAAAACATATAGATTAGTAAAAAGTATAATGTAATTTATGAAGACAATTAGAGTAGCTCATGTGTTTTGGGGACTTGGATTTGGCGGCATTGAAACAATGCTTGTTAATATTGCCAATGCCCAAGCCGAATATGGAGCCGATGTACATGTTGTTCTTATAAATGAACTGTATGAGAAAACCTTATTAGAAAAATTAGATTCTTCCGTGCATGTTCATTTATTGAATAGAAAGCTTGGTTCAAAATCCTTGGTCTTTGTTTGGCATCTTAATAAGGAATTAAGAAAGATACAACCAGATAAAATTCATCTGCATGGTCCAGAGTTCTATGCAATGATATTTGGCAAGAAGCTAAGCCATAAAGTGTCATTGACACTTCATGCTTTACCATTTACAATGGCAAAACATGGTTCTTTTTGGGGTATGATAAAGGCTATGTTTTCTATGGGCTTTGTAGATGGTGAGCAATTGGTACAGAGAATTCCAAAGCTCTTTGCCATCAGCAATGCAGTGAAAGAGGCTTTTGCTGAGAAATATGGTGTAGATAGTACTGTTATTTGTAATGGTATATTGACTGCCAATTTCTTTCCAAAAGATCAGGCCGCTATTACCCCCCCCTATAAGTTGATGCAGATTAGTAGGTTAGACCATGATAAAAAGGGGCAAGACCTGCTGATAAAAGCTGCTGCTATCTTAAAAACGGAGGTGGACGTAACTTTTATAGGCGATGGTGAGAGCATGGAATATTTGAAGAAACTCACTTCCGATTTAGACCTTGAAAAAAATGTTCACTTCCTAGGCAAACAATCACAGGAGTATATAGCTAAGCATCTTAGAAATTACGATCTTTTTGTGCAACCATCAAGAAGAGAAGGTTTCGGTTTGACCGTAGCCGAGGCAATGGCTGCAAAAGTTCCAGTTTTAGTTTCTTCAGGACAAGGTCCAGCAGAGGTTACTGAAAATGATAAGTATGGCTGGCTGTTTGAAAATGGTAATGCTGATGATTTAGCTGAACAGATTAGATTTGTCTTTGATCATTATGATGAAGCTTTGGCAAAGGCTAGTCTTGCAAAAGAACATGTGTGTTGTCATTACGATGTTAGTGTAACGGCAAAGCGTTATCTAGAATTATATTAGTTAGAATATGTGTTCTCCTATGTAGTATTTGGTTATTAAGATAGTTGGCAGTTTGATAAACAAGATTATTATCGAATTAATCAAACTACAATATGAGAATTCCAAAAATTATTCATTTTTGCTGGTTGAGTGATGATCCATTTCCAGCGCAAATTCAAGAGTGTATTGATTCATGGAAGCGAGTGCTGCCAGATTATGAAATTATCAAATGGGATAGAAAACGTTTTGATATAGATTCTGTACCTTATGTGAAGGAGGCTTTTGAGACTAAGAAATATGCATTCTGTGCAGATTATATTCGTATTTATGCCTTATATAATTATGGTGGCATCTATTTGGATTCTGATGTAATGATACACAAGTCATTTGATCCATTTTTGAATTTACATTCCTTTTCATCTGTGGAGTTTCATTCCTATTTTCTATATGCTCATATCTCTAATAAGAAAGAGCGTCTTGTTGGTATAGAGGCTGCTGTACTTGGTGCCGAAAAGGGGGCATCATGGCTAAAAGATGTTTTGGATTATTATGAGGGAAGACACTTCTCTTTGAATCCTAAGGTCATGAATAATAATATCATGCCTCGTGTGATAGCAAGAGTTTTACATGAGAAGTATAATTTTCAGTATTATCCTGTGTTTCAACGATTGAGCAATGGAATGGAAGTATATCCAGCAGAGGTCTTTTCCTCTAAGGTTGCCGATGGTACTCCTATCAAGTATTCTACCCATCTTGGTGCTAATTCTTGGGGATTTGGCGGAAACTCTAGCCGAAATAAAATCAGAGAATTGTTGGAAAGACTGCATTTGTTAGGGTTAACACGAAAACTACGCGGAATTAGTGAACATTAGCTTATGGTTTATCTTTTATTTGACAATCCAGGAGACAAAGGAAAGGTTTCTTTCATCTCACAATTGATTCATGGTGAGGTTAATGAAATATACTCTCCTAAGTCAAAGAGAATGATAGTTGGGTGGCTGAAAGGGTGTAAGTATGCCTTAGAGGTTACTCATAGTTATGATACCATTGTATGTTGGTATGATTTTCAAGCTATCCTTTGTTATTGGCTATGTAGGTTTACATTTAAAAGGAGAAAGATTGTGTGTGTCAATCTTCTTTTGAAGGATAAAGATTCTGTCAAGAACAAGATTGTGGCATGGCTTTATAAGAAGGCTTTGAAGAGCAAGTATTTTGTGGCAAGCGTAACTTCTGTGGAATATGGCAGTCACCTAAAGAAGCGACTCGGAATAAATAAGGAGTTTTTTTTGCTGCATGATGTCTTTCATGAAGATTATCAGATCAATGCCTCCTTGGATGTTTGCCCTAATACAGTTTTCTGCGGTGGTCGAAATGGGCGTGATTGGAGATTTATGCTTGAAGTGGCTAAGGTGATGCCTGATATACAGTTTCATTTGGTGATGCCAAAAGTGACTTATGATGAATATCATGATGAATTACCAGGTAATGTGGTTGCTAGGTATAATATCTCTATGGAAGATTTTATGAAAGAAATGTGTTCTTGTGAGATAGTTGCTTTGCCATTAGACACAGAAGCTCCTGCTGGTTTGATAGTTTTATTCCAGGCTGCTGCAAATATGAAGTATATCATAACAACAGATACCATGACAACTAGAGAGTATCTTTCTGATGGTAGAGGTTGTTTGTTGCCAAATGATGTTGATGTTTGGAAGAAGGCAATAAATGAGAAGCTTGGAAATGTCAAGTCTAATATTATCGCTTCTAAGAAATTATTGAATTTCTTAGAGTCTGAATGTTCTGGGAGAAAATTTGTTGAAGGTGTTGAAACTATGATAAATAAGTTGGAATGATAGCAAATTTAGTTAAGAAATTGATTACAATTATAAAAATAAAAAGTAATCGTTTGAATTGTGGGGGGGCAAGCTATGTTGGACTTGGTGTCAAAATTGTTAATCGTGGATGTATAAAATTTGGAAGCAATGTAACAGTGCGTCCTTCAACTTGCATTTATGCAAATGGAACTAAGAGCATGGTATGCCTTGGTGATGGAGTTGAAATTGGTAATCATTCAACAATCTCTTCTGTTAATGAGGTTATTTTTGAAAGAGATGTTCTTACCGGTCCTCATGTGTTTGTTTCTGATCATAACCATGAATACAGAAATATCAAACTTCCAGTTAGTAAGCAAGGGATAATGTCACAAATGGATAGCAAAGTTATTATTGGGGAAGGCTCCTGGCTTGGTACCAATGTGGTAGTTGTGGGTAAAGTACGTATAGGTAAGCATTGTGTGATTGGTGCCAATTCCGTCGTTACCAAAGATATTCCAGATTACTCGGTGGCAGCAGGCATTCCTGCAAAGGTTATCAAGAAATATGACTTTGAAAAGGATGAATGGGTGAAAGTAAAATAAAATATTACTCTATGGATTTTGATACTAATAACAAAACTCTTCGACCTATATATGATAAACTCGATTCTCTTATAGATAAAGGTTATGACCTGTCTAATGTCTTTAAAGATATAATATTTCGAGGATGTAACCAGTTTGATAGGGATTATAGAGGGGCTTCCTGTTGGGTTAGAGATGCAGGAAATACAGCTGAATGTGGATGGACAAAGGAGGAGTTTGAAACATACGTGAGGAATCATGAAAATTACGAGATAGTGCATAGATGGTTGTATTATTATGATTGCTATATGCTGGTCTGTGCTCTATGTGATCGCTTTAAGATGATTGCATCTATGTTGAGGGTGTTTTACAACCATTTTCCTAGTGAGTCTCCCTGCAAAATGGAAGACTTTAAACATGCAACTGTTACAGTTAGTCCTCAGGATACGATATGTTTTGCATGTGTTAATAGTATTTTTCTTTACCTTGCGTCTTCATTTGATATACTGTCTAAGATTTACGTTGAGTTGCGTGATTATGAAAAATTGGATTTCTCCAAATATCCCAAAATGGTTTCACGGAAAGTTCTGTTGGGAAGTATTGTTAAGACCACTTCTGATATCACAGGTACTATATTTGAAAAACCATCGTGTGTTAATACTATAGTAAATATTAGAAATAGACTCGTGCATGATGGTTCTTTTGATTTTATGCAAATGGTTTATGACTGTTATGATGGACCGAATGGACATTCTGAGGTTGCAATATTGTTTCCTGACATGGAAAATGGTTTATTTGTTACATCAAAAAACAGAAAAAACTTTTATAGTCAATCAAATAGGTTAAATATACTTCTGCCAGGGTTACTCACAGATGTGTTTGATGTAATGGAAACAACAATAAACAAACTTTCAATAATTGGTAAAAAAGAAAATGAAGGATAAATTAGTTACCCCACATCTGCGAATGTCAGAGAAAATTACTCTTCTTTGGATGGCTTGCGTGCTTATGCAGCTGTAGGTATTGTACTGATGCACGTTCTGGCTAATCTTATGATTAAGCCAAGTGATAACATTTTGACTTGTAATGTGATTCCTTGGTTCACGAATTTCACATTACTGTTCATGATTATGAGTGCGTTCAGTATGTGCTGTGGATATTATGAGCGAGTAAAGTCGGGAGCAATAACTCCTGAGAAGTTCTATGTTAAGCGCTATCATCGTACCTGGCCATTCTTCGCCATGATGGTGATGATTAGTTTTGCGATGTGTATTTCGGTACTCCTGACTTTGTGGTGAAACCAATAGATAAGGTTAATATCATCTATAGTGCGCCTTTCTTTGTTGCTGGTGGTATGATTTATCTCTATCGTCAGGGTATCAAGAATTGGGTGGAGAAACATTGAATAATAGCTTTGGTATCATGCTTTGTACTTACCGTATTAAGATTTGTTGTTGATATCAAGGGCTTGTTTATCTTGCCAGATTTATTGGTTTTTGCTGCTTGGCTCATGTATGCCATAGGTTCTAAGGATATCGTATTAAACAACAAGGTGGCTAAGTATCTGAGTGGTATCAGTATGGAGATTTATCTTTGTCACATGATGTTTTATAGAGTGTCAACTATGCTTCATTTAGAAAGATTCATTCACAATAATGATATGCTCTATGTTGCAACTTGTATCACTACATTGATTGGTGCGATCTGCTTTTCGCATGTGGTGAAGTACTATGTGTTTCCATTCATAGAAAATAAGTGTGATTATATGAAAACACTACTGTCCGAATAAAATCCGGAACATGTTGTCTATGTTGTTGAAAATTAATTAAATATATTGGTCCGCTGCTGTTTAAGCAAGATGATATCCATTCCATATTCAAAGTAACAAAAGAATTAAATATTAATAGTCCGGAGTCTCAAGATATTGAGGGTTACTTTTTCTGAAATCTTATCCAGATACTAGAGATTCTAGTTATTTAAAATAATATAAAAAAGTAATATACAATGAAAAGTATAGGTTTGTTTTGGAAGCCTTCTGAGCAGGAAAAAGAAAATACATGTCCTCATAAAGAGGAATGTAAAATAATAAAGCAAGATGTAGTCAAGAAAGAAGATGAATTTGAAATTCATATTAACTTTTGGAATACAGAGATCAACGATGTTGTAAGTCATAAAAGAAAACATCTATATGCTTTGGACTTTGGTGTCGTTTGTCCTCTTAACCTGAAAGAATTGGTCTTGCTTATTCCTGCACAAGTTGAGAAAGATCAATTTGTTGATTTAGTGAGTCGGTTGGCTAGTGATCGTGAGCTCATGTGCACGGTGTTCAATGATAATCTTACGATAGCATCAAAGCCAACTAAGAGCTATCATCTTGTAGGAAATGAAGATGAATCTTTACTATATTTGCTTTATGAGTTGTCTAATGAGAACATTGTCGATATAAATTATAGTCGAGACAATGGTTACACTGTTATAAAGATTGCGAATAATCTTGAAACCATACCTCCTGATACAGCTAAAAACATCTATGTGCGTTTTCGAATACTCCTAAATGATGTACATGCTTTTTCGATTCAACGTAATGTGTCCAATGATTGGTTTCAGTCAGCTTTCTCCAGTAGCTATATGTTTGATTTCCGTCTTAACGATGTGCGTGAGTTGGATAAGAAGGTTTCTGAAAAATTGAAACATGACCATTATGATATGGCCAAACTGAATAAGGTACATTTCTTTTATATGGCTGATGCTGATGAAGTAGTGGAAAATGGAAGTTCGATGAAATTGGATAGTAGATTGCTTGAGAAGCAACGATGGCATTCATATTTTGGGAATAATGTTCAGCTCAATAGAGAAAATCTAGCCCATCACTGGAAAAAATGTATTTTAAAAACCGTTAGAAAAGACGATGAAGGAAAACAAGTCGACGAGTATGTTCGTACTCCGTTTGATGATTTCTCCTTGTACTTTAAAGTCGTTTATTCTCATTATAAATATCGTAGAGTTCTCATATATTCTACAATAGTCTTTATTCTAGGCTTTCTTGCTTCCTCTGCGGTGTCCTTTTTTCAGTCTTTGTGGAATTTAATTACTGATAAATATGCTTGGGCTTTTTGGTTAGTTATCTTAATTACTGTAACTTTAATTTTTGCATTATGCTTAAAGTTTCGCTGTCGTACGAACTAATGAGTCATCTTTATGAAAAGGATTGGGAGAGTGAACAAATTATGCTGGCTTTAGCTTGGCTAGAAAAGATTCATGCAGAAATATATGTAGATGACTTAACTTTGTTGCTCCTGTGGGAAGATGGTAAAATCTCCAAAAAAGAAAACTTGCCTTTTAAAAATGTACGAGTTTTGAAAATAAAGGATTTTTCCTATTTCTCGAAAGAGGATAAAGAGATTCTCTATGAATGGTATAATGTATATCTAAGAAATACTAAATATCAACTTTTAAAAAATGAGCGTAAGCAAATTTGGGATCTATTCCATCTGCGAGCTAATATGGGGCATTTACAATGCTTGAAGCAAGGCAAGATAGATATGGTTCTTTCGGAGGATCCATTGTTGTTTGCCATGGCTAATAAAGTTGGGACCGACCAATATATATATACCCTATCTCAATTTCTGGACAGATGTGATATTGATTATCCACAACAAAGTCCGTTTAGAGGAATCTCAATTCATAAAGTAAAATTTGAGGCCGTGGATGTAGAAGATGCATTTTTTAATTCTTTTAGACAAGAGTATCCGCATTTTAATGAATGGTTTGCCGCTAAGAAAAATGATACAGCTTATGTGGTTTGGGATGAGCATAAGAAAGTCAGAGCTTTTTTATATCTGAAACTTGAATTATGTACAGAAGATTATTCTATGATATCACCCTGTTTTTCTTCTGCGAAAAGACTAAAAATCGGGTCCTTTAAGGTTGATCTCCATGGAGCAAGAATATTTGAACGTTTTTTATATATCGTTTATGATTTAGCACTTCGTGAACATGTAAATGAAATCTATATTACACTCTTCCCTAAGTATAAATCTCGTTTGCTATTGAATGAACAACTACAAAGGTGGGGATTCTATTATTGGGGTACTAAAGGAAAAGAAGCTGTTCTTGTTAAGGATTATCGTAAACACGATAATGGTAAATATCGCCAATGCTATCCATTTTACAAGACTCCTTCTCAGGCTTTTTTGATATGCCTGGATGAAAAATATGAGGAAGCGTTATTTGGGCACAATGACCTCTCTTGTAATTTTGACGAAAATTTATATCCGATAAGAAAAATAATAATATGTCGTGGGCTTCGAAATGGAATCCAAAGAAGTGATGTCTTGTTCTTTTATAGCTTAGCTGAACATCGTATTGCACATATTGGATTAGTGGAAGATGTTCTATGTAATTTTAAATCAGAGAAAGATTTTGTGTTTGCTTGTAAAAAGAGAAGTATATTTTCTAATAATCAATTAATCCGATATTGGAACTTTAGCAAGCAAATACCTTTTGCTGTTAAGTTTCTAAACTCTTATACGGTCCCTTTTAATGACTCTGTTAAGATGGAACCGTATGTTCAAGAATTGAAGGCAAATGAAAAATTAACTCTATCCCCAATAGATAAACAAATTTTCAACCAAATGATAAAGGGTACAGATTATGAAAAGTATATTATTGCCGATTAAACCTGTATTTGTAGAACGGATTTTATCTGGAGAAAAATGGTATGAATTTAGAAAAAGACTACCTTTGGATATTGAACGGGTGGTAATTTATGAAACGGCTCCAACAAAGAAGGTCGTTGGAGAGTTCCACTGTAAAAGGGTAATCTGTGCTCCGAAAGAAAAATTGTGGCAGTTTACTTTTAAAGGAGCTGGAATAGATAAGTCTTTCTTTGATTCCTATTTTTCGAATGTCGAAAAAGGAATGGCAATCGAAATTGAGACACCTATATCTTATGACAGTCCTATAGATTTAAGAGATATAGGGGTCGAGTTTACGCCTCAATCTTGGATTTATATAAAGTAAAAAATGGAAATAATATAGTATGATGAAAAAGTTTGATGATATTAAAGAATCTCTTAAACGGTCAAGAGGTACAACTTATGAACTGTTTTCTTTGAAAAATTTGGCAAATTTATACAAAGATGTTCAGAACAGTGCGTTGCTGGAATATGTGCCAATAAAAATAGTGTCTTTGTTTGAGGAACATTTCCGTCAGTTGTATGCAGAAATCATTGATATACCTAAGTATCGTTGTAATCTAAAGAATGTCAAGTTCCTGAAAGATTTGCGTATGGATTTTGATGTCATTGATGCTTTTCAAAGTAATGAAGTAACTTTGGGTGATTATCTTTCTTACTATTTCTCATGCAATTCCGTTTATCAGGTGATGGAGCAATTCGGTCAACTTTTGAAGGTGGATGTAAAGGGCATGTTGATGGACAGAATAGTTGATATAGAAACGAAAACTTCAGAATCTGAAGATGATGCAAGAAAGGCTGCTTCTCTTTATATTGAATCTATTGATTTGATATTCAAGGCTAGGCATATTTTATGTCATGAAGGTGCTTTTATGAATAAGCTGGAGAATCCTATGGTCATGCAAATGATAGATGATGCAATATTATTCGCCCAATTTATGGATAATATAGTTAGCGACATTCTTTATCCTAATTATGACTATACGCAGGGGGCTATGAATGCTGATTCTTATGAGAAGTACGAAAAGTCAGATGCGAATTTGAGTAAACTTATTAATTATATTATAGATAACCAAAAAGACTTAGAACTCGATTTCTCATATATAGATGCATGGAAAGAGTTTAGAAAATGCAAAGCAGAGTCTGATGCAAAGGTTTGTGAAGGTGGCTCTATGTATCCATGTGTTTATTATTCAAGTATGGAAGAAACTACATTACAGCTGATAAAGCAACTTAAGAGTACATTTAAGTTGTATGATTATATGGTAGAATGAGTGTTTCTATGAGAACTTTAATCATGATGAAGATGCTGTCTAATCTTTTTATACCTTGAAATACACAGATTGATTTAGAAATTAAATTTTGAGATTACAATATACAAAGGCTAACAAGGGCTTTCATAAGAGAAAGTTCTTGCTAGCCCTATGAGCGTTTGATTTTTTACAAACTCAATTTTATGAAGATTTTATTAGCAAACAAGTTTTATTATCGCCGTGGCGGTGATTGTATTTATATGCTCAATCTGGAAAAGCTGCTGAAGGCCCATGGACATGAGGTGGCGGTATTCGCCATGGACTATCCTGAGAATCTGGATACGCCCTGGAAGAAATACTTTCCCAAGAATATGAGCAAATTGATGGCTTTTACCCGTCCGTTTGGTGATGGGGAAGTGAAGAGTAAGTTCTCGCAACTGCTGAATGACTTCAAGCCTGATGTGGTGCATCTGAACAATATCCATACGCAATTGTCTCCGCTGATTGCCAAGTTGGCGCATGAATTCGGGGCAAAGGTGGTTTGGACATTGCATGACACCAAACTCGTTTGTCCTTGCTATACTTGCATGAGAAATGGCAAGTGGTGCGAGGAGTGCTTTATGGATAAACTGGCAGTGGTGAAGCATCGCTGTATGCCGGGTAGTATTCCTGGGGCAATTGTCGGCTATCTTGAGGCTAAGAAATGGAACAAGGAGGTGTTGCAGAAGTATGTGGACTGGTTCCTTCCTCCATCGAAGTTTATGATGGATACCTGCGTGAAGGGTGGTTATTCTCCATCGAAGTTCAGAGTGCTCTGTAACTTCATCGATGTGACGAAACTTCCGGAGGTTTCTTCAAAGACTCAGATAAAGGATGATTACTATGTATATCTGGGACGTGTGAACGAGGTGAAGGGTGTAAGAACCTTGTGTAAGGCGGCTGCCCAGCTCGACAAGAAATTGATTGTGATTGGCGATGGCGAACTGCTTCCGGAACTGAAGGATACCTATAAGAACTGCTCCCATATCGAGTTTAAGGGCCTGATGCAATGGGAGGAGTTTATGCCTATCCTCCAGAAGGCTCGCATGATGGTGCTTCCTGCTGAATGGAGCGAGAATAATCCGCTGACCGTAATTGAGGCACAGAGCCTGGGTACACCGGTACTGGGCGCGAATATCGGAGGTATTCCGGAACTGATAGTTGAGGGCGGTAAATCTGCTGCGGAAATGGTTCCTAACGGTATGACCTTTACATCGGGTGATGTGGAGGATTTGAAGGACAAAATAGAAAAAATGTTTGCGCATGACTTTGATTATCAAGCCATCGCAAAAGATGCCATCGAAAGATATTCTTCCGAGGCTTATTATCATAAATTAATGGAATATTATAAATAAATATACTATGTCAGAAAAGAAATTAAATGGTACTGTCATTGTAACTTATCGTTGCAATGCGCGTTGTTCAATGTGTAATCGTTACAAGGCTCCTTCTAAGCCTGAGGAGGAAATCTCTATAGAGACTATTAAGAAGCTACCAAAGATGTACTTTACCAACATCACAGGTGGTGAGCCTTTTATCCGTACGGATTTGAAGGACATCGTACGTGAGCTTTATAAGAAGAGCGACCGTATCGTAATCTCTACCAACGGCTTCTTCACCGACCGTATCATCGACCTGGCGAAGGAGTTTCCTCAGATTGGTATCCGTATCTCTATCGAGGGCTTGGAGAAGACCAACAATGAAATCCGTGGCTTGAACAATGGTTTCAACCGTGGCTATACAACCTTGAAGAAGCTCTGTGAAATGGGACTGAAGGATGTGGGCTTCGGTATGACCGTTCAGGACAAGAATGCTCCTGACCTCGTGCCTCTCTATGAATTGAGCAACAAGATGGGTATGGAGTTCGCTACCGCATCGCTCCATAACTCTTTCTACTTCGTAGAGGCTAAGAACATCATTCACGACCGTCCGATGGTGGCTAAGAACTTCGAGAACCTGGTGAACGAGCTGTTGAAGTCTAACTCTCCAAAGAAGTGGTTCCGTGCTTACTTCAACCATGGACTCATCAACTATATCTATGGTCAGAAGCGTCTCTTGCCTTGCGATATGAGTTTCGACACCTTCTTCATCGACCCATACGGTGATGTGATGCCATGTAATGGTACCAAGGACAAGGAGGTGATGGGTAACCTGAACCGCCAGACTTGGGATGAGCTTTGGAGTTCTCCAGAAGCAGAGCAGGTTCGTAAGAAGGTAAGACATTGCGACAGAAACTGCTGGATGATCGGTTCTGTTTCTCCTGCGATGCACAAGTACATCAAGACTCCAGCCTTGTGGGTGGTTAAGCACAAGCTGAAGAGTCTGCTCGGTATGAAGTACTCTATGTATGAGAACCCTATCTGCTGCGAGTATCGTGATGGTAAGGTGACCAAGGAACAGCTTGACAAGCTTTCTACCTGCGATATGAATGCGGTGGTAAACAATGGTCTTTCTGCCGATTCAAAGGAGGCATTGAAGGGCAAGCGTGGCGAGGACATCGTGAACGCTGACGTGGCTAGCCAGGGTTATGAGGCTACCAAGAAGGAAACAGATAGAAATATTGAAATCAAGTAATCACTTGATTTTCTTATGATTGATAAGAAGCCACAGTGCGGAGAGCATCGACATCAAGATGATGCCGAAGTACTGTATGGCTTCTTTGATATAGTTTGAAATCTTATTCATATCTGCAAAGGTAATACTTTTATTTTGAAAATCTCTAGTTTTTATGAAAATAGTTGTAACAGGTACTCGTGGTATCCCGAATATCATGGGTGGCGTGGAGACGCATTGTGAGGAATTGTTCCCTAGAATGGTGGAGCGTGGTTATGATGTAACGTTGATCCGTCGTTCGAACTATGTGAAGGATGACTTGCATGAATGGAAAGGAGTGAAACTGGTAACGATTCCTTCTCCTAAGAAGAAGAGTTTCGAGGCCATCATCCATACTTTCCGTGCCATCAATGAGGCGAAGAAGTTGGGTGCAGATGTATTGCATATTCATGCCATCGGTCCTGCGCTGCTGGTTCCATACGCCAAACTGTTGGGTATGAAGGTGGTGTTTACACATCATGGTCCTGACTATGACAGGGACAAGTGGGGATTTGCTGCCAAGACTATCCTGAAGATGGGTGAGCGTATGGGCTGTATGTTTGCCGATGATGTCATCGTGATCTCGAACGTCATCAAGAATCTCATTGCCCGCAAATATGGAAGGACGAAGAATGTACACCTTATATATAATGGTGTTTCTGAGCCTGAAATCTGTGACTATCCTGAATATTTCAAGGAACTGGGGATAGAGAAGGGAAAATATATCCTGGGTATGTGCAGATTTGTGCCAGAGAAGAACCTGCATCATCTGGTGGAAGCGTTCGTGAAATGGAAAAAGACGCACACGGATCTCACGGATTCCACGGATATAAAGTTAGTGTTAGCAGGCGATACGGATTTCGAGGATGAGTATTCGTTGGGATTAAAGCAGATGGCAAGGGAGAATGGTGTGGTGCTTACAGGCTTTATCAAAGGCAGAAAGCTTCATTCGCTGTTGACGAATTGCCGTTGCTATTGTCTTCCTTCTTCGCACGAAGGTTTACCGATAGCTCTGTTGGAGGCAATGAGCTATGGGGTAAAGGTAGTAGTGAGCGATATTCCTGCGAATCTGGAGGTTGGCTTGCCAAAGGATGATTACTTCCATTGTGGCAACGTGGATGAACTTTCGGAAAAGCTCGGAAGGATTATCGAGGCCCCATTGCAGCATTTGGATTACGACATGAGCAAGTATGATTGGGACCAGATTGCTGATGAAGTAGGAGGAGTGTATCAAGGGTTGAAGAAATGATATTACAGGATTTTTATACCATTCTTCAATCTGCCATAGGAAAAAAGGTTCAATTATCCCATACACTTTCTGAAAAGGAATGGAATGAGATCTTTGGATTAGCCAAGAAGCAAGCGCTTGTTGGGATTATGTTTGAAGGTGTTGAGCGTTTGCCGCAAGAGCAATGGCCTCCAAGAAATGTGGTCTTGCAATGGGCGATGATGGTAGAAAGTATCAAGCATCGGAACCGACAGACTACTGATGTTTGTCTTCGATTAACCGAAGTGCTAGGCAAAGATGGCTTTGAAACTTGTATATTGAAGGGGCAAGCCAATCATGTGTATTATGATGGCTTGAACTCGGAACATTCCCTAGGACAATTAAGAATCTGTGGTGATGTAGATGCCTGGATTTGGCCAAAGGAAAAGACTAAGCATCCTGTAAAGTCAATCATTGCTTATTGTCAAAGCAAGAAAATCCTATTATCCTTATGCCATTTGCATGCTGAGGTGAAACCTGTGAATGGAGTTCCTGTTGAGATTCATTTCCGTCCTTCGTTCTTGAATGCCCCTTGGAGTAATCTATGCTTTCAGAAGTTATTCAAGTCTGCAGTTTTTGAAAATAAGGAAATTGACGAATGGGGAACGATTCAGAAACTGCGAGTTGACTATGACTTAATCTTCCAGATGAACCACATTTACAGGCATCTGTTGGATGAAGGTGTTGGTATGCGACAGATTCTTGACTTTTATGTCCTTCTGAAAGCATATCAGAATGATTGGCAAGGTCAATCTGAGATGATGAATGTTGATGTTCTGATGAAACATATCAGTGATTGTGGCATGAAACGCTTTGCATCAACTCTGATGTTTGTACTTCAAGAAGTATTCGGTCTTGATGATGAAGAACTATTGTGCCCTGTTTCGGAAAAACATGGAGTGTTCCTCATGGAAGAGATGATGGCTGCAGGAAACTTCGGACATTATGATGAAAGGATGAAGACTTTAGCTGTAAAGAAAGGAAAGCTCTCTTATCAGCTGCAGAGAGCGCTGCGTCGTTTCAAAAGGAATCTCAGATTCTTGACAAGTTATCCAGAAGAGGTGATTTGCGAGCCTTTGGCTAGAATTTATCACTTTATTTGGAGAAAGCTTGCTTTATATAGATTTTAAAAGATATACGGGCGAACGGATCCCTCTCCCATTTTTTTGAGCTACTTTTCGGTGATGGAGCCTAGTAGCCCGATTTTTCTATATGCAAACTAATTATAATTGATTGACAAGTTTAGTAATTAATATAATGAACGTAATAAAGACTGATATTGAAGGCGTGCTCATTATTGAACCTCGCCTGTTTAGAGATGCTCGTGGCTATTTCTTTGAGAGCTTTAGCGAGCGTGAGTTTAAGGAGAAAGTGGAGCCATTGGTGGGCTACAAGGTGGAGTTCTGCCAGGACAACGAGAGTATGAGTTCTTATGGCGTAATGCGTGGTTTGCATTTCCAAAGACCTCCGTTTACCCAGAGCAAACTGGTGAGATGCGTGAAGGGTAGAGTGCTGGATGTTGCCGTGGATATCCGCAAGGGTTCGCCAACATACGGTAAGCATGTGGCTGTGGAACTGACGGAAGATAATCATCGTCAGTTCTTTATTCCTAAGGGCTTTGCGCATGGCTTTGCTGTGTTATCAGAAACTGCTGTATTTCAGTATAAGTGTGATAACTTCTATCACCCAGAGGCTGATGGGGGTATCTCTATCTTGGATGAATTGCTTGGTATCGATTGGCGCATTCCTACGGAACATGCTAATCTTTCCGAGAAGGATACGAAACATGAGGTGCTGAAGGACTTTGAAAGTCCTTTCGAATACTAAAAGGATTTTGATTTCTAAAATTATCTAATCTTTTTTCTAAAATCATCCCGTCCTTCTTTACCATTAAAGAAGGCTCCACCTTTCTCACCAAGCCTCTCTTCCCTCAGGGACGAGAGGATGTAACCGCCCTCCGGTGCTCGGAACCGCTACGCTATAAGGTTGGCGGGGCATCAAAGCCCTCGCCATGGTTGTGCGGGATGGGACCGCCTTGCTAAAGGTGGAGATACACTGGAGACAGAAGAATATAATTATTCTTTGTCTATTCGTTTAAGTTCTGATTTCATTTTTTCCATCGACTTCGCCTCGCATGGCAAGATATAGAAAGAACATAGTATAGCCGGAAAAATCAATTTCTAAAGTAAATTGAAATATTAAATAAATTATCGTAATAAAGAGGTATGAAAGTTATAAGTTTTATAAATATGAAAGGTGGTGTCGGAAAAACCACTTTGGCAACTAACGTTTGCCATTATTTAGCAACGAATGAGAATA
>ERZ1023633.193-NODE-193-length-26260-cov-45.886625_pt1 | contig 26260 bp, 20 predicted proteins | sample MGYA00380333_ERZ1023633 | MGnify/ENA primary metagenome ERZ1023633 (study PRJEB33179, sample SAMN07448972) | human gut metagenome | biome: Human-gut; feature: Human associated habitat; material: Faeces | host: Homo sapiens | place: India: Bhopal | collected...
ATGTTTATGCCTTGGTATGGTATCCAGGAAAGAATGATGTGGTATTGGGCAGTGTCTATAAGTTCTACTCCAAGGATCCGCAAACCTATAAGAAGCCATCCGCCAATGTGAAGTCATTTTCTTATACGCAGCCATTCTCTTATACGAAACCGTCTGTTCAAAGTCTGGATTCTCTTGTCTTGCTGGCCAAGAACTTCAAGTTTGACAAGAGTTTGGCTGGCAGTTATTATTTCGATGAGACTCCTCCCAAGGATGCGGCAGAGTTTATGATGCAACTCAATACGCTTCGCGCTGCCTTTAAGAATGCCAAGGATTTATACCCTTATCTCGGAAATCAGGTGTTTCGGCGTACCCTCCAGACGGGCATTGCCAACAAAATAGTCAAGCTTTGTAAGGGATACGGCAAGTTGCTGAATGCTGACGAGAAGAAATTCTGCGCCACTTCGCTGAATAAGATGAAGAAGGATACAGACGATGAATATCTGCAGAGTCTTCTGGAACTGACTGCCAATTCTTTGAGAAAGTAGTAAGTTCTTGATGTATAAGCTTTGGAAAATGTGGAATTCTCTCTCAAAATATCGTTTAAAAGCGATATTTTGAGAGAGAATTATCATTTCCTAGACTATAGTCTTGCTATAATTTTGTATCTTTCCTCTATAAAACGAAAATGATTTCCCTCGCATAGGGTAACCTTCCAGTTGAAATGTTAAAACTCCGAAAACTTGCTCAAACAATTCACCATCACTGTGCAAAATACAAAGAAAAATACTATCTTTGTGCACGTCAAGACCACATACTGCTTTCATAAGCCTACATTTTTGAAGTTTAAAAAATCAGTTTACGAACACTGCTTCAAAGATAATTAATATTTTTGTGACTCAGAGCACGTTAGTAGGATTTTTTGCAGTTGTGGTCTTGATTTCTCAAGAAACAAGGCTAATTTCGCACAATTCGAGGAAAATCATTGAAGTTTTTTATTATACTGGCTTATAATTCAGAAATTTTATCTAAATTTGCGATGCTAAATGATATTTTAAATGTGGGAGATTGAATCTCCACTTAGAATAGGAGTTTTTTGATATGAAAAAATATTGAATCCTTATCTGAATAAGGAAGGTTACAACTGCGTTTGCTGCGCACCAAACAATCCGGTAGGATTGCACCTTGAGTTTTGGGAAGAGAATGAGGATGTTCTTACCATCTGGAATCCTGGTGAGAATTATCAGGGATGGGTAAATACCTTGCATGGCGGCATCATTAGTATGCTGATGGACGAAGTGGCAGGCTGGGTCATCAACCGCAAGCTGCAGACTACTGGTGTTACGATGCAATTGAACGTGAAGTACAAGAAGCCTGTGATGACCACCGATTCTCAGATTACGGTGCGTGGTCACATCGCCAGCCAGCGCCGCAACATCGTCACCATCCACTTGACCCTGGAGAACTCCAAAGGCGAGGTTTGTGATGAGGGCGAAGCCGTCTATTTCACTTTCGGATCAGACAAAGCCAGAGAAATGGGCTTCGAAGGTTGCAAGGTTGAAGGGGAGTAATAGCCTTCTATTTGCTGATACCACTACACCCTTGCTTAGAGCGTTCTGTGGAATTGAAATATCAACCATCAAAATCAGTTTTTACAGCATGCTACTCAAATAAAAATAGAATAAATAATTTATAAAATATGATTTCATTTGAAAGTGACTATAACAACGGAACCTTGCCGGAGATTTTGGAAGCGCTAGGCAAGACCAATGACGAGAAGACTTCCGGATATGGATTTGACCCCTATACAGAAGCCGCCAAAGAGAAGATTCGCAAGACCATCAGCATGGAAGATGCGGATGTTACCTTCCTCGTGGGTGGAACCCAGACCAACACGACAGTCATCGATTCCGTCCTCTTGGGATGCGAGGGAGTTATTTGTGTGGAGACAGGACATATCGAGGTACATGAGTCTGGAGCCGTGGAAGCCTTTGGCCACAAGGTCATTACCTTGCCCTCCACAGATAGCAAGCTAAATCCTAATACATTGGCTTCCTATATGGATATCTTCCTGGCCGATGAGACCCACTCGCACATGGTTCAACCAGGTATGGTATATGTCTCCATGCCTACCGAACTGGGCATGGTATATACCAGGGAAGAACTTGAGGCACTCTATACCACTTGCCAGAAATATGATCTTCGTCTTTTTGTTGACGGAGCACGCCTGGGTTATGGACTGATGTCTGAGGCATGTAATTATGACCTGCCTTTCATAGCCCGACATTGCGATGTATTCTACATCGGTGGCACCAAGGTGGGAGCCATGTTTGGCGAAGCTGTGGTATTCTCCGGCATGAAGACTCCCAAATACTTCTTTACCAATGTGAAGCGACATGGGGCATTACTTGCCAAGGGAAGAATGCTCGGCATCCAGTTTGATACCTTGTTTACTGACAATCTTTACTTCAAGGTGTCTCGCCATGCCATTGCCATGTCTGAACGTATCCGAAGCATCTTCTGCAAGCATGGCATCAACATCGCCTACGACTCGCCAACCAACCAGCAGTTTGTCATCCTCTCCCCTACTCTTTATGAGAAACTCTCGCAAAAGGTGGCGTTTGAAATTTGGGAGAGAAAGAGCGAGACTGAAATCATCTGCCGTTTCGTGACCAGTTGGGCGACCCGGGAGGAAGAATTGGAAGAGTTGGACGAGATCTTACAGAATATCCTATCATAAAGAATATAACCGACATCAATATGCAAATACTCTTAGCATCAGCCAAAATCATGAATGCTGCCACATCTGTGGACTTTCCGATGAAAAGCAAGCCTAAGTTTCAGGAACAAGCCGGACTGTTTGCCTTGGAACTTTCCACATGGGACACAAATCGTCTCATGAAGGAATTGAAATGCAGCCAAGCCATCGCCCTGGAGAATCAGCAACGATATCAGAGTTTCTGGAACGAGGAAGAACTGTTGCCTTCCATCCTTGCCTACTATGGCCAGGCATATAAATATCTCCAGGCAGACAACTTTAGCCAAGATGATTTTGCTTTTGCACAAGATCATCTCTTCATCACCTCTTTCCTATATGGTCTGTTGCGTCCTTTGGATATGATTCATCCTTATCGCATGGAAGGAAAGGTAAGGCTGGATGCTACTAAGGGAATGAATCTCTTTGCCTTTTGGAAAACTTATCTTACGAATATGTTGATTGAGGCTGTGAAAGCAAACGATGGCATCCTCATTCATCTAGCCACCGAGGAGTTTGAGCATCTCTTCGACTGGAAGCGAGTTTGCCAAGAGGTAAAGGTGATTCAACCTTTATTTTATGTGGACAAGGGTGACACCATCAAGATGTTATCCGTCCATGCCAAAAGTTGCCGTGGAGCCATGACTAAGTTCATCATTCAAAATCGGATAGACCAGCCTTCAGATATATTCAATTTCGAGTTGAATGGATTCAGATATGCTCCCAACTATGGAGATGAACTCCATCCTCACTTTATTAAGAAATAAATTTTAATTTACAAACGATAAAAGACTTACGATTATCGAAAATTAATCGTAGAGATAGAATATGCGTTCCATCATGTGCCACTTTTCATCGCTGGTAGCACCTTTGCCGCATTTTTGAAATTTGCCTACCACTTCTTCCCATTCTGCTTGTCTTGGGAGTGTGGCAAGTTCTGCCATTGATTTGTCCCAATCGAAATCTTCCGGCGCATCAACTATCATCACCAGTCTGTTGCCGAAGATGTAAATCTCCATCTCCAGAATGCCTACCTGTCGGATTCCATCTCGAATTTCCTTCCATTGCACACCCTCGGAATGCAATTTGCGATATTCACGGATAGCCTCTTCATCCGATTCTAACTCCAACCACTGTACGTAGCGCTTGGTGGCTACGGGATATTTCTTCTGTTTATAACCTTCCATCAATTTCTATATTTAATTCATGTTTTACGTTCGTATTCTGTTTATTTTTGCAAAAATATAAAAAAAGTATGAGGAAAACAAGTCAAACTATTGATATTTTGTTTATTTTTGCAATATCGTTTTGCAAATGCGGCATGATCACTAAGGAAATACGGCACATTAAAGCATATTTTAAAATATATCACCATAAAAATTATATCAGATGAAAAAACTATTTCTATCACTCGCCTTTCTGCTCCCTGCTATGGGAATGATGGCACAGACACAGGTAAAGACTGCTGAAGGTATCCTCGAAGGAAAGGATCTCTCTGGCATCAAGGTTTTCAAAGGTGTTCCATTTGCTGCACCTCCTGTAGGTAATCTCAGATGGAAGGCTCCGCAACCAGTACAGAAATGGGAAGGTGTGCGCGAGGCTAAGGAATTCGGAGCGAACCCGATGCAGGAACCTATCTTCGGCGATATGAACTTCGGAACAAAGAAAAATAGCGAGGACTGTCTCTATCTGAATATATGGACTCCCGCCAAGACGATGAAGGAGCATCTGCCGGTATTGATTTATTTCAATGGTGGAGGATTGATGGCTGGTAGCGGAAGCGAACCTCGATATGCGGGCGATGCGATGGCGAGAAAGGGAATCATCTCTATCACAGCCAACTATCGTGAGGGCATCTTCGGATTCTTTGCTCATCCTCAGCTCTCCAAGGAAACATCCTATAAGGGCTCAGGAAACTATGGTTTCATGGATCAGGTGGCTGCTATCCAATGGGTAAAGAATAATATCGAGGCTTTCGGTGGTGATCCTAACCGCATTACCATTGTAGGAGAATCGGCTGGTTCCATGTCGGTTAGTGCCCTGATGGCTTCTCCTCTCTGTCAGGGGCTTTTTGCACAGGCTATGGGTTCGAGCGGTTCGGTGATGGGATTCAAGAAGATTGCTACCCAGAAGGAAGCCGAGGAGAAAGGCGTGCAGCTTGCCCAGAAAATAGCCGAGAAGATGGGCAAGAAAACGGGCAAGAAGGTGAAAAAGAACGTAGGTATGAAGAACCTCAACGAACTTCGTGCCCTGCCTGCCGAAGAACTGATGATGCTGGCGGGAGTAAGAGCGGTTCCTGTCTATAATATCGACGGATATTTTATGAAAGAACAGCCTGTAGATGTCTTCGCCAAGGGCGAGCAGACCAAGGTGCCTCTGCTCATTGGTGGCAACAACCAGGAGATGACTCCATGGGCGGTATTGATGGGCAAACAGCCTACCGTTGAGAATCTGAAGGCTGGCGCCAAGGCTACTTTCGGAGAAGAGAACATCGATGAACTCTTCCGTCTTTACGGAATCAACAGCGACAAGGATGTGTTGGAGCAGCCGGGTGTGAATCTGGCTTCGGATATCTTCCTGGATTATTCTACCTGGAAGTGGGGCAACATGCACAAGCTGACCGGCGGACAGCCAGTTTACCGCTATCGCTATTGTCATCCTCGCCCAGCAATGGCCATCAAGGGCAAGGTGGCAGCTTTGGCTGGCGGCGTGGTAGATGCTAAGGAAGGTGCTGCTCCTGCTCCACAGGATAAGGGAGCCGTTCACTCTGCCGACATAGAATATGCAATGGGCACTTTGCCTACCAACCGCGTGTTCAACTGGCAATCGGAGGATTACATGATCAGCGACATCTTCAGCCAGTATTATGTAAACTTCGTGAAGACCGGAAATCCAAACGGTCTGGGTCTGCCGGAGTGGCCATCTACCAACGGCAAGTCCGTAGCTCCTGTGCTTCAGATAGATGTGAATACTGAGGTAAAAGCTGATGCCCAGATGGAGAAGCGCTATGAGTTTATTGACCAACTGTTTTGGAAAGAAAAATAATCTTTTTGCTGCATTCAAAAGCTTTATAATTTTGTCGTAGATAGAATGATAAGGCTGATAAAGCAGAATAAATAATAGAATTCATGTTTCAGAAATTCATCATCAATAGAGAGGGTGTACTGAAATTCGGACACGTCTATTTGCATCGTGATATGCTGGCTCCAGGAGAGCAATGCACATACGGTGGAGGACTATGGAAAATCGACGAAGGTCGGGGAGCCATAGTCCTCTATGGTCGAAGTTTCGATTTCGGTCCTCCCGATTTTGACTACGTGAAACAGATAGACTGGTCGGGCTTGGGGGGCACCCCTCGCCCACTGCTCTATCTGCCCCATTGGCCTAACGAAGAGGAGATTGTGCCAATCATCGTGAAGTAATTTACCGACACCAGTTATTACAAACCTATTACATTCCTCATTATTCACGTTAAATTCAATTAAGTTTCCACTTGGAACTTTCGCTATTTCGGATATTTTTCCTAATTTTGCGCCACGTTTCTAACGATAGAAATGAATATGAAAATTCTATGATAAAGAATCTGGTTATTTTATGATAGGAATCAGATTCGCAGGAAAATAGAAATAATTAAGTATTATATATAAAATAGGTAAGAAAAGAAAAAATGGAACATGTTTTTACTGAATCGATGTTTTTGGTGGGCTTCGTGATATTCATTGCTGCCATTCTCGTATTAGACATGCTGGTTATCGACCGAAAGGCGCATGTAGTTTCCATCAAGGAAGCTGGATCCTGGACAGCAGTTTGGATTATTCTCGCCCTCGCCTTCGCCGTATTCATCTACTTCCATGGCGACATGGTGCACGGCATTGAGAACTTTGACGATTTGAAACTGATAGCCTCACGCTATGCTTCTCATCTCAAACTGGATCCGAATGACTATGAGGCAAGTCTGCAGCAATATCGCCACTACATGACTATCTCTTACATCTCGGGTTATCTGATAGAGAAGACACTCTCCGTGGATAATCTCTTCGTGATGATGATGATCTTCAGTTCATTCGGAGTGGATAAGAAAGATTATCAGCATGTATTAAACTGGGGAATCTTGGGAGCCATCGTGCTTCGCTTCGTCTTTATCTTTGCGGGTGCAGCCCTCATCAGCCGATTTGCCTGGATATTGCTCGTATTCGGAGGATTCTTAGTTTATAGCGGAGCCAAGATGTTCCTCAATAGAAATAAGAAGGAAGAAATCAATGCTCTCGATCATCCGGTGGTGAAGTTCATGCAGCGACGCCTGCATCTGGGTCCGCTGGTAATGACGGTAGTGTTCATCGAGTTCTGCGATTTGATATTTGCTTTCGACAGTATTCCAGCCGTATTCTCAGTATCACTCGACCCGTTTGTAGTGTTCTTCTCCAATATTTTCGCCATCTTAGGTCTGCGTGCCCTCTTCTTCCTCTTGGCAGCGATAGCCGATAAGTTCCGCTATCTGAAGGTGGGTGTAAGCGTGCTGTTGGTGTTCATCGGTGTGAAGATGCTCATCCACGATTTCTTCGAGATTGATGCAGTAGCTTCTCTCGTCATTATCCTTCTCGTATTGCTCGTCAGCATCGGAGCATCGGTTGTGATTCCAAAGAAACAGGAAGCTTAAATTACAGAAAATTGTATAGCAAAATAAAAGGCTAAAGCAAAATTCATATTGATATTGCAATATGGATGAAAGAAATTCCCGATAAAGAAAGTTCTGTTTGCAAACGTAAAGTTGCAGGCAGAACTTTTTTTGTATTGTTAAATCTAAGCATCTACCATTCCGTATAAGAACATATTTATTCCATTTATGAAGATATTTGTAAAGTTTATGCCAAATTTATCTGTATTTATGTTAATTCTGTGCCGTAGCTATGGCTATGGGAAGTCTAACCAGTTGCCATACGAAAGAGGCTTCTAAGGATATTATCCAAGACAACGTTGATAATGCTGTAGCTCAACTTACGCTACAGACCGACATTATCGAGAAGAGCGGTAAATTCCTCAATCCTCGTACGTATGAAAAGGGTAAGATGAACTAGAAGTCATCTTCTTGAAGCTGGTACGCGTCATCGACCTTCAGAATACAAAAAAGCTCGATAGTGGTGCCAAAAGTGCTTAAAAAAGCAACTTTTGGCACCACTATCGGCACTTTTTGCGTATTTTCCATCGTTTTTCCATTATTTTACATTATCTCTGCAGAAGATTTGGTGAGAAAGTTTGAATTTGTATTTTTGCCATGCCATTCAAGTTTTATTTGTTATTTTTTACTACACTAAGATAAGTGAAATTTCAGACATAAAAATCCTGAGCAACTTATTGTTGCTCAGGCACTTATAAGATATTAAATTAGAGTGTTGCGAAATTAGGGATTATTATAAATCCTCACCATTAGCATGATTGTATTCATTGTCATAAAACATTGTTATGTAGTATTCTCCATAACTTTCACAAATTCTAAACCATACAGGTTTCATCTCAGATTTAAAACTGTTATGCTCTTCAAGCGGTCCCTCGGGGATCACGTGATGGGGAACTGGTGAACAAGAGACGAGCAACGAGGGATCACGAGGCGGGCAACGAGTGCCCAAACAAATGGCTATGATTTGGGCAACGCATCTTTCATCATCAGTCGCTTTTTTAACAGATTAATCCATTTAATTGAATCAGATTTGTTATTTTTTTGCAACAAGATAAGTGAAAGACTGCTTATCAGTAACTATACGCAACAGATAGATACCTGCAGGAATGCCTTGCAGAGAAAGCGAGGCTTGATTTCCATTTATCTTCTCAGACTGTTTAAGCAGACTGCCGCTTATCTGATAGAGTTTGATGTTTCTCAAGCCACTACAGAAAACTGATATTTGATGACTTTCGAGACGGACATCAATGGAAGGAGCTGCATTTACAGAGGCTCCGATTCCTGTAGATGTGTCCTGGGAAATAGCGAGGAGGTCGCCTTTACGCTTCAGGTAATACACGGGTCCCTGCGGATTGCCAAGTTCGATTTCCTTGCCTTCTATCTCCCCCATCACCCTCATGCGATAAGTATGACCATCGACAAAAGACAAATTGTTCTTGCGCAGCCAATAACTGTAAAGGGGTACCTCGAAGGTTGAAGAAACACTCACTTCATCATCGATTCCCCGCACCTGTATCTTTTCCTTGGTCTCTGTGTCTTCACCCATCAGCGTTATACGTCCTTCATAACTTCTGCCTTCGGATGCGAGCAGCGAGACTCCCAATTTGAAATTAGCATATTTCGTCATATCAATACTGCCTGATTCTATTTTCTCGTGGGAATCATCAGCTAAAAAGACTTCTGCTTTCGCCATTAGCGGCTTTTCCTGCGCTTTCTCCACCTGGATAAATGCAGCCTCCCGGTCGTGGATTAGGTTGACAGGATAGAACATCGTTTCTGCTTCATCGCCTGAGATGATGAGTTTCACTTCGTAGCATCCTGGAGAAAGATTTGAAGGCAAAGAGAGCAAAATTGGAATTTCGGTTTCGGTAAATCCTTCGATTTCGCTGAGCTGATCGACACGGGTATCCATCACGACCTCTCGACTATCATTGAGCAATTGTACTCTCAAATAACAGTCACGAGGTACTCCATTGAGATTTTTCAGCGAGAAGAATGCCTGTACTTTTTCCCCCTGTTCTACGCTGCCGATGAGTCTTGGCTGCGCCATTAACTGGAAATGAGGTTCTTCCGAATAGATTTCCGATATGCGCCCAGTTCTATCCTTCAGTTCCACTTCTATCACAGGCGCCTTTTTTATCAGAAAGAACTCATCCCACGACTGATCTTCTTTTCTGGCAACACATACAGGAAGGAGACGATAATATCCATCCTGAAGACCTGAAAGATTCAACTTGACAGGTTGTGCTTCATTGATAAGATAATCGTTCCCCATCCATCCGGCATGATCGGCACCATAGATTCGCTGCGTAAAACCTCCCAGAGCATGATCATCAGAATAGGCAACCTGCATGAGGTTCCCCTCCACATCATAGACTGCTACACCAATATCTCCCCGGAAAGGCTTACCCCTGTTGACGAATGAATTCATTTCCACTGTAATAGTCTGTGATGGGTTGAAATTCTTGCCAGTTGCCTCTTTTATCAGTAGCGAACCACCCTCATTGAACATCAACTGTGGGGAATTTTCCAAGAGACTACGGTCTATCTCCGGATATTTCCCATTATCGGGATGTGCTAAGATAGCCATGATAGCACGGTTGAATGCCAGCGGCTTACCTTGGAACTCACTACCTGTCTGCGAAACACTGAGGTTGGTGAGTGAATAGTAGGCATCACCCTGTCCCTCCCAACCGAAATTCATGTGGAAGAGTCCATTTTCATCAAAACCATCTGTCACCCATGCATGTCCGGAAGCAGCACCAGCCGGTCTGCCTTCCAGATAGACAGGACATCCATTGAGGAGTTCCTGCCGCAGGATTTCTGCAAAACGGGTAGGCCCTTCTATTGCTTTGGTTGCATAGGCAGCCGAATAACCAAAGTTTTTTAGCAGAGCCTGATAGGCAAATATGCCCTGTGTTCCGCTGGCGTTAGGTGTATATTGCATGAAAGAAGCCACGCCCACATCATTCATCAGCAAGGCAACGGCATCTTCCTGCTCTGATGTTGCACGAACAGGATAACGGTAGTCGGGCAACATATTCGCCCAATCATAATGAGACTGACTGAAGTCTGCACTTTTCTTGGTATGATAATAAGTTACCTCATACTCATTCTGTCCCTTTCCCTGAAGAGGCCATTGATGGTAATACATCAATTGTGCGATGGCAGTAGCCACACATCCGCTATAGGGGTAACCTGTACGGGCATTAAAAGGATGCGACTGTCCCCATCTGCTTTTCAGTAGAGGTGATACGGTTTGAGAAAACAGACCTGAGCGGGTTGCATTTCCGACAACTACCTTTCCTTCTTTCAGCACCTCGTATGTCTGGCGATACCCCTCCAAGAGGAGTTTTACGCAGGGGTTGGCATTCAGCGTGTCGAGTGTTCCCTCAGTACTGTAAGCCAAAATCTCCCCCATCTCATCATCGCCAGAGACAATCACAAATCCGCTTCCCCTGGCGTCATTATATATATAATAAGGTGTATCAGCTGTTTGAGAGAAACCTTTAGATTTTGCCTTTACCTCTTGGGATTGAGGTAAGGTGACGTATCTTTGAGCTATCTTCGCTGCTTTGCGAGGATTAATATTTTTACTATATACTGCCGGACTAAAGGCTAAAAGGATACAGACGATGGCCTGTGAAAGGGCTATCGAGGGGGAAAAGGACAGGATACTATGAATAACTTTCATGATGACTGTAAGTTGATAATTATTAAAATCTAATATGTCTCTTCCCATTTATTATTTCGCATCCGGATATATCGCTATTTTAATGACTCCATCCTTTCTGTTTTCAAAGATATCGTAGGCTTCTTCGATTTTTGAAAGAGGGAAACGGTGGGTGATGAGAGGAGTGGTGTCTATCCTGCCCTGAGATATCAGATGCAGGATTTCCTCGCAATCACAACCATCTACACCGCCAGTCTTGAAGATGAGATTTTTGCCATACATATCTGGGAGAGGTAAGAGCTGAGGTTTATCGTACATCGCCACAATGGTAACTATCGCATTAGGACGGGCACATTGCCATGCCAACTGGAAAGTATCAGGACCGCCTGCTACCTCCATCACCACATCCGCACCACCGTGCAAACTCTGTTCCTTGACAAAAGCCTCGCAATCCTCTGGTTCTACCACCAAAACCTGCGGATAATGCTCCTTGATAAAAGCTCTTCTGGCTTCTGACTTCTCGCAAACGATGATTTTCTGCGGATTCTTCAACAACGTGCAAAGCAAACAGCACACTCCCGTAGGTCCTGCTCCGATAATCAAAACTGTATCTTCTTCCTTGATTTCAGAAATCCTCGTTGCCCAGAAACCTGTGGCAAGGATATCACCAACAAAGAGTGCCTGCTCATCACTTACATTGTCAGGAATCCTGTTTAAGCCCGTGGTGGCATAAGGAACCCTTACATATTCGGTCTGCCCGCCGTCGATACGACAGCCCAAAGCCCAACCGCCATGAGGAGAAGTACAATTGTTCACATATCCATGTTGGCAGTAGAAGCATTCCCCGCAGTATGTTTCCACATTCACAGTTACTCTATCGCCCGGTTTCACATGAGTTACCTTCTCCCCTACTTCATCTACGACACCCACCATTTCATGTCCCACAGTAATTCCGGGAACGGCACGAGGAACAGAACCATGCTTGATATGCAGATCGCTGGTACAGATACTGCTCATGGTTACTCTCACGATGGCATCGTGTTCATCTATCAGGATAGGTTTCACCTTTTCGGTAAAGCCAAATACACCTTGTTTAATATATGTAAATGCTTTCATTATGATGATAAGTTGAAAATTGTCAAAATCTGATTGTCCTGTGAAGTGATAGAAACATTCATTTCAATTTTGTGCAAATATACAAAAAATATTCGTAATTGGCCCATTTTGGACAAAATTCCATGATAAAGAATTTTAAAACTGCAGATTTTCTACTCATAAAAGCCGAATTTATATCCTTAGATGAAAATGAAACCGTTTTTTTCATGGCAAATGGTACACAAAAAAGGACTGTCAGTGGAGTCAGGGCGTGGAAGATGCACAGTACAAACTGGCGAAAGAAGATAAAAAGAAATTATGGAAACGATAAGTGATTGTTTATCATACCTAAAAAGAAAGTTCCGCTCCGAAGTACGGAGCAAAACTTTCTCTTAGTTATGAATATCTTTAATTTCCATCTGGTTTGGTAACATCCAGGTCTGTGGATGGATACCAAAGGAACTTGTTGAAGTCGTCAGGCTGGGCTGGATTGAAATCCTGCCAGTCTGGACGGAGATATTTCAGGAATGGCAGATGGAGCTGCTTCATTCCCATCACCACCATCTTGGCCACCTCATAGGCTCCGTATGGATTGAAGTGGGTATTATCCTCTAATGCCTTCGGCTGATTAGGATAAGTGTTGGCTGGATAGTGAACCAGCGATTTCTTACTGTTCTCATAGCCCAATGTCTCGAAGAAAGTACGGGTCATATCATGCAGTTCGATGACAGGCACACCCTCTCTTTTGGCCACAGCTCTCATGGCATCAGGATAATCGCCATGCGTTTCCTGTATTTTGCTGCGGGTAGCTTTGTCAAAGAAACGGCGCTGGGTAGGAGTCACAAAGATGATGTTTCCACCCTTAGCGCGTACCTTATCTATATACTGCTTCAGATTGTAGGAGAAATTATACCAGGCTCCACTTCCTGGAGTCTTCTCTTTCTGGTCGTTGTGTCCGAACTCACAAATCACATAGTCGCCCTTCTTCATCATGGCCAATACTTTCTCCAGACGGTTGGAAGCTAAGAAGGAACCGGCTGTCAATCCGCTCTCTGCATGATTGGAAATAGCTACTTCCGGACCAAACCAGCGTGGAATCATCTGCCCCCAACTGGCGTATGGTTCATGAGCCTGATCCACTACGGTTGAGTTACCACAGAGGAAGATGGTTGTGGCAGTCGTGTCACGCTCTATCTTCACCTGTTTTACAGCAGGAGCAGCACCATAGAAGTCAAGAGTCAACTTGTCATCCCAGTCAGGTGTGCCCTTCTCACGAGGTTTGATACGTACGTTCATCTTATCAGAAATCTTTGGTGAACGCTTGTTGACGAGAAACTGGACAGTCTGGAATTTACCCTTCTTGGTAGAGATTTCATCCACCATGAGTCTTCTGGCTTCAGCACGCACCACCGTCTTGGCAGCCTTTTTCTTGGAGCCGAGGACAACCGTCACCTTGTAGTTGCCATCAGGTACTTCCACAGCGTAACTTTTAGGATTTTGCTTACTCAGATCTACATCGAAAGTCTGGGCTTTCACATTTGCGGACATCGCCAGCATCATCATACCAGCGAGTAGCCATTTCGTTTGTTTCTTCATTATATGTTTTAGTTATTTGTTAATTTGGCTACAAAAATACAATATCTTTTTCAAAAACATTAGTTTTTCCGTTCATTTTTTGATTATATAGTACAAAAAGCAATTGAGGGTGTGTCATGAATTTATGACACACCCTTTTTCTATTTTACCAGGTTCTCACTATCACAAACCTGACAAGAATAAGACTTTAGGCATGCTGACACAATAATAAATCAATCTTTTTGAAAAGCACAAAACAAGTATTAAACGAATATAGCATAAAGAAATTAATTGGTTATCAAACCAAATTTAAAAGTAAGAAATCTATTTTTTTAAGCTTATCTCCGTTTAATTCTGTAGAATATTACCTCATTTATGGTAAAATATTCATTAAATATATATTTAATCTCTAAAAAAGTGTTATCTTTGCAAAGAAATATAATATTAATACGAGAATACTCAATTTAGATTGTAACTTTATGCAAATAAACAATTTAACTCCATGCGCTTGCCGCTGGATTTTGCTGAGTTGATGTCTTACCCCTCCATTCTTTCAGTCTGCATCCGCACAGAATGTAAATGGAGAAACAACTCCACAAACAGAGATCGCTGTGAAGCAAGGATTTGTTGAGGGTAAGGTGTTTGATGGCGGTGACCATGAACCGATGATTGGCGTTACCGTGGCCATCGAAGGTACTACTAACGCTGTAACAACGGATATCGACGGACATTTCTCCTTGCCAGTCAACAAGGAATGCAACATCGTACTGTCTTTTATCGGTTATAAGAAAACAGTCATTCGATATACGGGTAACAACCAAGCCGACTTTGCCAAAATCATGTTGAAGTCGGAAGCTCAGAACATCAAAGACGTGGTGGTCACTGGTGTCTATCGCCGTAAGAAGGAGAGCTTCACTGGTTCTTCTGCTACTTTCAAGGGCGATGAACTCAAGAGCGTGGGTGCACAGAACGTGCTCCAGAGTTTGAAGACCCTCGACCCTTCTTTCAAAATCATGGATAATGCCCTCTCCGGTTCCAACCCTAACAAGATGCCGGATGTGGAAATCCGTGGTAAGTCGAGCGTGGCTGGTCTGAAAGAGGAATATGGTTCTGACCCTAATCAGCCTCTCTTTATCCTCGATGGTTTCGAGACAACTCTGGAAACCGTGATGAACCTCAATATGAACAGAGTTGCCTCAGTTACTCTGCTCAAGGACGCTGCATCTACTGCCATCTATGGTTCCAAGGCGGCCAATGGCGTGGTAGTCATCGAGACCAAGGCGCCTGTTAAGGGTAAACTGCAGATTTCCTACAAGGGAGACTACAGCATGGACTTTGCCGACCTCTCTGATTACAACCTGATGAACGCTCGTGAGAAATTGGAGTTTGAGAAATTAGCTGGTGTATATAAGGACAATACCAACGATCCTTTCAACCAGATTAAACTGGATAATCTCTACAATTCCCGTCTCCGCGACATCGAGCAGGGTGTGAATACCTATTGGCTCAGTGTGCCGCTGCGCACCGGTTTTACCCACAAGCACAATGTATATGCTGAGGGTGGAGAAGGTAACGTGAGATATGGCATTGGATTGAACTACGGAAAAGTGAACGGTGTGATGAAGGGTTCCGACCGACAGACTTTGGGCGGTAACCTCGACCTGATCTACCGTACAGGCAAGTTCCAGTTTAGCAACAAACTCTCCATCGACTATCTGGAGACCAACAATCCTACGGTAAGTTTCGCTGAATATGCCCAGGCTAACCCTTTCTACAAGAAATATGGGGAAAATGGCAAGATCAACAAATATCTCTATTATCCGGAAGATGGATTGAACGACTATCCTGTATCAAACCCTCTCTGGAATGCCCATCTCAACAATTATGACAAGGGACAGCGCTTCGGCTTTACCAACAATTTCATCGCCGAGTGGTTTGCCACAGATGACCTCCGTGTGCGTGGCAAGTTTGGTATCACCAAGTATGATGATACCCAGGACCAGCGCCTCTCTCCAGAGCATACTGATTTCGATGATAAGGAAGCAACCCAGAAGGGACTATTCAAGCACAGCCTGCAGAAATATCTCTATTACGAGGGAGACCTTTCTGCAACTTATGGTAAGTTGATTGCCGAGAAGCATCAGATTAACGCCGTATTGGGATTCAACTTCAGCAATACCAGCAGCAAGACTAATGGCTATTCGGCTACAGGTTTTACGGACGACCAGTTTGACGCTCCATCCTTTGCCAACAACTACCCTACCGGTGGCAAGCCAAGTTACCGTGAGAACATCAAGCATGCATCCAGTTTCTATCTGAATGGCGGATATGCTTACGACAACCGCTATCTGCTGGATTTCAACCTGCGTAACGACGGCGCCTCTATGTTTGGCACCGACAACCGTTTCCGCACCACCTGGTCTGTGGGTCTGGGGTGGAATATCCACAATGAGAAGTGGATGCAGGAGAATGATATCTTCCAGATGCTGAAGCTGCGTGCCTCTGTGGGTAACCCAGGTAACCAGAACTTCTCGGCTTATCAGGCTTACACCACCTATATGTTCAATAGTCTGATGACTAACGTATTCGGTACCGGTGTCATCATCAATGGCTTGGGTAATAACGACCTGGCTTGGCAGGAAACCATCAACTACAACATTGGAGCTGATATCACCACCTTGGGCAACCGTCTGAACCTGACGCTTGATTACTATATCAAGAATACAGACCCATTGCTCGCCATCATTACGACCCCAGGTTCTATGGGCGTAACCAGCGAGGCTCTGAATGCCGGTAAGCAGAAAACCAACGGTTGGGAAGCCACCGTTAAGTTCTCTCCTATCTACATGCCACACGAGCGCATCAACTGGAACATCTCCGTGAGCGCCACTCATTCCAAGTCGAAGTATGCCAACATCGGCAATGCCTTCAGTGCTTTGAATGAGAGCGGAAAGACGGGTCTTCACAACACCACCCGCTATTACGACGGAGGAAGTCCTACTGCCATCTGGGCAGTGCGTTCTGCGGGCATCGATCCTGCCACAGGTAAGGAACTCTTCATCAAGCGCGACGGAACCTATTCGTTCACCTATGATGCCAACGACGAGGTGGTATGCGGTGATACCGAACCAGACGTAGAGGGTCTGTTGGGAACCACCTTCTATTATAAGGGATTCTCATTCAGCTGCTACTTCCGCTATCAGTATGGCGACCAGCTCTTCAACAGTTCGCTCTTCGACAAGGTGGAGAACATCGGAACAGCTGATGTATATAACAACCAGGACCGCCGTGCCCTCTACGACCGCTGGAGCATCAACAACCGCAATGCACAGTTCAAGGGCATCTCTATGGTGCAGAAGACTGACAAGTCATCCCGCTTCGTGATGGATGAGAACACCCTCACCTGCGAGTCAATCAACTTAGGTTACGAGTTTCCACTCAACATCGCCAAGAAATTTGGCATGCAAGCCCTTTCCGTTCAGGCCAACATGAACGACATCTTCCGTTGGTCAACCGTGAAGGCAGAGCGAGGCATCGACTATCCGTTTGCCCGTACCGTGTCATTCTCTATAGGTGCAACATTCTAAAAAGCAAGAAATGAAAAAGATAATATATTCAATGATTATAGCCTGCAGCACGCTGATGGTTTCGTGTGACAACTGGTTGGAGGTAAAACCTTACGACCAGATTTCGGAGGGCGAACTTCTCAAGTCTGAGGAAGGCTATCAGAAAATGCTCAATGGCATTTATATCGATCTGAACAGTACTGCGCTCTACGGTCAGTCTCTCTCGGTAGAGATGATCGAGGTGATGGGCGGTGCCTACACCATCGGCAGCGACAACAGTGTATGGGGCAACTACAAGGACCTGGCGTCCTATCAGTATGCTACTGAATATTGGCGCAACCGATTGGATCAGACCTGGAACAAGGCATACGCCCTGATTCTCAACTGCAACAAGATTCTGGAGACCATTGATGGCAACCAGAACCTCTTCAGCGGTGGCAACTATTACGTTGTCAAGGGCGAGGCATTGGCTTTGCGCGCCATGCTTCATTTCGACATGCTGCGCCTTTTCGGTCCGGTTTATTCCAAGGACAGTGATAAGAAGGCTATACCTTATTATAATAAGCAGACCAATTCGCCTGAACCAATCCTTACCGCCAAAGAGGTGGCAGAGAAGGTGACAGCTGATTTGGAAGAAGCACGCACCCTGCTCGCCAACGACCCAGTGAAGACAGAAGGAACCCTGATGAGCGGTTCGCAGGACGGCACCAGCAACTTTATGCGCTATCGTGCACTTCGCCTGAATTATTATGCAGTGGAAGCACTCCTGGCTCGTGTATATCTCTACATGGGCGACAAGCCCGATGCGTTCAAGTATGCCACCGATGTCATTAAGACAGCCGACCAGGGCATCTTCCCATTTGTAGATAAGAGTCTTGTAACCGGTTCTCCAGCCGATCCAGACCGCATATTCTCGTCGGAAGTACTCTTCGCCCTGACCAATACCAGTCGTGGAAACATCCACAAGAATTTCTACGATCCATCCCGTCTGCCAAACTATGTATTCCGCATGGATGACAACCTGATGAGCAATATCGTATATGGCGGAGCTGCGACAACTGGCGGCTATCAAGACGACTACCGCTATCGTGCCAACTGGATAGCTACGGGAAGCAACCGTTATTTCTACAAGTATAGTGACATGGTGGCCAACGGAAGCATTCAGAACACGATGATTCCGATGGTAAGATTGGGCGAGATGTTCCTGATTGCTGCAGAGAGTCAGAGCGACAATCTGGCTAACGGCTTGCAGTATGTGAATGCCCTGCGCAGAAACCGTGGTGTAGCAAACCTGCAGACCCTGACTCCAGACTTGCTGAAGTATGAGTATATCAGAGAGTTGTATGGCGAGGGACAGTTGTTCTATCTCTACAAGCGATTGAACTGCGACATCATCACCTCTTCTAACAAGAACAAGAATCCAAAGGCAAGCGACTTGATCTTCGTGGTTCCATTGCCAGATTCTGAGACTGAGAACTGATCAAAAATTAAGATTAAAAAGTTCAAAGTCAAGCGTTAATAATTAGGAGTTTTCCAGATTAATTTAACATACGAAATTATATGAAATATCAGATAAAAAACCTCTTAATTGGGGCGATGATGGTCATCGCATTCGGTTCATGCAGTGAGCAGGAGCCGGATGTATTCCAGGATATCAATGGCGTTTATCTCAACAATCGCACCAATACCAATATCCTGCAAGATAAGACTAACGTGACCTTCGTTTATGAAAAAGGCGACGAAATGCAGGTGCCGGTGAAGATTCAGTTGGTGGGCAGACCTTCCGACCAGCCTCGCGAGATTGCCCTGACAGTAAGTTCGGAGGATGCACAGGAAGGCGTGGATTATGTTCTTCCAGAGAAGGCTGAGTTGCCAGCAGGCGAAACAACCTTGGAGTATATGATTACCCTGAAGCGTACTGCCATTCTGAAATCACAGCAGAAGCACATCCAGGTAAGTTTACAGCCAAATGCATTCTTCACCCTGCCCGTGACAGAGGAAACCACAGCTAATGGCGACGTGGTGACCACCCTGTCTTACGAGATTATCTTCTCCGACCAGTTTACCACAGCACCAAAGGCATGGAAAACTGATTTGCTCGGTGACTTCACTCAGCAGAAGTTTGAACTGGCATGCAAGGTACTGGGACTCGACCCAGGCGATTTCAACGATGAGTCGAAGATGACACTTGCCATGCAGAGCTATGTAAGTTCTGAAATGCAAAGCTATGTGAAGGAGCAGCAGAAACTTCGCAACAGTGGCAAGACCTACGATGCCGATGCCTTCGATGCACAGGGCAATGCTTTAGCATTCTATGGTGAGTAAAGCCATGGGAAGACATTCACTCTCAAAGGAGAAATTAAAAGAAAAACATTAAGAATTATGAGAAATTATAAAATATGGGCAATGGCTCTGATGATGGCTACCATGTTCGCTGGTTGCTCGCAGGACGAGGGCAACTACGACTATCACAGCCTGAACGAGCCTACTATTACGGGCGTGCCAGAGAACATCTCAGTGCTCACCCATGCCAACATCGACCTCGATCCAAATCTGGGCGATAACATCACCGACCTGGATGCCTACAACTATGAATGGAAGGTAATCAACAAGTCGGGCGATAATGAGGTAACGGTACTCAGCAACGAAAAACATCTCTTGCAGGAAATGACACTTCCTGCAGGAGAATATATCCTCTATTTCACCGCCACAGAGAAGAACACCGGTCTGTTCTGGCGACAGAGCTACAAGCTCACCGTGAGTGACACTACATCAGAGGGTTGGATGGTGCTTTGCGATGTGGATGGCAAGACCCGTCTCGACATCGTTTCAAAGATTACTGGTCAAAACTATTTCGATGTCCTCAAGACTACCGGAATGCCAGAATTGAATCATCCTTATCGCATCCAGTATGCACCCAATAGCGGATATACTGACTCTCCATTCTATCTCTTTACAGCCGATGGCGCTACCCGTCTTTCAAAAAACAGTTTCATGTGGCAGAAAGACTATGCCTTCAAGTACGAGGTGGCGAAGCAGCAGGATCTGCATCCTCAAAGCATGGTATGCGACCAGAGCGGCATGATGAGAATGATTGTAAGTGATGGTTATGCCTACTCTGCTTCCAACATGGGAATCCAGGGACTCTTTGCTGCTGTCAACAAACAGCCGGTGCTTGCCCCTGCCGTGGGAGCCAACATCGGAGCCGCCTCTTATGCATCCATCTATCTACTTTATGATAATGTAAACAAGTGCTTCATGTCCTGCTGTCCGTTCCTGCCAGGATTGTCGCTTTCAGACGCCTCTTATCACACCATGAAAGAGATGGAGGAGATTGCCACAGGCTATAAGGGTTCTGAGATGGTAACGGGAAATGCCTTTTCGGAATACCCTACCGGTATGGACTTCGTTTATATGGAGAATACTAAGTATGACCCGGGAAATGCATTGATGGGCGTCACCTATACCATACTCCACAGCGGAAAGAAATATGAAGTATATGGCATCCAGTTGGGCGATATGCTCTGTTATGCCGACTGCACATTCGCACTGGGTAAGGCTTACTATGGCGACCTGAGCGACTGTACCGACATCGCCAAGGCTACCTGCTTCGCCTTCAGTTCGCTGAAGAACTATATGTATTATGCCGTGGGCGGCACGGTTTATCGTGTGAATCTCTCAGAGAAGCCATTGAAGGCAGAGCGCCAGTTTAGCTTCAGCGGCGAGACCATCACGATGATGAAGTTCAACTTCTATCAGAATTCCGCATCAGCCAATGATTACGATCTTATCGTGGGCACAGAGAGCAGTAAGGGTTCCGGCACACTCCGCATCTACAACGGCATGAGTTCAGAGGGCGACTTCTCTAAGGTAATCCCTACCAGCTATTCAGGCTTCGGCAAGATTGTGGATGCTACCTATCGCGAGCGTACCAACTAATTACACCTTATTATATATAAGATGCTTTCAACAGAAAGAAAATTTTAAAACAAAATGAAAATGAAGAATAAGATATTGTCATTGCTTCTGTTCCTGTTTGCAGCAGTGAACATGCATGCCGCTGATGGCATTACGGTGAAGTTTGATGTCAAGAATCCGGTATTGACCAATGTGGTATTGGTTTACCACATGAGCGTCAACGAGTTTGCGCTCACCGACGGCAAAGCCACAGTACAGCTCGACGGCATGGATGCACTCTATGCCAATGTATATTATGGCGAGAAGTTCAAAGTAGTCTATCTCCAGAAGGGCGACGAGATGAACATTTCCTTCGATGCCCATGATTTCGACAACACCTTCACTGTGAAAGGCGGCAACGAGAAGGCTGTTGATTACCTGAACAAGATTCAGTTGACGGCTCTTCCTAATGAGGCTTATGCCCAACCATGGAGCGAGTTCAAGGCAGCTGTGGATAAGAAGATGGCTTCGATGAAGCGCCTGTTGAAGGCACGCAAGTTTGCAGCCGACGATAAGTTCCTGAAGATGGAGGAAGGCAGAATCACCTATTTCTATGCCAACATGATGCTGATGTATCCTGTAAGTCATACATACCTCACTCAGGACACTACAATGGTACTGGGCAAGGAGTATTACGATGCCATCCGCCAGTATGTGAAGGAGGATGAAGATCTTGCCGACATCGATGAATACCGAAACTTTATGATTGAGACGGCTCATATCTTCGACGAGGCAGGCAAGGACATCCGCCAGTATTATCCAAAGGTATTGGCAGAGATGAGTTATATCGGCGAGAACATCCAGAGTGATAAGGTTCGCGAATCACTGATTCACTTCCTGGCATTCACCTACGTAGAGGGAAATGGTGTGGAGAACATCACCGATCTTCAGAACCTCTATTATACCTACGTTACCTCACCTCGCCTCAATGCCATCTTCAAGCAGGCTTGTGCCAAGTGGGACAAGGCAGCCGTGGGTCGTCCTTCACCTATGTTCAAGGGTGTGGATGTGAACGGTAAGGAGATGACGCTCCGCGATTTCCGTGGCAAGTATGTATATATAGATATGTGGGCCACCTGGTGCGGTCCTTGCCAGAAGGAGTTGCCATTCCTCAAGAAGTTGGAGGAAAAGTACAAGGGCAGAAACATTGTGTTCGTAGGTCTTTCTATAGATCAGGACAAGGCAAAGTGGGCTGATCGCGTGAAGAGCGGTGCTCTGAGTGGCACCCAACTTTACATCGGCAAAGGCACCAAGTTCCAGAGCGACTATCGCATCAGCGGTATTCCTCGCTTCATCCTCCTTGATCCTAATGGAAGAATTGTCAATCCTGACATGACAAGACCATCCAGCGAGGATACAGAGAAGATTCTGAACAGTCAGCCAGGTTTGTAGTTAAAAAAAGAGTTTAATAATATTATATACATTAATTAAAACCAACGATTATGAAAAAATTGATTTCAATGATGCTGATGCTTTGTGCCATCATCACATTCTCAGCATGTTCGTCAGACGACGATGGTCCAAGCAACCCAGTGAGCAATCAGGTGGTTCCATCTTCTGCAAAGATTGGTTCCGAAGTAACTGTTCAGGGAAATGGTTTCGCTTCTGGTCAGACTATTTATCTCCAACCTGAGCAAGGCGCAGAGGTAAATGCCAATGCTAAGATGACTTCTAATGGTGCTACATTCACCATCCCTTACACCATGACTCCTGGTAAGGTAAATGTAGTTTTGAAGGTGGCTAATGACAGCTTCACATTAGGCAGCATGAATCTTCTTGCAGCCGACAATCCTATCTCTACCCTTTCATTGCCAGCCGACATGGCCATTGGTCAGGAGGTAACTATCGCCGGTATCGGTTTTGCTCAGGGCGATAAGATTGTTGTTGGTGACAAGACCATCGATGCTACTGTTACAACAGATGGCGTGAAGTTCTCTGTTCCTGCTGATTTGGCAGATGGCGAATATGCCGTATCTCTGGTTCGTGGCAATTCAACATGGGAATTAGGTAAGGTATATGCATACCAGCAGCGCCAGGTAGAGAGCATCACCATTACAGATAATGCGATGCTCAATATGTATGCTCCAATGTTGGGTCTTGAAGAAGGCAAACTGGTTGTTAATTTCGCCTATAATGAAGACGGTTCCTTGAAAGGAATTTCTTCTAATGGTGGTGTAGAGTGGGCTTTCGAGTATAGCGGTAAGACTATTACAACCATGAGTTTGTTCTCAGGAGTACCATTCACTTATACCATCGACGATCAGGGCCGCATTATCGGCAGCACTGGTTACGATATGTATGGTGATGAAGTTGCTTATACCTGGAATTACGATGCAAACGGTTATCTTGTAAGTGTAAAGAAGAATGGTGCAGCAGATAATGATGATGCAAATCTTCTGAACACCTATACAGATGGCAACTTGTCTGCTTATACCATGAGCTTGGCCAACGGGTTGGCAACAGACAAGAGCATCCGTACTTGTCCTAACACCATTGAGCCTCTTTATCTGCTGAATGCTTTCGGCTGGATGCAGACACGTGAAGATTTGTTCCTGGGCTTCCTTCTCAACCGCAACGTGAAGGTATCTACCTATGTGCCAAGTCAGCTGATTGCAGCAGAGATGGATGAAAGTGGCGCAGAAACCTCAGTTACTGCAGGTATCGAGAGTTCTTTTACGAACAACACATTGACCATGCAGACCACTGGTAATGTTATTTCCGGCGCTCAGTCAATCTACTCCAACAAGGTAGTTGTTACTTATAAGAAGAAGTAATTTTGTAGTTACATACGAAAACAAATAAAAAATTTAAGAGGGTGTGTCATAAGTCCATGACGCACCCTCTTTTTTTAATGATTTTTTTTAGACAGATGAAGAAGCGTTTCTTTGCAACTTAAAGAAGCGCTTTATTAACACTTAACGATGCGCATCATGAGACCTTAATAAAGCGCTTCATTAAACCCCAACGAAGCGCATCATGAGACCTTATAAATGCCGCATCGTTAGATTTGATAAATATACTTTCTTTGAGGAAATGCTTTCTCATCGGTTAGTGTGTCAAGATTTATGATTCCCCCTCATCCTCTTCTCCATGAAAGATGTAATTAGAAAGACTAACAAATATTTACTAAAAATCATATAAAACAATCTAATTTTCGAGAAATTAAGAGGAGTTTCGTATTATTTTTATTATATTTGCAACAAATTGAAATCAATGATGATTGTAATGACATTTGCAACAACAAAACATATATCAAATAAACTCCAAAGATGTAATGTTCCCCATTACATCCTTCATTGTAATCTTCGGAAATAATATCTATCTCATTTCAGATAACATATTATTAACGAATTAAAATTTACATGGGTTTAATTATTTTATATTTTTTAGGTGCTCTGTCACTATCCTTTTTATGCTCTGTCCTGGAAGCTGTGTTATTATCAACTCCAATGTCGTTTATCTCGATGAAGGAGAGTCAAGGCAACAAGACAGCCTCTTTGATGAAACAGTACAAGAACAACGTAGATCGCCCAGTGGGTGCCATTCTTTCGCTCAATACCATTGCCCACACCATCGGTTCTGCCGGTGTAGGTGCTGAGTCTATCAAACTCTTTGGTGAAGAATACTTCGGTATCATTTCCGCTATTCTTACCCTGCTGATTCTGGTGCTTTCTGAAATCATCCCGAAAACCATTGGCGCATCCTATTGGCGCTCATTAGCCATGTCATCTACCAAGATTATCAGGGTGCTCATTTTCATCACCTATCCATTGGTGCTGCTCTCAGAACTTATCACGAAGATATTTACTCCTAAGAACCACCAGGCCACCATGAGCCGCGAGGAAGTGTCAGCCATGGTGGATGTAGGAACCACAGAAGGTATCTTCCGTGAATCAGAAAGCAAGATCATCAAAAGCTGTATTCGCCTGGCTGGAGTAAAGGCCAAAGAGGTAATGACTCCATCCATTGTGGTAGAATCTGCCAATGTGAATCAAACTATCAAGGAGTTTTACGAACAGAAGGAATGGAAATTCTCACGCATCCCTGTATATGATCATAACAAAGACTACATCGTGGGCTATATCCTGAAAGACATGGTGCTCAAGGAGGTTTCAGACGACAAGTTCCAGACCAGATTATCAGAGTTGGTGCGCCCGATTCTTTCTTTCAATGAAGATGAATCTCTATATCAGATATGGGAAAAGATGCTGGAAAAGCGCGAACACATCTCTATTATTGTGGATGAATACGGTTGTCTCCGTGGCGTAGTTTCTATGGAAGACGTGATAGAAACAATGACTGGCGTAGAAATTGTAGATGAAGACGATGTGGCAGTGGATATGCAGGTTCTGGCCAAAGAAAAGTCGCGCTTGATGATGAAGAAAAAGGGCGCATAATAAAATCTGTCTTGGCGAAACCTTCTACTGCAAGTATCTGATAGCAGGCGCATTGGCTACTTGAAGATTATAGGCGCCAAGGCAATCCTCCACCACCAATTGTTCCGCCTGAGTCGTCGGCATTAAAAATTGCTAACACTATACAGATGATTCCTATGGCCAAGGAGCCAAAATATAAAGGCACAAAAAACCAGAAGAAGCATAAAAACAATGAAGTATTCCCCATCAAGGGCGACAGATATTATATTTCACTGATTTTCTCTTATCATGCACCTTTTGATTACTCTGCATGAAAAAAGACATATACTATATGTTATTTTTTTTAAATATCCTTAATTCCGCAACACTATTGTAAATTAAACTTTTTAAGTACCTGAGCAACAAAAAGTTGCCCAGGATTTTGCCATGTCGAAGAATTCACTTATCTTAGTGTTGCAAAAATAAACAAACAAAACTCTGATATGACATGGCAAAAATACAAATTAAATCTGAGAAACTCACTCCTTTCGGAGGAATATTTTCGGGTCATGGAACAATTTGACTCCACATTGTCTTCTGTAATCGACTCAACCCTCGGTCTAAGGTGTA
>ERZ1023633.196-NODE-196-length-26155-cov-25.853448_pt1 | contig 26155 bp, 21 predicted proteins | sample MGYA00380333_ERZ1023633 | MGnify/ENA primary metagenome ERZ1023633 (study PRJEB33179, sample SAMN07448972) | human gut metagenome | biome: Human-gut; feature: Human associated habitat; material: Faeces | host: Homo sapiens | place: India: Bhopal | collected...
CCCTAAGATTTTACTGATAGGGATAGGCATACGACAATCTTGGCTGCAAAAGTACCAAAAAACTTTTGCAACCTATTTGCAAAATTAAGCATTTCCATCAGAATATGAACCTAATCCCACCATAATTTAATGACCTTTAACTGTTTACTTTGTTGCAAGAAAATCAGAAGCAGAACTCTGCAGAGATTTTATCGAAGAGATGACGAACAAACTTCACATGTCCGTGTGGGTACTGATGACCGGGAGTATGAACACGGATGACCGAAAGCACGGGTGTTTTTAACCGAAAGCACGGGTGTTTTTAACCGAAAGCACGGGTGTTTTTAACCGACTACTTCGGGTATAAATGCCCAAGGCGTTGGGCAAAGTTGGGCAAGGCGTCAGGTTGACTTTTCCTATAGTTTGCGTGGCAATAGGTGGCATTAGGTGGCAATAAGAAAAGCCCTTATTGCCACGCTTAAACCTATAGCTATTAAACAGTTACATTCAGCGTGGCAATAGTGGCATTAAATCAGAGAGAAAAAAATCGCCACACACTTTCTGTTAATCTTTACTATATTCCAGCGGGAAAACTTGCAGGATAATGGGAATATGAGTAACTTTGCACACGAATTTCTGAAACGATTGTCTCACAAAGACATAAAAATAATAGAGATACTATTTTTAGGATAATATAGAGATTACAAAAACAAATGAAAAAAGGACTTTTTGCACTCGCTTTGGGTACATTCACCCTGGGCATGACTGAGTTTATCATCGAGGGTATCATTACCGATGTTGCCCACAACATGAACGTATCCATTCCTGAGGCAGGCCACCTCATCTCCATCTATGCACTGGGCGTATGCGCCGGAGCCTTCTCACTGATACTCATGCACAAGTATCGCCCTAAGAAGATATTGATGTTCCTGGCTTCCATCATCACCATCGGAGCCATCATCGCATCCGTAGCCCCAACTTACTGGCTGTTGCTCTGCGCCCGATTCATTCAGGGTTTGCCTCATGGTGCCTACTTCGGAACAGCTACCATCGTGGCAGTGAAGATGGCAAAGGAGGGAAAGGGAACCAAGGCGGTGGCTATGATGTGCGCGGGTATGCCGGTAGCCAATCTGGTGGGCGTACCTATCGGCACCTTCCTGAGTCATGCGTTCAGCTGGCGAGTACCCTTTGTCAGTTGCATATTGCTCGGTATCATGACGATGTATATGATTCACAGATGGGTTCCAGACGTGGCTGCGTTGCCGAATAAGGGTATGAAGGCACAGTTCCGTTTCCTCCGCAACAAGGCTCCTTGGCTCATCATCGCCGCCACCTTCCTGGGCAATGGCGGCATCCTCTGCTGGTTCAGTTATATCTCGCCGCTGCTTCAGATGGAGGGCGGATTCAGCGCAGCCAGCATCTCATTGCTGATGATTCTTGCCGGCGGTGGAATGGTAGTTGGTAACCAGGTGAGTGCGTTGCTTGCCGACCGTTTCAAACCGGGGCGCTTCACCTGTTATCTCCAATTTCTGGCGGCAGCATCGTTATTGCTCACCTTCTTCCTCGCTCCTTTCGGCTGGATATCAGTAGCGTTGATGTTCGTCTGCTGCGTCTGTCTTTTCGGCATCGGTTCGCCTGAGCAGTTCCTCATCGTGAAGCACGCCAAGGGTGGAGAAATGCTGGGTGGATGCTGCATTCAGGGTGCCTTCAACCTGGGCAATGCCGTGGGCGCTTTCCTCGGTGGTATTCCGGTTGCAATGGGATTGGGCTATAACTATCCAGCCCTTATCGGAATGCCGATGGCACTGGCTGGAGCTATCTGTTTGCTGGTTTTTCATAAGAAATATGAATAAAAGGTGCGATAATCCGAAATAAAAAAGTATCTTTGCAAAATAATTGCAATATAAACAAAAAACATGATGAAACTTAACAAGACATTCTTAACACTCGGTCTGGCAGCAGCTCTCCTGCAGATGCCAGCCTCATCGTTCGCCCAAAATGCGGGCGGCAGTCGTCAGAATCCACTCTTGCAGAAGAGCAGTCTCCCATTCGGAGCTCCAGATTTCAGCAAGATTCAGGAGAGTGATTATCTTCCTGCTTTCGAAGCAGCCATCAAGGATCAGCGTGCCAACATCCAGAAGATTGTAAGCAACAAGAAGAAACCTACCTTCCAGAACACCATCCTCGCTTATGAAAACAGCGGTATGTTGCTGGATCGTGTTTCCAACGTATTCTTCGGTCTTACCAGTGCCCACAAGACTCCAGGCATTGCAGAAACCCAGAAGAAGGTAATGCCTCTGCTCACCAATCTGGAAAACGAGATTTCATTCAACCAGAAACTCTTCGAGCGCATCAAATATGTTTATGACAACGAATACAAGAAGCTCAAGGGTGAGGACAAGCGACTCACCGAGGTCATCTATAAGGGTTTCGTCCGTTCAGGAGCCCTGCTTTCTCCAGAGAAGATGGAGTGCATGAAGCAGATCAACTCACGCATCTCAGAACTCCAGGAGCTGTTTGGCAATCTTCTTCCTGCAGCCACCAACAACGCCGTGGTTTGGGTAAACAGCAAGGAAGAACTCGCAGGCCTGAGCGATGCAGACATCGCACAATGCAAGAAGGATGCAGAGAGCCGTGGAGGCAAGGCACCTTACTGCATCGTTATCGTGAACACCACCCAGCAGGCTATCCTCACCAATCTTCAGAACCGTGAGCTCCGCCGCAAGGTTTATATGGCAAGCATCCATCGTGCTGACGGCACCAACCCAGAGTTCAACACCTTCCCTATCGTAACCGAGATTGCCAAGTTGCGTACCGAGAAAGGACAGCTGATGGGTTACAACAACTACGCCGAGTATTCACTGGAGAAAACGATGGCAAAGAACACCAAGAATGTAAACGATTTCCTGCAGCAGCTCATCAAGGAGTATGCACCTAAGGCTGATGCTGAGACCCGCGACATTGAGGCTTATGCTCAGAAGACCGAGGGCAAGGACTTCAAGCTCCAGCCATACGACCGCTTCTACTATTCTGCAAAGATGAAGAAGGAGATGCTCAACATCTCTGACGATGAGATCAAGCCATACTTCAACATCGACAGCGTGCAGGTGAACGGTGTGTTCTATGCTGCTCATCGCGTATACGGCTTGAACTTCAAGTAGCGCAAGGACATTCCTACCTATCACCCAGACATGAAGGTGTTCGAGGTAAGCGACAAGAACGGCAAGCCTATCGCCCTCTTCTACAGCGACTACTTCCGTCGCCCTACCAAGCGTGGCGGTGCATGGATGAGTGCCTTTGCCAAGCAGAGCGACAAGTGGGGACAGTTGCCTATTATCTATAATGTATGCAACAACGCCAAGGCTCCAGAGGGTCAGCCTACCCTGATTACATGGGATGAGGTTTGCACCCTTTTCCATGAGTTCGGTCACGCCCTCCATGGAATGTTGTCAAAATGCGGTTACAATACGCTTTCAGGAACAGCTGTGGCTCGCGACTTTGTGGAAATGCCATCCCAGTTTAATGAGTCATTCGCCAGCATTCCAGAAATTTTCGACCACTACGCCCGTCATACAGAGACTGGTGCTCCAATGCCAGCCGACCTGAAGGAGCGCATGCTGAAGAGCATCAACTTCCAGCCAGCCTATGCCCTAGGTGAGAATCTGGCAGCCACCTGCCTCGACCTGGCTTGGCACGAGTTGACACCAGACGAGATTCCTTCACCATATATGGCAGGCGCCTTCGAGAATGAAGCCCTGAACAATGTAGGCTTGCTCAATTCTCAGATTCCTCCTCGCTACTCTACCACCTATTTCAACCATGTATGGGGCGGCGGTTATGCAGCAGGTTACTACAGCTATCTCTGGACAGAGGTGCTTGCCGTGAATGTGGCAGATTACTTTGCCAAGCATGGTGCCTTGGATCCAGCCGTGGGTCAGGCATTCCGCGATAAGGTTCTGAGCCGTGGCAACACCAAGGACCAGATGGAAATGTTCACCGACTTCACCGGCATGAAGCAGCCAGATGCTTCCGGCTTGTTGAAGGCAAGAGGAATGTAAGACAAGAAAATCATATAAGAAAAAAGCGTCTCCCTGAGAAATAAGGAGGACGCTTTTTCTTTTTATAAGGCTTTATCAACTACTTTACTGCCTTAGGAGTCCAGTTCTTCAGGAAGCGGAGAACCTTCTTCTCATCATAGCCTTTGCCTTCTTCCAGGAAGCTGGAGTCCTGGATATGGAGAACAGTTCCCTTCTCATCCAAAACCACGAAGACTGGGAAACCGAAACGGGCAGGATTGTTCAGGCGCTTCATCAATGACTCTGCCTTCTTCACAGCCTCAGCACCCGCAGCTTTGCGAGGATTGTAATTCACGTGGATGTACTCAAAGCTGTCATTCACCGCCTTGTTTACCGCCGTATCCTTCTCTACGAAATCGGCAAACTTCAAGCACCAAGGGCACCAGTTGCCACCCACCTGACAAATCACGAACTTGCCGTCAGCCTTCGCCTTGACCAAGGCCTCATCAATCTGAGTCATCGGATCAATGCTCTCATTATACACTTTCTTCAATGCTCCCTGAGCATGCGCCATCACAACAACCATGGTCATCATGAAGGCAAGAGTTACGAGTCTTCTCATACGAAATACTAATTATTGTTTCTCTAAATTATTGTTTCTGTATTATTGTTCTAATTTATCCTTTCGTTTGATCTCTTCAAAAGAGGCAACACCCAAGGAAGGAATCACCCCATGTCAAACGGAGTCAACACATTCCTGAGCTTTTCGAAATCAGCCTTCGTGATGCGCCTGCCACGAAGACTGCGCACCTGCGGGAAATCAGCGAAATAAGACTCCTGCGTAGTGTACCAATTATGCGAACTCAACTCACTAACCGTCAACAGCTGGCGTTCCAGACTGCGGGCAAACCTGGGACTTACCCTAGAAAGGAAATGCTTGCCATCCTTCATTTCTACAGCCAGAATCAGATAGGTCTGAGGTCCTGCAGCCTTCTTCCTAGCCACCACATTCTCGCTCACCTTCCAGCCTTTGGTAGAAGTCATCACCCGAATATCCCAACCGTGTTTACGATTCAGACTGTCCATCATGCCCCGGAACACGACACCATGAGGAGCCGTATCCTTCAGTCCCGTATAACCGATGATATAATGTATCATCTCATGCAGAAGCACACTCTTTGCCTGTTTGTCGGTCATATCATAATAGGTAGACATGGAGAGTTTGAAATCGTAAAGCTTGGTACGTCCCCATCGGGAAGAACGCTTGAAGGCAAGTTGTCCCAACCGGGTCTTGGCACGAGTCAGTCCCAGCTCCGGCAACGGCAGTTTACCCCCGAAATATTCCTGGTCAAAACGTTTGAACCACTCCTCCATCCAGTCTACAGTTACTATCATATCTGTATATTTATCGTATATTTATTCAGACGAATCGTCTACATATTACAAAACGAGTGCAAAGATACATTTTTTTCCGGAAAAACATACATATTTATTAGAAAATGAGTAACTTTGCAGCCAAATTTTAAAACGAGAAATGAATAAAACAGCACAGCACATCATTGACATACAGAATGTGTCTAAAAGATTTGGCGAGAAAGTAGCCCTCAACGACATCAACCTCTTTGTGAGAAAGGGCGAATTCGTGACCATTCTCGGTCCTTCGGGATGCGGAAAAACTACTCTCCTGAGACTTCTGGCTGGATTCGAGACAGCCACAGAGGGCGTCATCACCATAGCAGGGAATGATATTACCAACCTGCCACCCTACAAACGCAATGTGAACACGGTGTTCCAGAAATACGCCCTGTTTCCTCACCTCAATGTATTTGACAACATCGCTTTCGGCTTGAAACTCAAGAACACGCCGAAGGACCAGATCATGCCTAAGGTGAAGCGTGCCTTGAAGATGGTGAACATGAGCGATTACGAATACCGCGACGTCAACTCGCTTTCGGGTGGACAGCAGCAGCGCATTGCCATCGCCCGTGCCATCGTAAACGAGCCGGAAGTACTCCTGCTCGATGAACCACTTGCTGCACTCGACCTGAAGATGCGCAAGGACATGCAGCTGGAACTGAAGGAAATGCACGAGCGACTGGGCATTACCTTCATCTACGTAACCCACGACCAGGAAGAAGCCCTGACCCTGAGCGACACCATCGTGGTGATGAGCGAGGGAGAGATTCAGCAGATAGGAACCCCAACCGACATCTACAACGAGCCAGCCAACTCTTTTGTAGCAGACTTCATCGGCGAGAGCAACATCCTCTGCGGAACGATGGTTCACGACTGTCTGGTCAAGGTGGCAGGAGCAGAGATTCCTTGTGTGGACAAGGGATTCGGCTGCAACCAGGAAGTGGATGTAGTGATCAGACCGGAAGACATCGAAGTTTCTACCGATACGGAGCACGCCCAGTTTGTGGGTAAGATTACCTCTTCCATCTTCAAGGGCGTGCACTACGAGATGCTTGCCGAGAGCGACAAAGGCTGCGAGTTCCTGATTCAGAACTACAAGCATTTCGAGGTGGGACAGACCATCGGCATGAGCGTGATTCCCGACAACATCCACATCATGAAGAAGGAGCGCACCACAAACACCTTCCAGGCGAAGGTGAACGGCGACGGAACCATCGAGTTCCTGGGCTGCGAATACCAGATAGCGATTCCAGAAGAGAAGAAGAGTAAGATTCATACCGATGAAGAAGGCAAGGAAGTGATCAACGTAAACGTAGATTTCGGCAAGATTGAGCTTTTCGACAACGAGAGCGAAGGAACCTTTACCGGTGACATCTGCTTCATTCTCTACAAAGGCGACCATTATCACCTGACGATAGACACCGACTGGGGCGAGAAGCTCTACGTAGACACTCAGGATGTCTGGGATTTGGGCGACCACGTGGCAATCACCATTCCAAAGGAAAACATTTCGTTTGAATAAAAATTATAAATTATTAATTATCAATTATAAATTGAACATTATCAAGTTTATCTCTTCGCGACAAAGCTGGTCAATACCATACGCCATCTTTGCGGCAATATTCGTGGTGCTGCCACTGATTCTCATCGTAGTGTTCGCATTTACCGATGAGAACGGGAGTCTGACACTATACAACTTCCAGAAATTCATGGCTCACCCGGAGGCCATCAATACCTTCGTGTATTCTATCGGCATTGCCTTTCTCAACACCTTGCTCTGCATTCTGTTGGGTTATCCGGCAGCCTACATCCTGACCCAGACCAAGATGAAATACGCCAGCACCATCGTGATGCTCTTCATCCTGCCCATGTGGGTGAACATCCTGGTGCGCACACTCGCCACCGTGGCACTCTTCGATTTCGCCGACCTCCCGTTGGGCGAAGGCGCTCTCCTGTTTGGTATGGTCTACAACTTCATCCCATTCATGATTTACCCAATCTATAATACGCTGCAGAAGATGGACCGCAGCTACATAGAGGCAGCCGAAGACCTGGGCGCATCGCCTTGGCAACAGTTCATCAAAGTCATCCTTCCCCTCTCCATGCCGGGCGTGGCAAGTGGTATTCTGATGGTGTTTATGCCCACCATCTCCACCTTCGCTATCTCGGAATTGCTGACAATGAACAACATCAAGCTCTTCGGTACCACCATCCAGGAGAACATCAACAACTCAATGTGGAACTATGGTGCAGCACTCTCGCTCATCATGCTCTTCCTTATCGGTGCATCCACATTGCTTGCTGGTGACGGCAGCAAGCAGGAAGGAGGTATCAGATGATGCAAACAACATTCAGCAAGGAAATGATGAAAACAATATTCAGCAGGGAAATGATGAAGAAAGTATTCTGTCAGGGTTATCTGTGGCTGCTTCTTCTGCTGCTCTATTCCCCTATCCTCATTATCGTCATCTTCTCGTTTACCGAGGCAAGGGTGATGGGCAACTGGACGGGGTTTTCATTTCAGCTCTACAGGAATCTCTTTGCAGAGGGAACCCATCATTCACTGACGGCAGCACTCGTCAATACGATTACCATCGCTCTGATTACCGCCACCGTTTCAACCCTCTTCGGAACCCTCACCGCCATCGGAATCTATAATCTGCGGAACCGTTATGCAAGAAACGCCATCCAGTTTGTGAACAACATTCCGATATTGAACGGCGACATCATCATCGGTATTTCGCTCTTCCTGCTCTTCATCACGCTGGGCATTCCTCAGGGCTATACTACGGTGGTCATCTCTCACATCACCTTCTGTCTGCCCTACGTCATTCTGAGCGTAATGCCTAGATTGAAGCAGATGAACCCGAACCTCTATGAGGCGGCGCTCGACCTGGGAGCTTCACCGATGCAGGCATTGCGCAAGGTGATTATTCCGGAAATATTGCCGGGAATGATTTCGGGCTTCATGCTCGCCATCACCATGAGTATCGACGATTTCGCCGTCACCATCTTCACCATCGGCAACGAAGGTCTGGAGACGCTCTCTACCTTTATCTACGCTGATGCAAGAAAGGGAGGACTGACACCGGAACTCCGTCCGCTGAGTACGATCATCTTCGTGCTGGTGCTCGTGATGCTGATTGTCATCAACCGTCGTTCAGAAAAAAACAAGAAGAAATAAAAAATGAAGAACAAGATATTTTTGGGAATTAAAAGAGTTAAAGGAGTAAAAGGAGTTAAGACAATGGCTTTTCTTTTCCTGACTCTGCTGATGATTCTGCCGCTCTCTTCCTGCTACAACAAGGAGAACAGGGAGGAGATTCTGAAGGTTTACAACTGGGGAGACTACATCGATGAGGACATTCTTGCGGAATTCCCGAAATGGTATGAGGAACAGACCGGAAAGAAAATCCGGGTCATCTACCAGACTTTCGACATCAACGAAGTCATGCTGACCAAGATAGAGCGCGGTCATGAAGACTATGATGTGGTGTGTCCATCGGAATACATCATCGAGCGAATGCTCCGCAAGGACCTTCTGCTGCCCATCGACACCGCGTTCGGCAAGACCCCGAACTACCTGAAGAACGTTTCGCCCTACATTGTGGAGCAGATAGATGCTACTTCCAATCACGGTCGCATCGCCCACAACTATGCCGTTCCCTATATGTGGGGAACCTGCGGAATCTTATATAATAAGGTACACGTACCCCAGCAGGATGCACAGACCTGGGGCACGCTCTGGAACAGAAAGTATCGTGGCAAGTTGCTCATGAAGGATTCCTACCGCGATTCCTACGGCACAGCCCTGATCTGGGAACACCTCGAAGACCTGGCTGCAGGCAAGGTAACCGTTCCGGAACTGATGAACGATTATTCGCCAAAGGCTATTGCCACCGTAGAAAGACAGCTGAAGGCGCTGAAACCGAACATCGAGGGATGGGAGGCAGACTTCGGCAAGGAGACGATGACCAAGGGAAAGGCTTACCTGAACATGACCTGGAGCGGCGATGCCGTATGGGCTATAGAGGAAGCCGGAAACGTGGGTGTTGATTTGGGTTATGAAGTGCCGAAGGAAGGCAGCAACGTATGGTTTGACGGTTGGGTGATTCCGAAATACTCCCGCAATCCGAAGGCAGCCTCCTACTTCATCAACTATCTCTGCCAGGAAGACGTGGCACTTGCCAACATGGAGACCACGGGTTATGTGAGCAGCGTGGCAGGCAGGAAGATGCTGGAAGCGATGAGCGACAAGGAAGCTTATCCTGAGACCGTGAACCTGGCTTACTTCTTTGGAGAGGAAGGCAGAAAGGCGCACCTGAACCCAATCATGTATCCGGACAGCAGCGTGGTGGCGAGATGCGCCATGATTCATGATGCTGGCGATCATACTCCAGAAGTTTTGGACATGTGGTCGAAAGTGAAGGGCGACAACCTGGGTGGCGGAATCGTCATCTTCCTCTTAGCCGTAGTCCTTGCCCTGACCGTCTTCGTAGCCATCAAGAAATATGAGCACTACAAGCACAGAAGATTGTCAAGAAAGCATCGCAGAAGACACGTTATTAAAGTGAAGAACGAATAGTGAAGAGTGGAGAATTCTCTTTTTTTATGGATTAAAGCTGGGAAAGCAAGGGAAAAATGAACTTTTTTGAAGAAAAACAGAAAAAAGTTGCAGAAAAATTTGGTGGAATGAAAAAAAAGTACTACCTTTGCACTCGCTTTTAAGAACAAAGCGTTTGGGTAGTTACCAGAGTGGCCAAATGGGGCAGACTGTAAATCTGCTGGCTATGCCTTCGGTGGTTCGAATCCATCACTACCCACTTTTCCCAAAATAACTCAAAAAAATTTAAGAGTCCGGTTTTCGAAAGAGAATCGGATTTTTTCGTTTTAATATATCCACATGATTTCAGTAATAAGAGGGCACTAGGCACCTTACAGCCTAAAGACTGTAAGGTGATCATCATATACAGCTAGCACATTTCTGCCCTTGAGCAGGGCGGCTACAGGCTTGCCTTTCAGTTTTCCGATAGAGGAACCATCGGGATGAATCAGCCTAAAGTTGGATTTGTCATCCCTGTTTTGTATGCAAAGCACATCATCCAAACGGAAACAAACGGAGAAAGTCTCGTAGAGATCATAAGATTCAAGAATGTCCAACTTGTCATTGAAGACAAAAAGCTTGTTGGTACTGGTCAGCATCGGGCACACCTTGTCGAATGCCTCCACTAAAGTCAGCTTTGGTGCAAGTCCATGAAACGCATAGAATGGTTTTCTCAACACCATAGTCAAAGCCCCATTGGCTCTGCGATCCCAATCTTTGCTGATGACAGCAGAATCAGCAAATGACAGATATACAGCCTTGTCGGAACCAGCAAGGAAGACACCACTCTCCGTGAGCATTCCGTCGTTCATGACATGCTTCTTGTCGTATAGAGGAAACATCTTCTCCCTATCTCCCGTCTGTGCATCAAAAGAAGCCAAGAAAGGCTTGCCACACTTCACCGTACCTCTCATAAGACTGTTGCCATAACCGTAATTGAGCATCAATATCTTGCCATCCCTGAGCAGAAGATGAGCCGTAGAAGCCTCCTTGTCCTGGAAATCATACTTCCAGCGTGTTTGCAAACTGTCCACTCCCAAACAATAGAGGCTTTTTCTATCACTAATATACAAGTCAGAGCCCACCTGAAGGATATTGGAAGTCAAGCCCGTAATGATATATGGATTAAGATTATAATAATAGTAATAAAAAGGAGAATTAAATCCGATGGTGACTGCCGCAGACAAGACATTGGTCAATGCCAAAGCCATCATGCCCTTGGAATCATGGATGCCAGTCACAGCCTTCACTTTCTTGATTTCACCCGAATGGATGTTGATTTCGTTGATGTCATCACCCACAACCACCAGGTGAGTGGAATCCACCATGCAAGCATCTTTCCATCCCACGTTCTTGGTCATCGGAATCTCGGCATCCCACAACAGCATTCCTGTGCTCAGGCGATAAGCGTATGTCTTGCTGCCTCCCACTTTCTCAAGTCCCACCACGATATCCAAGCTATCATTGAAATAGACAGGATAAAGATACTGCGTCCATAGCGACTGGCCCGTCTTGGTATCAGACAAGGTCAAGAGTGACTTGCCTGTACTTTTCAGAGTGGAGGAAAGCAGCACTCCCTTGGAACAGACGCCATAGAGTTTTGACAAAGAAAGTTTCAGCGACTTTTGCCATTGCACTTCTAGGGTATTGGCATCTAGTGAATAGAGATAGCCAGTATCGGTATTTTTTCCTTTTTTAGTGGTATCACAAGCGAAGACGATGAGCGTACTATCGCAATTGTAGGCCTGGAGAATGCGCTTGTGCAAATCTATTGACTTGCCACAGATGGGGGCACCTTCATCCATATCCGCAACTTGGACTGATTCTACAGTCGTCTGCGCCGACATCCCTATCGAGAAGATCAACAGCAAGAATAAAATAATCTTTTTCATTGTATATTACTTTTTTATTTATGTTAGTCTAAATCCGCAGCACTATTATAAATTAAACCTTTTAAGCACCTAAGCAACAAAAAGGAGAGCAGCGATCCAACCGTCACCACTCTCCTCTATCCATATTTTGTATTTAGTCTTTCAAACTATCCTTATACCAGTCGAAGAGCTTATGCACGCCATCCTCAATCTCGACCTTGTGAGTCCAGCCCAGACTATGAAGCTTATCTACTGAGATGAGCTTTCTTGGAGTTCCATCAGGCTTGCTGGCATCAAACTCTACTGTGCCCTCAAAACCCACTGCCTTTACTACCAACTCAGAAAGTTCACGGATAGTAAGCTCCTTGCCTGTTCCTACGTTAATATGGCAGTTGCGAATCTCACCTAGTGATGGGATGGCTCCGCCACGACCCTCAGAGTTGTTTCTATCCACAGCACCATCTACCTTGGCACCATAGAATACAGAGCTGTATTTCTCAATGCCGATGATGTCCTTGAAATCCACATTCAGGAGCACATGAACACTGGCATCAGCCATATCCTCGCTCCAGAGGAATTCACGGAGAGGTTTTCCTGTACCCCAAAGTATCACCTTATTATTATATATACCATAGAACTCCAAAGCCTTCAAGATGCGCTCGTGAGAGTTGCTGCCGTCCACATTACCCTCGCCGATAATGGCGCGAAGCTTGTCAGTAGGGTTGATAGGACGCTTGTTCATATCTACCTCAATACTGTGCCAGTCGCCGTCATGGATGAGTTTGGCAAGATAAATCTTGCGCATCATCGCAGGCATTACGTGACTGTTCTCCAAATGGAAATTATCATTCGGACCATAGAGGTTGGTTGGCATTACTGCGATATAGTTGGTTCCATACTGAAGGTTGTAGCTCTCGCACATCTTCAGTCCGGCAATCTTGGCAATGGCGTATTCCTCGTTGGTGTATTCCAAAGGAGAAGTAAGGAGAACGTCCTCACTCATTGGCTGCGGAGCATTCTTAGGATAGATGCAGGTAGAACCCAGGAAGAGGAGTTTCTTCACGCCATGAGAATAAGCATTGCTGATTACGTTGCACTGCATCTTCATGTTCTGCATGATGAAGTCGGCACGATAGAGCGAATTCGCCATGATTCCGCCCACGAAGGCTGCAGCCAAGACCACAGCATCCGGCTTCTCCTCATCAAAGAACTTCTCTACTGCATACTGGTCGGTCAAGTCGAGTTCTTTGTGAGAACGACCCACCAGATTGTTATAGCCTCTCTTCTTGAGGTTATTCCAGATAGCAGAACCCACGAGTCCGTGGTGTCCTGCTATATAAATCTTAGCGTTTTTATCTAACATAATTACTTAACAATACCCTTTTCCAAATATTCTACGAGGTTGCAGCGAACCTTCTCGCCAGCATCCTCAGCAGCCACCTTCGCCATATCGCTCTCTACCATGATCTTGACGAGATCCTCGAAAGATGTTGTGTTAGGATTCCAGTTGAGCTTAGCCTTAGCCTTTGTTGGGTCACCCCAAAGGTTCACCACGTCGGTAGGACGATAGAAGTCAGGAGAAACCTCAACGAGCGTCTTACCGATGAGTTCCTCAGGACCCTCAACGCAGATACCCTTCTCGTTCTCATTCTTTCCTTCCCACTTCAGCTCGATGCCAACATAGTGGAAAGCCAACTGGGCGAACTCACGGACAGAGTGCTGCTTACCGGTAGCAATGACGAAATCCTCAGGCTTCTCTGCCTGGAGAATCAGCCACATGCACTCTACGTAATCCTTAGCATACCCCCAGTCGCGGAGAGAATCCAGGTTACCGAGATAGAGCTTGCTCTGCTTGCCCTGCTTGATACGGGCTGCAGCCAGCGTAATCTTGCGGGTAACGAAAGTCTCGCCACGGCGCTCACTCTCATGGTTGAAGAGAATACCTGAGCAGCAGAACATGTTGTAAGCCTCACGATATTCCCTGACAATCCAGAAACCATACTGCTTGGCAACAGCGTAAGGAGAATAAGGATGGAATGGAGTGTTCTCGTTCTGTGGGACCTCTTCTACCTTACCGTAAAGCTCAGAGGTAGAAGCCTGATACATGCGGCAGGTTTCTGACAGTCCGCACTGGCGGATAGCCTCCAGGATACGGAGAACGCCCGTTGCATCTACATCGGCAGTAAACTCCGGAGAGTCGAAACTTACCTGTACGTGGCTCTGTGCCGCAAGGTTGTAAACCTCTGTAGGTTTCACCTTGTTCATCACCTGGATGATACTCATGGAGTCACCGAGGTCGGCATAATGAAGATGGAAATTGGGGGTACCTTCCAGATGAGCGATGCGCTCGCGATAGTCGGTTGATGAACGTCGGATAGTTCCGTGAACATCATACCCCTTGCTCAGCAGCAACTCTGCCAAATAAGAGCCATCCTGACCTGTAATACCCGTGATTAAAGCTACTTTTCTATTTTCCATTTATTTTTTATATATGATAAATTAAAAATCTCTTATACCTTTGCGTAAAAAGCCCCACACGTCCCCTTCATGGCGTGTGGAACACACTTTATATTTATCCGGCTGCAAAAGTACGATTTTTTTTCCAAACCATCAAACATTCTGATGTTTATTTGCAGAAATCGCTGATATTGAACCAATTTGAAACTATGAAGTAGCCGTTTGCGTATCTGGCCAGTTGACCAGATACAACTTTTCCGTGGCACGGGTGAAGGCTGTATAGAGCCAGTGGATGTAGTCGGGCGTAAGCATGTCGTCCGTCATATACCCCTGATCCACATAAACATGCGCCCACTGTCCGCCCTGCGCCTTATGGCAGGTTACAGCATAGGCAAACTTCACCTGCAGGGCATTGAAGAACCGGTCCTGCCTGATTGCCTTCATTCTATCCGCCTTGAGCGGAATGTCCTGATAATCTTCTTCTATCTGACGGAAGAGCTGTTCCTGCTGTTCATGGGTCAAGGCTGGCGCCTCGCTCGTCAAAGTATCCAGCAGAACCGTTGCCTCCAGCTCGTAATTGTCGTAATCAGGGAACTGCAACAGAAGCGTTGCGAAACGGAAACCGTAAAGGTCGATGCGGCGACGAACCCGCAAGACCTTGGCACGGTCGCCATTCGCCAGGAACGCAGGAAGTTCTTCACTCTTCACTCTTCGTTCTTCACTTACTTTCTTCCTCTCCTCTTCCATCCAGTAATAATTGTTTTTCACAATCATGAGGATGTCGCCTTGCGAAAGTTCCTCATCCCTGTCAAGCACCATATTGCGAATGCCCTGGTTGAAGATGTTGGCACGCTTGTTACTGCGAGTCACGACGATGGTGTCATCCAAACCCACATGATGATAACTGTCGGCAAGCGCCTCTATCAGTTCGGCTCCAGGCATCTGCTGGATGTCGGAGAATCCGGAGAAATGGATTTTCGGAAGCTGCGTAATGTCATCGTGCGTAATCATCTGACGAATCATCGTGGCATTATACAGAATGCCCGACTGTTCACTCTGGCGGAGCACCTCGTTCAAGTCGCATTCATAAACCGACAAGCCGTAGCCTTCGAGCATGGCAGCATGAAGGGCAGGCGATTCCTCCTCGCCGATAGGCGGCAACTGCGCCTTGTCGCCAATCAGCATCAGGCGGTCGTTATGACCCTGATAAACGAAATGAACCAAATCATCCAGCAGACAGCCGCTTCCGAAGGTGGTTCCACCCAGTCCCAGATTGGAAATCATCGAGGCCTCATCCACCATAAAGAGCGTATCCTTATAGAGATTGTCGTTGAGATTGAACTGACCGTCAACCCCCGAAAACGCTTTCTCGCGATAGATGCGGCGATGGATGGTGAAGGCAGGCGAACCGCTGCTCAGGGAGAAGACCTTGGCAGCCCTGCCCGTAGGAGCCAGGAGCATCACCTTCTGACCGATGGCCTTCATCGTGCGGACGATGGCACCCGAGAGCGAAGTCTTACCCGTACCCGCACTACCCCGCAATATCATCACAGCATGAGGATTGCGATCGGTCATGAAGCGGGCAAAGACGTCAAGCGCATTTGCCTGCTCGGGAGTAGGCGGAAAGCCAAACTGCTCCAATATCTTATATTTTAGTTCATCAACAATCATGAATGTACAATTTATAATTAATAATTAATAATTTCAGCACCAAATATTTTGTGTTGTCTCGGTTTTGCAGTATCTTTGCATTGCAAAAGTAATAATACTTTTTGAAATGAGAATGAAATTAAGGAAAATAAACAATAATGCGGTTCTGGGAGCATGCGTCATCGTCATGATGACCCTTTGCGTACTCAGCATCTGCCAACCCCTCATCTTCCAGAAACGGATGAAGGGAAGAGAGGCGGAGGTGAAAGCCAGGCTGATGCTCATCCGTGAAGCAGAAGAGAAATACAAGGACAAGCATGGGGTGTATACGGGCGATTTCAATACCCTCGTCAAGGGAAAGTATCTGAAGGCTGACGACCAATTCATCCCCTATTCCGAAGGCAAGAAATTCTCGCTCGCCGCTACCACGATTGTCAGTAAGAGCGGCAAGCAGATTCCGCTCATGGAATGCGGAGCAGCCTATGAAGATTTCCTCGACGGACTGGATGAAAATGCCATTCAGGAAATCACCGAGCAGGCCAACTATTCCGGAGAATATCCGGGACTAAAGATTGGCGACATTACAACAGATAATAACAACGCAGGCAACTGGTAAAAACAACAAGATGATCATGCAGCTAACAGGCAATAAAACACTTCAGGCACGCCTCACGATAAGAGTGAGCAAGAACACACTCAGCTTTTCGGTAGTTGACCGCGAAGCTGAGCATCAGGTCATTTACGAGCCTTATACCGTGAAGAGTGGCGTATCCATGGCAGCCAACTTGCGTCAGGCTTTCAAGGAAAGCGATCTCCTGCAACGTGGTTACCAGAAGGTGCGTGTCTACATCGACTCTCCTATCCTGCTGGTTCCGATAGAGGAATTCCATGAAGAAGACCTTGGCGTGCTCTATCAGCACGCCTTTGCGGGTCATCGTTCTGACGCCATTCTCTACCGCGTCCAGCCGGCTCTCAACGTAGTGGCTGTGTTCCCTATCAACAAGGATTTCAAGATGGTAGTGGAGGATAATTTCCGGGATGTGCGCTTCACTCCTATCATGCAGCCGATGTGGCACTATCTGCATCAGCGCAGTTTCACGGGCATTCATCGCAAGCTCTATGCCTATTTCCACGACAAGAAGCTGGATCTCTTCTGTTTCGACAAGAACCGCTTCAAGTTCTTCAATTCGTTCAATGCGGCTCATGCCAAGGATGCACTCTATTTCATCCTCTACGTATGGAAGCAGATGGGATTGGATCAGATGCAGGACGAGCTACACGTTTCGGGCGAAGTTCCTGACAAGGACTGGTTCCTTTATAACAGTAAACTTTACATCAGGAAGACTTTCCTCCTGAATCCCGCCGCAGAATTCAACCGTGCTCCTATCACGGAAATCAAAGGAATGCCTTTCGACTTGCTGGCACTGTACTTGAGTAAGTGAAGAACGAAGGGTGAAGAAAGTGAAGAACGAAGAGTGAAGAAACAGCGTTCGGCGGCCGAAGGGAAAGCCAATTCATCAGTATAGCTAATCATAAAGTTCAAAGCTCAAAGTTCAAAGTTCAAAGTAATAAGTTCAAAGTAAATAAAATGAGAATCATAACAGGACAATATAAGGGTCGCCATTTCGACATTCCACGTTCGTTCAAGGCGCGCCCTACAACAGATTTTGCAAAGGAGAATATCTTTAATGTTTTGCAGGGTTACATCGATTTTGAGGATGCAACCGCCCTCGACCTCTTTGCCGGTACGGGCAGCATCTCGCTTGAACTCGTTTCCCGAGGTTGCCAGCGCGTCATCAGCGTGGAGGCAGACCGCGACCACGCCAACTTCATCCGCGAGTGTTTCAAGAAGCTGGGCGAAGACAAGGATCTTCTGATTCGTGGCGATGTGTTCCGCTTCCTGAAGACCTGCAAGCAGAAGTTTGATTTCATCTTTGCCGACCCACCTTACGCCCTGGAAAAACTCCCGGAGATCCCAGACCTCGTACTGAATGGCGACCTGCTGAACGAAGATGGAATCTTCGTTTTCGAGCATGGCAAGAATTATGATTTTTCCGAACATCCAAGGTTCCTGGAGCATAGAAGTTACGGAAGCGTCAACTTCTCGATATTCAGATAAAAGCAAATTTTAGGCACGGATTACAGCAGCGGCGAAAGCAATCTGACGATGCTTTCGAACAACCGTTTCATAAATGGGCGCTTCACGAAATAGGAAACATCATCCACCAGGATGCTCTGCGATTCATCCTTCAGATAAATCGCCTTGATGCGCTGCGCCATTTCCTCATCATAGAAGAAGGCATTCGCCTCGAAATTATTCTCGAAACTGCGGAAGTCAATATTCGTACTTCCCACCGTGCAGAGATTATCATCACTCACCAGCAACTTGCTGTGGTTGAAACCACCCATATAGAGATAAACCTTCACTCCAGCCTCTATCGCTTCCATCACATACGAACGCGAAGCCCATTCCACCAGCTTCGCATCCGCCTTGCGGGGAATCATCAACCTGATGTCCACTCCCGCCAATGCCGCCGTTCTCATCGCAAACAATACCGGTTCGGTTGGCAGGAAATAAGGAGTCTCCATATACACATACTTCTGCGCCTGCAACAGGATGCGCACGTAACCCTGCATGATGTCAGGCCATGGAGCAATAGGACTGCTCGTCACAACCTGGACCAGACAGCTGTTGTTGATATGAATATCCACCGGAGGATAATAGACGCGGTTGGTAATCAGCGTGCGGTCCACAAAATACCAGTCGATGAGGAACGCACGCTGCAGCGCATAGACGCCGCCACCCTCGATGCGAAGATGCGTATCTCGCCATGGTTGCTTTCCCGTTCCCTTCACATATCTCTTGGCAATGTTCATGCCCCCGATGAATCCCACCTTGCCGTCAATCACGCACAGCTTGCGGTGGTTGCGATAGTTCACCTTGCTGGTAAAAGCCGGGAAGCGCACGGGCATGAAGGCGTGCACGTCAATGCCCGCATCTCTCATCCTTTCGAAGAAGGCGTCCTTCACCTTCCAGCAGCCCACGTCGTCATAAATCACTCTTATTTCCACTCCCTGCTCCGCCTTGTCTATCAGCGCATCAGCCACCAGATAGCCCAGCGCATCATCCTCGAAAATGTAAGTATCCAGGTGGATATGATGCTGCGCCTTACCTATATTATATAATAAGGAACAGATGAATTCATAACCATCGGTAAAAATGTCCACCCTGTTGTCCTTGAACGGAAACGCCCAGTTCTGGTTGGTGAAGAGATTCATCAGCGGCTTGTTGTTGGCAGGCAGATGAAGATTCTCCTGCTCTACGAATTCCAGCATCGAGCGCTTGGTCAGCTGGTCCATGCTCCGGTCGCTGATGTGACGCTCCTTCCGGGTGTTCTGTCCGAAGAAGATGTAGAAGATGATTCCCACGAACGGCATGAAGGCGAGCACGAGAATCCAAGCCATCGTCTTCGCCGGCTGTCGGTTGTCGAGCAAGACGCGGATGATCGCAGGAATCATGATTGCGACATAGAGCAACAGATAAATCCAATGGAAATAAATCATATCCTTATTCTAATTAAATACTGAGTTCGTCTGACTTGCCACAAGTGCATTCATCTGCTTGAGTTTCACAAACTCCTGCAGCAGCTCGCGGTTGGTCGGGTTCTTGGCAAACTCCTGCTGTACTTCGATGATGCGCTGGGCGATATAATGCGTGCGGAAGCTGAGCAGGTCCTTGAACACATACTGGCGCAGCTTCTCCGGACTCAGTTTCAGCTGCAGGCTAGCCGTAGCTATCTCCTGTTCGCCCAAAGGCATTCCGGCTATGCGACTGATTTCAGGATTGGAATGGGTTGAGAAATAGGTCTCTGCCACGAATCCCTCATCATCGAGATGATCCAGAGCTTCCTGAAGAATCTGATTATACAAGTCCTTGTGAAACTTGAATCCGTCGCCGCCCATATCCAGGCTGATGTATTGAGCCACGGGCAGCTGCACCTCGTTTTCGTCCACATCCTTCACTGTGATGATCTTGTCGCCATAATGGATAATCAGCTTCACCAGCAGGTCTTCCACCTCCAACAGCTTGTCCAGCGGCGAGGTTCCCCTCACCGGCTGCTGCAGTCCCGGCTGGGCAGTTGCCGCCACCGGTTCTCTGAGTCCGGCAGCTCTGCGCTCAGCCTTCACCTGCTCGCTCATTCCGTTGCGCACGAAGTTGTTCAGGGCATTGACGATGATAGCCTCGTTCACGCCCAGGCGATGGGCACAGTCGGTGATGTAGGATGCACGGGTAATCTGATTCTTGATTTTCGAGATGCTCTCTACAATGGAATTGATTGCCTGGCTGCGCTTCACCGGATCGGTGACGCCATTGAGCGAAATATCGGTCTTGAACTGGATGAAGTCTTTCTGATGGTCTTCAATATATTTTCTGAAGTCCTCTGCCGTATGGTTGCGGGCGAAGCTGTCCGGGTCGTTGCCGTCGGGCAGCAGGAGCACCTTCACGTTCATCTCCTCTTCCAGCAGCATGTCGGTTCCTCGCAGTGCCGCATGTACACCCGCAGCATCACCGTCGTAGAGCAGCACGATGTTGCTGGTGAACCGGTGGAGCAGTCTTATCTGATGGATGCTCAGGGCTGTTCCCGAGTTTGCCACCACGTTCTCAATGCCGCACTGGTGCATGGAGATGACGTCCGTATAGCCCTCTACCATGTAGACGCAGTCTTCCTTGGCTATGGCTTTCTTTGCCTGATACAGTCCGTAGAGCTCCCGTTCCTTATGGTAGATTTCGCTGTCGGGCGAATTGACGTATTTCTGGTTCACGCCCTTGGTCCGGGAGTCCAGCACGCGTCCTCCGAATGCCACAATCTTTCCACTCACGCTCGTCCACGGGAAGATGGCACGGCCGGAGAATCGGTCCAGGTACTGGTCCTGTCCGCTCTTGTTGCCAGCCTCATCCTTGTCTACCTTGAAACAGAGTCCGGTGGCGGTGAGATATTTCGGGTTGTATCCCTTCTTCACAGCCTCGTCAAAGAGAGCCGTGCGCTGTGGCAGGGCGAATCCCAGCTGGAACTTCCGGATGATGTCGTCACGGAATCCACGGCTGCGGAAATACTGCATTCCGATGGCGCGTCCGTCCACGTCGTTCTGCAGAATGTCCTGGAAATACTTCGCAGCCCAATCGTTCACGATATACATGGATTCGCGTTCGCTCTCTCTCTGCTTCTCCTCGCTGGTCATCTCGCGTTCCTGAATCTCGATGTTATATTTCTTGGCGAGCCAGCGGAGCGCATCGGGATAGCTCATCTGCTCCAGCTCCATCAGGAAGTTGACGGCGTTTCCCCCCTTGCCGCAGGTAAAGCAGTGGCAGATGCCGCGGGTAGGCGAAACGGAGAACGACGGATGGGAATCGTTATGGAAAGGACACAAGCCGATATAGTTGATGCCGCGCTTTTTCAGCGTCACGAATTCTGACACCACCTCTTCTATCTTGGTGGAGTCCATAATACGGGCTATGGTCGGTTTGTCTATCATATTTTTCTATCTTATTTTTATGATGCAAAATTAATACTTTTCTCTGAAAACACAAAACATTTAGGGGAAAAGACGTACAGAAACCGCATGGAAAGCCAAAAAGAAACAAATAATAAAGTAAAGGGGACATCTGATAAAGAACTTTCCGGAAAATATTCCTACCTTTGCAACTATCAAACAACAAACACAATTAAATAAGTATGAGACTTAATAACATCAAGAAAGCATTTTTAGCTTCCGCTGCCCTCCTCTCAGCCATGAGCATGAGCGCAGCAGAGAGATTCGTAAGTTTCCAGCAGGGCGACTTACTCATCAACGGTAATGATAAGGTAGAAATCTATATGGACGCCAACGACTGCCGCGGCGTGAGCTATGCTGCCAATGCCCTGGTCAAGGACATCAGGAACGTGAGCGGCTCCCAAGCCACCATCACCTCCAACCGCAAGGCAACCATCCTCGTGGGAACCATCGGACATTCTGCTGCCATCGACCAGCTCATCAAGCAGAAACGCATCAACGGAAATCTGCTCAAGGGCAAGCGAGAGAAATTCATCATCACCGTGGTGGACAACCAGCTCGTCATCGCCGGAAGCGACCGTCGGGGAACCATCTACGGCATTTACGAACTCTCCCAGCAGATGGGCGTTTCGCCATGGTACGACTGGGCAGACGTTCCCGTAGAGCATCACGATTCCATCTTCATAAACAAGGGTATCTATACAGATGGCGAACCAGCCGTGCGCTATCGTGGCATTTTCCTCAACGATGAGGCGCCTTGTCTCACCTCGTGGGTCAAGAACACCTACGGCACCGGATATGGCGACCACCGCTTCTATCAGCGCGTCTTCGAACTGGTGCTGCGCCTCAGGGGCAACATGATGTGGCCAGCCATGTGGGGCTGGGCGTTCTATGCCGACGATGCAGAGAACGAGAAGACGGCAGATGAAATGGGCGTAGTGATGAGCACCTCCCATCACGAGCCGATGGCACGCAACCATCAGGAATACGCCCGCAACCGAAAGGGATGGGGACCTTGGAACTATCAGAAGAACAAGGCTAACCTGCAGAAGTTCTTCCGTGAGGGCATTGAGCGAATGAAGGGAACTGAACAGATTGTAACCATCGGAATGCGTGGCGACGGCGATGAGGCGATGAGCGCAGAGGCTGATACAAAGCTGATGACCAACATCATCAACGACCAGCGTAAGATTATCGCTGACGTAACCGGCAGAAAGGCTAGCGAAACCCCACAGGTTTGGGCACTATATAAAGAGGTGATGGATTACTACGACAAGGGCATGAAGGTGCCCGACGACGTAACCTTGCTGCTCTGCGATGACAACTGGGGTAACGTGCGCCGTGTGCCGAATGCCAAGGAACGCAAGCACAAAGGCGGTTGGGGCTTATACTATCACGTAGATTACGTAGGTGCTCCAAGAAACTCAAAGATGCTCAACGTAACTCCTGTGCAGAATCCTTGGGAGCAGTTGACGCTTGCTTACGAGAATGGCATTGACCGTCTCTGGATTCTCAATGTGGGCGACCTCAAGCCGATGGAATATCCTATCAGCCAGTTTATGGACATGGCGTGGAATCCTCATAAATACTCGGTGAACAACATCACCCGCCACACCCGCGACTGGTGCGCCCAACAGTTCGGAGAATCGCAGGCTGACGAAGCGGCACGCATCCTGAACCTCATCTGCAAGTACAACGGCCGCTGCACTCCGGAGATGCTCGACAAGAACACCTACAGTCTGGAGAACGGTGAATGGCAGGAAGTGGTAAACCAGTATCTCCAGCTCGAGGCTGATGCGCTGCGCCAGTACAACAGTCTGCCGGCATCCTATCACGATGCCTATCGCCAGATAGTCCTCTTCCCTATCGAGCTGATGAGCAATCTGCATCAGATGTACTTTGCCCAGGCACAGAACCACGCCCTCTACAAGCAGGGCAATCCGAAGGCGAACATCTGGGCGGATGAATGCGAGCGCCTCTTCAAGCGCGATTCTCTCATCTGCGATGTTTACAACCACAAGATGTCGGGCGGCAAGTGGAACGGCATGATGACGCAGAAGCACATCGGCTACAAGAGTTGGAATGATGATTTCGAGAAGGATACCTGTCCGGAACTCTTCCGGGTATCAGCTTCTGAGGCTCCAGTCATCAGCGAGCACAATGGCGTGGTAGAAATCGAAGCTCCATTCTTCGCATCGAAGACCGATGCTGCTCCTGAGGGCAAGGAGAAGGAGGGAGCCAAGTGGGTTCTGATTCCGTTCATGGGCAAGAGTCTTGCCGGAATGACGCTCATGCCTTACACCAAGGGTGTGAAGGGTGCCAGCCTCTCCTATCAGTTCAAGATGGAGCCTCGCAAGGTGCGCATCCACGTCATCATCAAGTCAACCCTGGATTATCAGAACAAGGGCGGCATGACTTATGGCGTAAGTGTAGACGGAGCCGAGCCAATCCTCGTCAACTTCAATCACAATCTGAACGAGAAGCCGGAGAACATCTACGACATCTACTACCCTACGGTAGCCACCCGCATCATCGACAAGGTGATAGAAGTAGAACTCCCTGCCACCGCCGACGGCGTTCATACGCTCACCCTGACCCCTAACGACCCTGCCATCATCTTCGAGAAGATTGTAGTAGACGGAAGAGAAGGCAAGCAGCGGGTGAAGGTTATTTAATCGAAAATGAAAATGACCCTTAATGACTTTGACCCGAAATGACCCGGGATAAATAAACGGCCGCTCTGCCTTTTGATAAGGCGAGCGGTCATTCTGATTCCCCTAGCCTACTCAGCCTGTGATTCCAAGCGTGGTTGATGATAGCCCCGTTTCTTGTCCTTTTCGGGGTCGTCATTGATGACCGGCGCCTGCCATCATTTATCCCCCGCCTGGGTCATCATAGATGACCGTTTTCAGGCACCTAAGGCGTTTCCTTCGATTGCTGGTGCAAAGATACAACATTTTTGCCCCGATTGCAAGCTTTTACCCCCACTTTCTTTGCGGGAAAACATATAAGTAGCTGTAACACAAAGAGTTCTACTATAATTTAGCGCAAAGTTTCTTGCAGCAATGTTGTATACTCTCAGAATGAGTGATGAAAAACCATCAGAACCCTAAAAAGCGGTCATTAAGGTCAAGGTCATTAAGGTCATTAAGCACTTTCCGCTCGCTCTCTTTTCTTATAGTATAATATTAAAAATTAATATTATACTATATATATATATTCCGTTCCCCCGAATCCTTAATGACCTTAATGACCATGACCTTAATGACCCCAACAGGTTAAGGATTAAGAGGTGTTTTCTTACTGAGAACCATCTAACAAACCATTGATTATAAACGTATTAGAAGGTTTTTCTTATATATTCTTATCTTGTTTATCCTGCATTTTTTCTCTCAGGATATTCTGAAAATCGTCCACTTTTTCCATCTCTTTCTGTATATTCTTTTTTACTTTTCCTACAGAAATGAGGGTAGAAAATGTGCATTTCTGCCCCATAACTGCATTTTTACCCTTCTTATTTTTGCCTTCAGAAGGAGTAAAAACTGTCCTCGAAGCCACTTTTTCTGCTCTCCTCATCACTTTTCCCGCTTCTCCTCGCTGGAAAAACTCCCCCCAGCTCCCTCCCGTCAGTATATTACTGATTATAACCGTGATAGAGAAATAGACATGAAGCTGAAATAAGGTTTAGTTACCTCCGCAATAGAAGCCAATGCCGAGGATTGCTGCTATATATCCATTGATGACATAGGTGTTAGGTTCCAAAAAGCGAAACGAAACTGCTCTTACAATAAAAAGCAGAAATTTATAGAGAACACCGTCATCCACATACAGAAGGGTGAATCACAATATACGATTACGGCACTTGGCATGAAGAATGCCTTTGTGCTGCTTGTCGCCTTTTTGATAGACAACAACCTCACGAAAGAATGTCGTCTTGTGTTCCTCACAGATGGTGCCAAGTGTATTAGTGACAACATAGAATGTTTCCATAAATTACCTTTTTTATAATATTTATTTCTCTCTCAACATCCATTCCCACGTAGGGAGAACATGAACCTGCTTGCCATCTATCTCAAGTTCTTCCTTCTCCTCCATCGTAAGAATAAATCCCTCAGCCAAGCCATAAGCATTCATGGCTTCCATCAGCCCCTCGATTTCCCGCTTGCGAGTTTTCTCGTCATTCATGGCTATCGTTACTTGATAAGCCTTCATGATTCTCATGCCCTCTCTAACAACAAAGTCGCACTCCTTCTTATCTGCATGATAAAAAACATCATATCCGCGGCGTTTCAACTCGATGAATACATTTTTTTAAGTAAACAACCAAATAAATCTTCATTTTTGTTCATTCAGAATGAGTAATTTCTATCATTTTTACTCATTCTGAATGAGTAATTCTGAGCAAAACCACTCATTCTGAATGAGCGTTTCTTGAAAAACGCCTTTTATTCACCTTCTACCTTGCATCCACTGAACCCCATTTCCTGCGCCTTCTCAGGTCCGAAGGTGTAATAGATAGTCTCAGCCTCATCACATATCTCCCCCTGCGAATTGCCAAGGATGAGATGGATGGTAACAATGTTGTGACTTATATGATGCAAGGAAACAAT
>ERZ1023633.198-NODE-198-length-25922-cov-57.032551_pt1 | contig 25922 bp, 19 predicted proteins | sample MGYA00380333_ERZ1023633 | MGnify/ENA primary metagenome ERZ1023633 (study PRJEB33179, sample SAMN07448972) | human gut metagenome | biome: Human-gut; feature: Human associated habitat; material: Faeces | host: Homo sapiens | place: India: Bhopal | collected...
CAAGTCTCAGTAAAGGATGGAATTTGATAGAAAGATTCAGTGAGGATATAGACTTGTATGAGCGTATTGTTAAGCATCGTTCCATATACTATGCTGTAGGGTATGTAGATTATTCTAAGTTGATGCCGAGTGAGATTGATTTCGTTCCTAGGCAAGAGTTGATGAAGGATTGGGAGGGTGATTATGCAGAGATGTGTAACCACTTTATCTATGGTCAGACTTTATCTTTCGAAAAACTTTTAGAGCGAATCAAGGAGTTGCAAGATAGGTTTAGAAAAGCCTTTTAACGACTTTTACTCCTTAATAAAATGTTCAATATAAAAGTTGGAAGGCTATAAGTGCTTGGTATTCAGCCCTAATATTCCTCTGGAATGATGATGAGTATTAAGTGATGATAGGGCTGCTCTTATGGATAAGGGCAGCCTTTTTCATTTTATTTTTTATCTCTATTCCCAATTCATACAATATTTTGAGAAAAAATCCGTTATAGTATCGTGTATAAAAGAATTAAAATAGCGACTTTGTTGATGATACTGGGTATAACCACCTGTTATGCTCAGTACGATCCTTCTTTTAGTCATTATTTTGATATGGAACCTTCCTTCAATCCTGGTGCGGTAGGTAAACAAGCCAAGATAAATGTGAATATTGATTATGCATTAGACATGGCTGGTTTTGAGCATAATCCCCGGACTATGTATGCTGGAGCCGATTTGCCTTTCTATGCCTTGAAGAATTATCATGGTGTCGGTGTGCAATTCATGAACGACCAGATAGGTTTGTTCACTCATCAGAAGTTGGCTTTGCAATATGCTTTCAAGAAACGGCTTTTCAAGGGTATGCTCAGTGCCGGTATTCAAGCTGGTTTTCTAAGTGAAAGTTTTGATGGCAGCAAAGTGGATTTAGGAGAATCTAATGACCCGGCTTTCTCCACCTCTCAGATTGATGGTAACGGACTGGATCTTGGCTTTGGTCTTTATTATTCACATGGTGCCTGGTATGTGGGAATTTCCGGACAGCATCTGAATGCCCCTAAGATTGAAATGGGTGAAACGAATGAAATGCAGATAGATGCAACTTATTATTTGACTGGCGGATACAATATTAAGTTAAGAAATCCGTTTTTATCTATAAAGCCTTCTACTCTTGTCAGATACGATGGCGTGACCTGGAGAGGAGATGTAAGTTGCAGGATGGTCTATACGCATGAGAAGAAAATGATGTATGGCGGTGTGTCTTATAGTCCTACCAATTCCGTTACGTTCCTTGTTGGTGGAATGTTCCACGGAGTGGTGTTAGGTTACAGTTATGAGATGTACACGTCGGCTATCAGTCCTGGCAATGGAAGTCATGAGCTGTTTGTCGGTTATCAGACTGACATCAATCTCGTAAAAAAAGGAAGAAATAAACATAAAAGTGTAAGAATACTATAGTATAAGAATAATATGAATATGAAGAAAGGTATCATGTGGCTTTGCTCAGCCTTTGTGCTGGTGGCATTGACTGGATGTTTCGGTGCCAAATCTACCTCGATGGCAGGTCGTGGTGGTGAAGTCGTGGGCGTATCTGGCAGGGGATTTACCGAGCCAGCTCCTTACGGCATGGTGAAGGTGAACCGTGGCTTCCTGAAGATGGGCTTGGAAAAGCAAGACTCTCTTTGGGGTGGAAAAACGCCTGTGAAGGAAATCTCTGTGGATGGTTTCTGGATGGACGATACTGAAATTACCAACTCTGAATATAAGCAATTTGTTGCTTACGTGAGAGATTCTATCTTGCGTACCCGTCTTGCTGATCCTTCTTATGGAGGCGATGAAACTTATATGATTACGGAAGATAAGAATGGTGAACCTGTGCCTCCGCGTGTCAACTGGAAGAAGAATCTTCCTAAGAAACCTAATGAGGACGAACTGCGTGCCATTGAGAGTCTTTATACGACCAATCCTGTGACGGGAGAGAAGTTGATAGATTGGAGTCAGCTCAACTATAAGTATGAAATCTATGATTATACTGCCGCTGCCTTGCGTCGCAACCGTCTCAATGCTTCTGAGCGTAACCTCAATACTGACATCGAGGTGGATCCGAACGAGGTGGTCATGATTTCCAAGGATACAGCCTATGTGGATGATGAGGGTAGAATCGTGAGACAGACCATCAACCGACAGTTGAGTGGACCTTGGGATTTTCTCAATACCTATATCGTGAATGTTTATCCGGATACTACCTGTTGGGTGAATGACTTCAAGAATTCTGATAATGAGACTTATCTCAGAAGTTATTTCAGCAATCCTGCCTATAATGATTATCCTGTGGTAGGCGTAACTTGGGAACAGGCGAATGCATTCTGTGCCTGGCGTACGGACTATCTGTTGAAAGGCTTGGGCCCTGAGGCACGTTTCATACAGAGATATCGTCTGCCTACTGAAGCTGAGTGGGAGTATGCTGCCCGCGGTAAGGAGCAGAATGAATTCCCTTGGGAAAACAAGGATGTAAAGAATGGGGATGGATGTTTCTATGCCAATTTCAAGCCAGACCGTGGTAATTATACCAAGGACGGAAACCTGATAACAAGCCGGGTGGGCATCTATTCTCCTAATTCTAACGGACTGTATGATATGGCAGGTAATGTGGCTGAATGGACCAGTACGATTTATACGGAAGCGGGTGTTGATGCCATGAACGATCTGAATCCAACGCTTGTTTATAATGCAGCCAAGGAAGATCCTTACCGCTTGAAGAAGAAAAGTGTGAGAGGTGGTTCATGGAAGGACCCTGAGTCTTTCATACGTTCGGCATGGCGCTCTTGGGAATATCAGAACCAGCCTCGTTCGTATATCGGATTCAGATGTGTGAGAAGTCTCGCAACAACATCAAGTGCAAAACAGAAACCTACAAAATCAAAGAATAGGAGATAATAAAAATGGGCGATTACAGTAAGTTTAATATCGTTTACCGTCTGCAAAAGTGGATGGATAGCGTGCCTGGACAAACATTCCTGAACTATGCATATAGTTGGGGTGCATCTATCGTTATCTTGGGTACACTCTTTAAGTTGACTCACTTGCCGGGAGCCAATCTGATGTTGTTCTTGGGTATGGGTACTGAGGTATTGGTATTCTTCCTGTCAGCTTTCGACCGTCCTTTTGATAAGACTGCCGATGGTCGTGATATTCCTACACATATCACTGAAGAATATCTGGAGACGGGCAAGGTCACTTATGATACAAATAATTCTGTAGCTGGTTCTCAACCGGTTTCGGGTTCTCATCCTGTTTCCGGAGATGCTGTGGTTGTGGGACAGCCGATTGTCTTTGCTTCTGGTGCTACTGCTTCTCAGGGCATTGCTTCTGCAGCAGCTTCTTCTGTCTCTGCATCATCTTCAGATGATAAGGATGCCGATGTTGCCGTTCAGCAGCCTCAGTCAGCAGCCGTTCAGCAGCCTGTAGCTGGTTCTACTGCATGGGTTGGTGGTCAGCAGCAGATAACTCCAGAAATGGAGGAAGCACAGAATAACTATGTGGAAGAGTTGAAGAAGCTGGTAGAAACTCTCGAAAAGGTAAATGAACAGAGCAGCCGCCTGACCCGTGATAGCGAGGAAATGGAAAATCTGAACCGTACGCTTACCGGTATCAGCAAGGTATATGAAATGCAGCTGAAGGGTGCCAGTCAGCAGATTGGTACTATCGACCAGATCAATGAGCAGAGCAGAAAGATGGCTCAGCAGATAGAGCAGCTCAACAAGATTTATACTCGCATGATCGAGGCAATGACTGTCAATATGAGAGCTGCAGCCCCACATGTAAGTGAAGAGTAAAGCATTCAATCGAATTTTTCAGTTATAAATAAATGGCAATAAAGAAAAGACCCGTTTCACCGCGCCAGAAGATGATCAACTTGATGTATGTCGTCCTCATGGCCATGCTTGCATTGAACATCTCTACCGAGGTGCTCAACGGATTCTCTATTGTGGAGGAAAGCTTGAACCGTACCACGGCCAATTCTTCTGCAGAGAATGCTGCTATCTATGGGGATTTCAGCGAGCAGATGAAGAAGAATCCTGCCAAGGTGAAAGAATGGTTTGAGAAGGCTACTCAGGTGAAGGAAATGAGTGACTCGCTCTACAACTTCGCACAGCAGTTGAAAGAAGCCATCGTCAGAGAGGCTGATGGAAAGGATGGCGATGTGAAAAACATCGAGAACAAGGATAATCTGGAAGCTGCGGGCATCGTGATGCTGGCTCCTGGTACGGGGAAAGGCAAGAAACTCTATGATGCCATCAACCGTTATCGTGAGCGTATCCTCACCATGGTGACTGACGAGCATCAGAAGAAAATCATTCAGAGCAACCTCGCTACAGTTGTGCCAAAGAAATCAAGGACTTTGGGCAAAAACTGGCAGGAATATATGTTTGAGAATATGCCTGTGGCTGCTGCTATCACTTTGCTCTCCAAACTGCAGAGTGATGTGCGCTATGCGGAAGGAGAGGTGCTCCATACCCTCGTTTCTAATATAGATATGAAGGATATTCGCGTCAACAAACTTGATGCCTTTGTGATTTCGGAGAAGACTACGCTTTATCCTGGCGAGCGCTTCAATGCCAACATCGTGATGGCGGCTGTGGATACTACCCAGCAACCGGAAATCTATGTGAATGGTATGCGCGTGAATACGGCTCATGGGCAGTATTCCTTTACTGCTGGAGGCGTAGGCGAACACCAGTTCAGCGGATATATTCTGATGCACAATGCCAAGGGAGATGTCTTGCGACGCAATTTCCTGCAGAAGTACAGTGTGATTCCGGCTCCTAATACTGCTACTGTGGCAGCCGACATGATGAATGTGCTCTATGCCGGTTTCCACAATCCAATCAGTATCAGCGTACCGGGAGTTCCTGCCAATGCGATTTCTGCCAGCATGAGTGGCGGTTCCTTCATCTCCAAGGGAAATGGACATTTCGTGGCAGTTCCATCTGCTGTAGGCAAGGATGTGACGATTACAGTTACGGCTCGTGACAAGGGACAGACCCGTACGATGCCACCGTTTGTTTTCCATGTCAGAAAACTTCCAGACCCAACTGCTTATCTGGCTTTGGGTACCAACAGATATAGAGGTGGTGCTCTGTCAAAGGCTTCTCTGATGGGAGCAACAGGCATTCATGCAGCTATTGATGACGGATTGCTCGATATTCCGTTCAAGGTGCTGAGTTTTGAGACTGTATTCTTCGACAATATGGGAAATGCAGTTCCTCTTGCTTCAGCAGGTGCCAATTTCTCAGAGCGTCAGCGCGAGGAATTCCGTCGCTTGTCCAGAAACCGCCGTTTCTACATTTCTCATATCAAGGCAGTTGGTCCTGATGGCATTACCCGCAATCTCTCCGCTGCAATGGAAGTGATTGTGAGGTAAGAGAGGGTCTGGAATAGGAAAAAGGCGAATCTGGACAGGAGATTCATTCTGGGCGGGATGGAAACTTGCCAGAATGCATAACATAATGATCAAAGTAAATAAAATCAATGTGATGAAAAAGATATTTATGCTTTTGATGCTTGCAGGTGTTACGCTGGGAATCAGCGCTCAACCTGAAGCGCGCCGCCAGGCACAGCAGAAGGCTCAGCAGAAGTCGAATGCCAACAACATGACGACCCGTGCACAAATCATGTTTCCTACTACTGCTTCTATGGATGAGGATGTGGTATGGAGACGTGACATCTATCGCGAGTTGAATCTCAACGATGATGCCAATGCGCCTTTGTATTATCCTGTGGAACCATTGGGCAACCAGGTGAACCTGTTCACCTATATGTTTAAGTTGATACTCTCCGGTCGCATCAAGGCTTACCAGTATAAGTTGGATGGCAACGAGAGTTTCAGTGATGCAGACTTGGTGAAGCCAAAGGCATTCCTGGATAATTACCATATTTATTATGAGAAGGATGCAAACGGAAGAATGCGTCTTGACAATAGTGATATTCCTTCCCGCGAAGTGAAATCTTACTATGTGAAGGAATCTTCTTATTTTGACCAGCGTACTTCCACCTTCCATACTCAGGTGTTGGCACTCTGTCCTATCATGACCCGTGAGGATGATTTCGGAGATGGTGGCAATAAATATCCTTTATTCTGGGTGAAGTACAGCGACCTGGCTCCTTACTTGTCTAAACAGCAGATTATGACCAGTAATCTGAATAATGCTGCGACGATGAGTGTGGATGATTACTTTGTCAGAAATCAGTATAAAGGAAAGATTTACAAAACCAATAATATGTTGGGCAAGACTTTGGCTCAATACTGTCCTTCTGATTCGGCTATGAGCAAGGAGCAGAAGAGGATTGAGGCAGAATTGGCTGCCTTCGAGAAGAATATCTGGGGCGATCAGGCGAGAAAGGATTCTCTGGATAGTATTTCCAATGCCGGTAAGAAGGATGCAAAGACTGTCAAGAAGAACCGCAGAAGTTCTTCTAAGTCTTCAGGTTCTTCTTCGAGTGTAAGAAGCCGTCGCCAGCGCAGTTCTGGTTCTTCTACCTCCAGTGCAGCCCGCGTTTCTGTCAGAAGAGAGCGCCATTAATTGGATTGTTCTGATTGTTGGAAATAATTATGATTGAAAATATCAATTGATGAAATAACAATGATTGGAATAACTATGATTGGAGTAACAATCGTTGGAATTATGTGATTTGAATAACAATTATTAGAAATAAAAAAAGAGAAATAGGTATGAAAAAAGTATTGACTTTTATGGTGTTGTTGGCATCATTGCTGTTCGTGCAGCAGGCTAACGCACAGGTTAAGTTTGGTTTGAAAGGTGGTTTGAACGTTACCAATATGTCTTTCAGCAAAGATGTATTCGATGCTTCTAATAAGACCGGTTTCTTTGTAGGGCCTATGGTGAAGATCACCTTGCCAGTAGTTGGCTTGAGTTTTGATGCAGCTGCTCTCTATGATCAGAAAGAGGCTGACGTGAAGTATCAGGGAATTGATAATTCATATTCCAAGGAGAATGTGAAGCAGAAGTCTCTCAACATTCCTGTGAATGTACGCTATGGTTGGGGATTGAGCAGCGTGGCAAATATCTTCCTCTTTGCGGGTCCTCAGTGGGGAATCAACGTAGGTGATAAGAATTTCAAGTGGAATACTGGTAGCAGTTATTCTTTGAAGAAGTCTAATTTCAGCGTCAATGTGGGTGCTGGTGTTACTTTGTTGAGCCACGTACAGCTTTCTGCTAACTACAATATTGCTTGTGGAAAGACTGCAGATGCCTCTGTTGAAAAGGTGGGCGAAACAGTTTTGCATAGCGATAGAAGCCGCAACAATTCTTGGCAGATTGCGCTTGGCTACTGGTTCTAAAAATCGGGACCAGTTCAGTTTGGCTTTCTTAAAATATATAAAAGCAGATATCCTTTATTGGGTATCTGCTTTTTTATTGTTATCTTTGCACAACGATATAATTCTCAAGATGACTTTTCAGTATGAAATACGTAGATGTGATACTTCCTTTGCCGCTTCCAGGCTTGTTTACCTATTCTGTTCCTGAAGGAATGGAAGGGAGGGTTGTGTTTGGCAAGCGCCTGCTCGTACCTCTGGGAAGGAGCAAGAAGTATATCGGTATGGCGGTGAAAATGCATGATGAGAAGCCTGCTTTTGAGGTGAAACCGATAGAGCAGGTGCTGGATGAAAACCCTGTGCTTCTGGACAGGCAATACCGGCTCTGGTCGTGGATCAGCAATTATTACATGTCTCCATTGGGTGATGTCTATAATGCTGCTTTCCCGGCTGGACTGAAATCTACAGAGAAGTTTAAACCCAAAATGGAGCTATATGTCGGTTTGTCGAGTGCTTATCGCAATCCTCAGACGCTCCGTGTGGCGCTTCAGATGATGGGGAGGGCTGTCAAGCAAATGAAGGCTTTTACCACCTTCCTCCAACTGTCTCATTGGGATATTCTTCTCGAAAACGAAGTAGATGAAAACGGACTGCTGCGGGAGGAATTCTATGAATTGCGAAATATGCAGTCTCCTGATATTCCTTCTTCAAATGGAAACCAGCCTTCTGATATTCCTTCTTTTATAGAAAAAGTAACAAAGGAGGAACTAATGAACGAGAGTCATTCCACCTCTGCCATTATCAAAAGTCTGATAGATAAGGGTTTTCTTTTTACATACGAGATAGAAGTAGGGCGTCTGAATACATCTGGCGAATCTCATTTTGAGTTGATCAAACCGCTCTCGATGCCCCAGCAGGATGCTTACAACCAGATTCTGATGCAGATGATGAAGAAGAATGTGGTGCTCTTGCATGGTGTGACTTCCAGCGGTAAGACGGAGGTCTATATTCACCTCATCAAACAGGCGCTCGATGAGCATAAGCAGGTACTTTATCTCTTGCCGGAAATCGCGCTTACGGTACAGATTATGGAACGTCTTCACCGGGTTTTTGGAGACCGACTTGGCATCTATCACTCAAAATATAGCGATGCAGAACGTGTGGAAATCTGGCAGAAACAGATGTCTGATCATCCTTATGATGTCATCTTAGGAGCCAGAAGTGCAGTCTTCCTGCCTTTTCAGAAACTCGGACTTGTGATAGTGGATGAGGAGCATGAAACCAGTTTCAAGCAGCAGGATCCCGCTCCTCGCTATCATGCCCGCAGCGCTGCCATCGTTTTGGCAAGCATGTATCCAGAAGCCAAAGTGCTCTTGGGTACGGCTACTCCTTCGATGGAAAGTTATTACAATGCCCAGCAGGGAAAGTATGGTCTGGTGGAGATGAAAACGCGATATAAAGACATCCAACTGCCAGAAATACAGGTGGTGGATGTGAAGGATTTGCGCCATCGCAAGATCATGAAGGGGGCATATTCGCCACAACTCTTGGCTGCCGTAAGAGAGGCCTTGCAGCGTGGCGAACAGGCTATTCTCTTTCAGAACAGGCGCGGTTTTGCGCCGATGATTGAGTGTAAGGTCTGTGGATGGGTGCCGAAATGCAAAAACTGTGATGTGTCGCTCACATTGCATAAGAATATCAATCTGCTTACCTGCCATTATTGTGGCTACACGTATCCTGTTCCTACGGAATGTCCTAACTGTGGAAGTACCGAACTGACGGGGCGTGGTATCGGAACAGAGAAGGTGGAAGACCAGTTGACTGAAATCTTCCCTGAGGCGCGTATTGCCCGTATGGATCTTGATACGACCCGCACCCGCAATGCCTATGAACGCCTGATAGAGGATTTTTCTTCGGGAAAGACCAACCTGCTTATCGGTACGCAGATGATTTCCAAGGGACTGGATTTTGACAAGGTGAGCGTTGTGGGTATTCTCAATGCCGACTCGATGCTCAATTATCCTGACTTCCGAGCCTACGAACATGCCTTTATGATGATGGCGCAGGTGAGTGGAAGGGCTGGCAGAAAGGGCAAGCGAGGACTGGTGATTCTGCAGACGAAATCTCCGGAATTGCCTGTTATCTCGCAGGTGGTTCACAATGATTATGCTACTTTCTACCGCGACTTGCTGGAAGAACGTAAAGCCTTTCATTATCCGCCTTTCTATCATCTCATCTACGTCTATCTGAAGCACAAGCATGAGAAAGTCTGTCAGCAGGCAAGTATGGAGCTGGGACAGACCTTGCGAGGATGGTTTGGGGAGAGAATCTTAGGACCTGACAAGCCTGCAGTGGCTCGTGTGAAGACAATGAATATCCGTAAGATAGTCATCAAGTTGGAGAATTCTCTCGACTATAGGAAAGTGAGGGAATTCCTGTTGTTTGCTCAAGAAAAAATGTCGAAAGATCCGCGATATGGGGCTTTGGTCATTTATTATGATGTGGATCCGATGTAAAGGAAAATATTATAATTTAATTGGATCGCTACGGCGCCAGCCATTGGCCAGAAGCCAAATATCCGCGGAAATCCGTGAATAATCCGATAAGCAAAACTGCCTCCGATTTTTCCGTGAAATCCGATGAAAGAAAAAACATGTGAAGGAAATCAATGAAGAAACGAAAAAGAGGATGTGTCTTTGACTTATGACACACCCTCTTTTGATTGTTGTAGTTATGTGTTCCGAATTTCTTCAGGATTCTTATTCAGAACGATCTATCATTTAGAAATTGATGTCGAGACCTACGGCAAACACGTTGTTATTACGTGTATAGTCTGAATTATAGACGATGCTCTTGTCAGCTGCAAGCTGAACTGTCTCGGAAGTCTTCTTGTGCTGATAGAATGTGTGGAAGTAAGCTACGTTGAGATCCATCTTCTTGTTGATGTGATAAACACCACCGATGGCAGCAGAATTTGAACCTACTACGAATGACTTGTCGTCCATATACTCATCAGACAAACCATAGTTTGTGTTCTGCCAACCTGTACTCAGGGTGATTTTCTTGTTAACGTCTACCTCTACACCTGCATTATACTCCAAAGTACCACGCTTCAACTCCTTGTTGCGGTTGTTGTAAGATGTAGCATTCTTGTCGTCGAACCAGTGGAAACCTACGTTTACTCTTACTGCATCGACAGGGCTGTAGCCAATACCGAGAGCCAAGTAGCCAGGAATATCGCCTGCAATCTTCTTACCATCCTCGTATTCACCGATAGCCTTGTTCAACTTCTGATCAAACTGGGTCTTCAAGCCCATCATAGTAGCTCCTACTGTTGGGTCATTCAATACTGCATTGGTAGTGTTTTCTGCCTGTTGCTTAGCCTGCTCAAGTGGAAGGCCAGCCTGCTGATATCTTGCAGTCAGGATGCCTGTCATCTGATTGGCAAGGTTGGCTGGCAAGTTACCGATACTTGGAGTCTGGTTTACTGACTTGTTCTTCAGGCGAATACGGGTCTTGAACTCGTATTTAGCAGAGAAGTTCCAGCGGCCTGTCTTGTAATCTACGCCGATGATAGGAGTGAAACCTACACCAGTCTGGTCGCAGCTCAACTCGATGTTGGCAGCATTTTCCTTCGTAGGGTCGAGCACTTTATAGAGAGGCATATTGCCTACATTGATGTTTTCTACATATCCATAGTAGTTGGTCAATGCATAGACACCGCGAACACCCAAGAATGCGCTGAAGTTATCGCAGAACTTATATGCAGCACCTGCAGAGAGGCCATAGTAATACTGGCGACCGTGCATATAACTGTTGAAGCTGTACTTGCCGGTTTTGCCGAAAGCCTGGTCTGAAGTGAACATCTCCATGCCTGGCTGACCGAGTGCATTGCCCAAAGTCTGGTCAACGACACCTGCCAGTCCGCAAGCAGCAATAGCAGTCTCTGATACGATTTTCTCGAAAGAACCCAGTCCGTCGTCGAAAGTACACTTACCGCCACCACCGGTGAGGGCGAAGTTAGCCTGGAACGACCATTTGCCCTTGTTGTAGGCATACTGGAAGGAAGGGATAACTGGGGCAAAAGCCTTACCCTTGAAATCACGAGGGGTGATAGGATTGTTTACATTATTAGTAAACAAAGAGTAATCATTGTTGATAGTACGAGTTTGATAAGCCAACTGCCAGTTGATGGCAAGATGGTGGCCTTCACCCATGAATACAACACCTGCTGGGTTGTAATAAACACCATCGATACCGATGGAAGCCTCACGGCTCATCATTCTATTGAATGCTACATGTTGGTTTGTATTAGTGAGCAAACCACCTGCAAATGTAGGTGCTGCACCTGCCATCGCAATGGCAACACAAACTAATTTTAGTTTCTTCATTTTAATAAATTTAAATAAAAACGTCCGCAAAGGTAAGAAGAATGTTCTATTTCGCTACTACTTTTATTTCTTATTTAAAGTATATTAACAATAAAATCCCGAAATACTGCACAGAATAAATGATATGTGCAATAAATCGGGATTTATTTATGTTCAATAATCACCAGTTATTTATTCAGATGTGGATACGAAATTCGCGTATGATAAATGGATTTCAGACGCTCTGTGAGCACCACTTTGGCCAGGGCGATGTCGCGGAAGGTGATAGGACATTCCTTGAAGAAACCTTCAGCCACCTGACCGTCGATGAGCTTGTTGATGAGCGTGCTGATGCTTTCCTCGGTATATTCGTTGAGCGAGCGGGAGGCTGCTTCCACCGTGTCGGCCATCATCAGAATAGCCTGCTCACGGGTGAATGGATTCGGACCTGGATACTGGAAAAGCTCCTTGTTTACATTTTCATCTGGATGGGCATTACAATAATTAATATAGAAATACTTGGTAAGCCCGGTGCCATGATGGGTGGAGATGAAATCCTTGATGATGCCAGGAAGGTTGGCCTTTTCTGCCATTTTCAAGCCTTCGGTCACGTGGCTGATGATGATCTGTGCACTCTCCAGATCGGTAAGTTGGTCGTGCGGATTGACGCCAGCCTGATTTTCGGTGAAGAATACAGGATTGCTCATCTTGCCGATGTCATGATATAATGCACCCGTACGCACGAGCAGACTGTTGGCATGGATGCGGTTGGCGATTTCGGCAGCCAGATTTCCCACGGTGATGGAGTGCTGAAAGGTGCCTGGAGCTATCTCGCTCAGGTTGCGCAGCAGTCCCTTGTTGGTATTCGAAAGTTCAAACAATGTGACATTCGAGATAAATCCGAACAGCTTTTCTATCAGATACATCAGCGGATAGGAAAGCAATAGGAAGATGCCGTTGATGGTGAAATGGGTGTACATGCTGGTGTCGATATTGAATACCTCGTTGTCCTGCATCAGCTGCAGTGCCAGATATACCACTCCGCTTGCCACCGTCACCAGCAGGGCTGTGATGAATATCTGCGAGCGCTTGCTCAGTTCACGGAGCGAATAGATGGCCACCAGTCCGGAAGCCAGCTGCACGATGATGAATTCATACTGGTATTTTACAGCCGCCGCACATATCAGAATCATCGTGACATGGGTGATGAATGCCGTGCGGGAATCCATAAATACTCTTACGAAGATAGGCACCATGGCAAATGGGATGATATACACAGAGAAGAAATTGTGCTTCATCATCAGCGATACCAGGATAGGGAAGAGCGTGATCATCGCATAGAGCATCGTGATGCTGCGCGGTTTTTCGAAATAGTCTTTGCGGAAGAGCGAGAGGTATGACGTAAACATCATGACAAGGATGAATACGAAGAGCACCTGTCCGATGATGGTGGTGGTGATTTCCTCCTCAGTGGACGTGCGCCGTTTCATTTCCTTGTCGAAGGATGTGAGCACGCGGTAGGTGTTGTCGCTGATTACCTCGCCTCTGTCCACGATTTTCTGTCCGCTCATCACCATTCCGCTTGCCAATGGAATGCTGCTCAGCAGGTCGTTTTTCTCGGTTTCGCTTTTCTCTTTTTCGTAGATGATGTTGGCCTCTATATAGTTGTTGAGGTTGCAGCGGGAGAGCAGCGGTCGCTGGGCAGCCAACTTCTCGTTGGCAAAGAGATGCTCATAGGCGGCTATCGTGGAGTAGAACGACTTGATAGGCACGCTTTTCACGTTCTTTCCGCTGATGATTCGGATGGTGCTAGTAGAGTCCTTGAAGATGCGGTTGTACTCCGTGGTGTTAATGATGCCCATCTGATAGACATTGTGCAGTTCGTCGGCTATGAGCCCCACAAATTCATTAGGCAGACCGGGTATTCCCTTCTGGAAATCGTGGAGGAATCGGTTCACCTGCACGTTTTCCACCGTTGGATTCAGGCCATAGTAGGGCTGGAACTGGTTCATCATCGAATCCTGTTCGTGCTTGATAGCTTCGTCGGTTTTGTAGATAGGGAAGTCGAACTTGGCGATGACAGAGCCGTACATCCACGGTTTTCCCACATCGTATCGGTACTGGCGGCCCTCGTTGCGAGGCAGAAACCATACGATGACAGCCACGGTCATGCAGATCAGTATAGCCTTGGTCACCAGGTTGCGCCAATAGTTTTCTTCCGGATTGTTGAATATACTCATATTTCTTTGTTTTTGTTTTCTTGTTGGATTGGCGGGAAAGTTTCTTCGCTTTTGAATATTTATGGGTAAAAAGGAGCATTTCTTTGAATAAAAATGCCGATTTGCCCCATATTTCCCTTTTCATGTGCGAAAATACGAAAAAAAACTATTATAATCGCAAAAAAAGATGTAAATTTGCAGAAAATTTTGAAAATAGCTATAAAATAAGACATGGCAGATAGAAAAGTAAGAGTGCGTTTTGCCCCAAGTCCTACGGGTGCATTGCACATTGGTGGTGTTCGTACCGCCCTCTATAATTATTTGTTTGCTCGCCAGCATGGTGGTGAACTTGTGTTCCGTATCGAGGATACTGACTCTCATCGTTTCGTGCCAGGAGCCGAGGAATATATCCTGGAGTCATTCAAGTGGCTCGGCATCAAGTTTGATGAGGGAGTGAGCTTCGGTGGTGAGCATGGTCCTTACCGTCAGAGCGAGCGTCGTGACATCTATAAGAAATATGTACAGCAGCTTCTCGACAACGGCAAGGCTTACATCGCTTTTGATACTCCAGAGGAACTGGAGGCCAAGCGTGCTGAAATCCAGAATTTCCAGTATGATGCCCACACCCGTATGCAGATGCGCAATTCTCTCACCCTTTCTCAGGAAGAGGTGGACCAGCTCATCGCAGACGGCAAGCAATATACCGTACGTTTCAAGATAGAACCAGGAGAGGAAATCCACGTCAACGATATGATTCGTGGCGATGTGAAGGTGATGAGCGATATCCTCGACGACAAGGTGCTCTACAAGAGTGCCGACGAGCTTCCTACTTACCACCTGGCCAATATCGTGGACGATCATCTGATGGAAATCTCTCATGTGATCCGCGGCGAGGAGTGGTTGCCAAGTGCACCATTGCATGTACTTCTCTACAAGGCTTTCGGCTGGGAGGATACCATGCCTCGCTTTGCCCATCTTCCATTGCTTCTCAAGCCAGAGGGTAAGGGTAAGTTGAGCAAGCGTGATGGCGACCGTCTCGGTTTCCCTGTATTCCCATTGGAGTGGCACGATCCTAAGACCGGCGAGGTTTCTTCTGGTTATCGTGAGAGCGGTTATTTCCCAGAGGCAGTAGTCAATTTCCTTGCATTGCTGGGCTGGAATCCTGGCACAGAGCAGGAAATCTTCTCTCTCGACGAGCTGGTGAAGGCTTTCGATATCTCCCGCTGCTCTAAGGCAGGAGCCAAGTTTGACTTCAAGAAGGGCATCTGGTTCAACCATGAGTACATCCTCATGAAGAGCGATGATGAGATAGCCAATCTCTTTGCGCCTATCGTGGCTAATAACGGTGTGGAGGAGACAATGGACCGCGTGAAGCAGGTGGTACACATGATGAAGGATCGCGTGAACTTCGTATATGAGTTGTGGCCATTGTGCTCATTCTTCTTCATTCCTCCTACAGAGTATGATGCCAAGACAGCCAAGAAGCGCTGGAAGGAGTATTCTGCTCAGCAGATGACCGAACTGGCTGAAGTGCTGGAGGGCATCGAGGATTTCTCTATCGAGGGTCAGGAGCCTGTTGTGATGAAATGGGTAGAGGATAAGGGCTATAAGCTCGGTGATGTGATGAATGCTTTCCGTCTCACGCTCGTAGGCGAGGGTAAGGGTCCAGGTATGTTTGATATCTCAGCCTTCCTCGGCAAGGAGGAGACTCTGAAGCGTCTCCGCAGAGCCATTGAGGTTCTCGGATAAGCATCGCAGTCAGCATATTTTATCTCTTTCTGTGGAAAATTTCTGCTTTGTGCGGGGATTTTCCTCAGAGAGAATTCAATTTATATTTAGATATTTATAGATACTAACCGAAAAAAAAGAAAAACATGATCTATAATGTCGTCATTTATTTCGTGCTTTGGGGAATCGCCATCGCCAGCCTTTTCAATGAGAAGGTGCGCAAGATGTGGCGAGGTGAGCGCGATGCCTTCAGGGTACTGAGGGAAAATGTGGATCCTACTGAAAGGTATATCTGGTTTCATGCCGCATCACTTGGCGAGTTTGAACAGGGTCGTCCTTTGATGGAGCGCATCCGCAGAGATTATCCCCAGTATAAGATTCTGCTTACCTTCTATTCGCCTTCCGGATATGAGGTGCGCAAGAATTATGAGGGCGCTGACATCATCTGCTATATGCCGGTGGATACCCGCCTGAATGCCATCCGTTTTCTTCGCCTGGTGCGTCCTGTGATGGCCTTCTTCATCAAGTATGAATTCTGGTCTAATTTCCTTCATATTCTCAAGTACCGCAACATTCCTACATATAGTGTGAGCAGTATCTTCCGTGAGGATCAGGTATTCTTCAAGTGGTATGGCAGGAGCTATGCAAATGTCTTGAAGTGCTTCACCCGTTTCTTTGTGCAGAATGAGGAGAGCAAGCGATTGCTCGCCGGCATCGGTATTACGGATGTGGATGTGGTGGGAGATACCCGCTTCGACCGTGTGCTGCAGATCAAGGAAGCAGCCAAGCATCTGCCTATCTGCGAGGCGTTCAGAAAGGGAATTTCTGCTGATGGGTATTCTTCTGATGGTCCTTTGACAGAATCCCCTGCAGGTAAGTCTGCATCCGTTCCTTCTCAGGACTACAAAGTGTTTGTAGCAGGCAGTTCATGGCCTCCTGATGAGGAAATCTTCATCCGCTTCTTCAATGAGCATAAGGATTGGCGCTTGCTGATAGCTCCTCATGTCATAGCCGAGGAACATCTGAAACTGATTCTTTCTCTGCTGAAGGATAAGAAGGTGGTGCGCTATACTCAGACTACTCCTGAGGAAGCTGCTGGGGCTGATGTGCTGATTATCGACTGCTTCGGACTGCTGAGCAGCATGTACCATTATGGCGATGTGGCTTATATCGGAGGTGGTTTCGGAGTTGGTATCCATAATACCCTGGAGGCTGCCGTATGGAATATGCCGGTTATTTTCGGTCCTAACAACAAGAAATTCCAGGAAGCTCAGGGCTTGCTGAAGTCTGGTGGCGGATTCGAAATCAACAATTTTGAGGACTTTGCAGGCTTGATGAAGTCGATGATGAATGACGAAGCTTTCCTGAAGTCTGCTGGAGAAAAGGCTGGAGAATTCGTAGCGAGCCTGTCTGGCGCTACAGATAAGGTTCTTTCTAAGGTGCAGCTTTAAGTATAGTCAGCATAGGAAGATTTTCTTTTCGCAAAGAAGTAAGCCCCCTTTCTCAGGGAGAATATAATTTTATGAAAGCAATACTTTTGTATTTATGGTGCAAAAGTATTGCTTTTTTTGTAACCAGCAAATTTTAGTGTGCGTAAACTTGCGATTTTATGCAGAAGTGATAAATTTCTACCTTCTGAAGTGATAAATGACGGTTTTCAGATGCAGTAAATGACAGCAAAATGAGGATATGTTTTGTAAGTCATAGTTTTATGACTTACAAAACATAGTTTTATAGCAGAGAACTCGTCTGGCGCATTTTTTTATATCTACAAAATCAGTAATCAAAAGGGGATATTGTATTCAGTAAAATGAGACTGAAATATCTTTTCTTACTTTATGATGCGGTAATAATCCTCTTTGCGAGGCTTTACAGTATGCGGATGAGCAGATGCATAGCCTAATGCCAAGGCTCCAACTCCTATCAAACCTTCAGGAAGATTCCACTCTTTCAACAGATTTTTGCCCTCCTCGGAAGCAAACATGGCATCCTCGCGATTGATCCAGCAAGAAGAAAGACCGATAGAGTGGGCTGCCAACATCATATTGCCGAGGATGAGACTGCCGTCCTTGATGGCGTTCGCATTGCTCTCTGGAGCCAAAACGATGACGATGGTTGGTGCTCCATAGTAAGGATCACTCTCTACACCCATCACATCAGCATTCATCTTGCGAAGCTGGGCGCAGATCTCCGGATTCTGTACTGCGATGATGAATGGTTCCTGAGTGCCATGACCAGTGGCAGCCCATGTACCTGCCTCCAATACAGCTTTCAGTTCCTCATCGGTAATCTGATCTGCCTTGTATCTACGGATACTTCTTCTCTCCTTAATGGCTTTCAAAACTTCATTTTCCATTGTTTTTCAGTTTTATATTTTAATTGTTTATATCCTAATTGTCTATATTCTAATAGAGTGAAGCACGAAAAGCATTTGAATTCTTCACTCTTCGTTCTTCACTCTTCACTCAGAATTACATCGGACAACCAGTATCCTCGTCTTCCACGTACTGACTCAATACTCTGGCGATACGGATCAGTCCCTGCATCAGGGTCTTGCGAGGACAGGCGATGTTGAGGCGCAGGAATCCCTGACCGGCTTTTCTGCCATACATGGTGCCGCTATTCACGAATACCTTGCCGTCATTCATGAGCTTCTCATAAGCCTCGTCGCTCGATAGTTCGAAAGGCAGGATGTCGAGCCATACCAGGTATGTGCCTTCCAGACGGGTAACTCGAACCTGAGGTAATTCGGAATTGAAAAATTCCTTTACGGTCTGATAGTTCTCATAGAGATACTGATTCAGTTCGTCCAGCCATTCCTCGCTCTCATTGTATGCAGCCTGGAGAGCAATGACTCCGAATGGGTTGACATCACACACCTCGTTGATATTGATAGCCCTGTTGATGCGGCGACGCAATGCGGCATCCGGACAGATGATGTTGGCTATCTGCAGACCGGCAATATTGAATGATTTGGATGGAGAATTCAATACCACGCAATTGTCTCTGCAGGCTTCGCTGATGCTTGCGAAAGGAATATACTGATAGCCCGGCATCACAAGTTCGCAATGGATTTCGTCGGCAACTATCTTTACGTTGTGCTTCAGACAGATGTCGTTCATGCGCTCCAATTCCTCCTTTTTCCATACCCTTCCGGCAGGGTTGTGAGGGTTGCAGAGGATGAAAGCAGTCGTCTTTTCGTCAGCACATTTGCGCTCGAAATCCTCAAAATCTATCTCGTAAGTGCAGTTTCCTACTCGTCTCAATTCGTTTTCTACCACCTCGCAACCACTGTTTTTGATGCATGAGAAGAAGCAGTTATATACAGGAGTCTGCACCAGCACTTGTTCGCCAGGCATGCAGATGGCCTTCAGGCAGCAGGAAATGGCAGGCACTACGCCCGATGTATAGAGTATCCAGTCTTTCTCGATGTTCCAATGGTGGCGGCGGGCAAACCAGCTGGTGATGGCCTCGTAGTAAGAGTCCGGTACCAGGGTGTAGCCGAAGATGCCGTGAGCCACTCGCTTCTGCAGGGCCTCGATGATGGCAGGAGCAGTCTGGAAGTCCATATCGGCTACCCACATAGGGATAACATCTTCCTCCTTTACCAGGTCCCATTTGTAGGAATTGGTGCCCCGGCGGTCGATGATTTCATCAAAATTGTATTTCATATTTCTTTTTCTATTTTCTTTGTTAGTCAGGTTCTTTTAAAGAACGAGGATATGGGTGTATCGCTTTTTTTTTATGGACCTTCATAAAAGTTAGGTCCGTAGAATTTGATTATTTACCTTCCGATTTGTCGATGATTTCGCAGGCGCCCTGAGGAGCTTTGGTAAACTCGGTATAGGTGATGCTGCCCACTTTGTCGGCCTCGATACGACCGGAAATAGGGTTTTTGATATTGGTGATACTGCCCTTGATATGTGCATCGATATTGCTACAGTCCTCGAAAGCACGGTCGCATTCCTTGTCGAAAGTGCAGTCTTCCAGTATCACATGATCCATATAGCAGAGAGGTTGTTCGCCGCTGATGTGGCAGCGCACCAACTTTATGTTCTTACTGTGCCATGCGAGATATTCTCCGTTCAGTTCAGAATCATATACGGTTACATTCTCACATTCCCAGAAACTATCTTTGGTGGTAATCTTGGCGTTGTGAATTTCTACATTCTGGCAGTACTGGAATACATATTTCGAGTTGCTTTCCAGTCCGTCCACATAGATATTCTTTGAGAACATGAATGGGTATGTACCTTCGTGCAGTTTTACATTCTTGATTTTCAGTCTATCCACTTTCCAGAATGTTTCGTCAGCATCCGTGATATTGACATTCTCCAACTCGAGGTTTTTCATTTCCCTGAAAAATTTCGGTCCGTCAATAGTGCAGTCTTTCATCACCATATTGTTGCTGTACCAGATAGCAGATCGGCTTTCAGGTGCGAAATAGCAGTCTGTGATGAGAGAACCGTCCACGTGCCACCAAGGATATTTTCCATAGAATTTAGAGTTGTGGCATTCTATGTTCTTGCAGCACTTGATACCTGATTCGCCATCAGTGATAGTGATATCTTCCAAACGGGCGTCGTGTGCGCCAAAGAGTGGGCGTTCACCACCGAAAATTTTGTTTTTAATCAGTTCCATTTTTTCTTTCTTTTCTTTAATATTATGATTTGTTTTCCCAACTATTTCCCATTTTTTTGGAAAGATTTCTCAATTCTTCCCATCTTTTTGGGGAAGAATTCTTTTTCGTTTGCAAAATTACAAAAAATATGCCAAAGTCATTTCATCTAAATTGCGGAAAAAATAACCATTATGGGCTGATTTTGACCGGAAAGCCATGACCGTAATGGCATTATAGGCAAATACAACTGATGACCGTAATGACCGTAATGACAGATACCGTAATGACAGTTTCTTATAGAAATAAAGAAAAAGGCTGAATCGTAAGAAAATATCTCACAATTCAGCCCTATCTCATTCACTTATAAAAATTCTAAGAAGAAGAATTACAAGTTAGGGTTCATCTCTTTCCACTCAGCTACTGGAGGAACGATGCCAAGCTCTACGATCTCATCGCGCATCTTGCAAAGGTGCTCGTAAGACTTAGCGAGGCTTGCAAGCTCTTCCTCAGTACCTGTAGGCTCTGTGAAGTGAACGCCAGTCTTGTCGATAGTAGTAGGCATAGCCATCATTACGTTCTTGAAACCGAGCTTGTCGTGGTTTACATAGCAACCTGCTGGCAATGTGAACTTCTCGCCACCCATAGCAGCCTCGATCATCTTAACTGCGTTGTAAGCTGGGCTCTGGAATGAAGAACGGCCACGGAGCTTGATGATGTTAGAACCACCCTGTACTGTGTGGTGCTTGATCTCTTCCCAACGCTCGTCAGAAAGACCCATCTCTGCCAATGGCTTGCCGTCAACCTTAACCTGAGAAGCGAATACAGCCATCTGCTCGCCGTGACCACCATAAGTGTGAGCGCCAGTAACCTTATCCTGCTGTACACCGAACTCGAGGGCCAAAGCCTGCTGCAGACGAGTAGAATCGAGAGCTGCGAGTGATGTCAACTGGTTTGGCTTCAAACCTGAGTGGATAAGTGCTGTAAGAGCTGTAACGTCAGCTGGGTTGAAGATAACAACTACGTGCTCAACCTCTGGGCAGTACTTCTTGATGTTGTCACCGAATTCAGCAGCAATCTTGCAGTTGCCCTTAAGAAGATCCTCACGAGTCATACCCTCCTTACGAGGAGCACCGCCAGAAGAAATGATATATTTAGCACCAGTGAAAGCCTCCTCTGGGTTAACAGTATAAGTTACGTTAACGCCTGGGAATGCACACTGCTGAATCTCATCGAATACACCATGAACACCTGGCTCGTAGATATCGTAGAGACAAATGTTTGGAGTAAGACCGAGCATCAAAGCGCTCTGAACCATGTTAGAACCAATCATACCGCCGGCACCGACGATCAAAAGCTTGTCATTAGTTAAAAATTCCATAACTACAATTTTTTATATTAAGTTGTTTATAAATTCTTTTTCTTAAGAGCTGAAATCCCTCTCTGAGAGGTGTGGAACCTATCTGAAAGTATATTTACCTTCATTTTTCTTTTCCGACCGCAAAATTACTAAAAAGTAATGTAAAACGTGCATTTATTTGCGCTTAAATTTGTTGTTAATTCTTAAAATTATTATCTTTGTAATCTCTAATTAGCAAAATGCGTTCTGATGGAAAGAAAAATTCCTGCTTCCGGCTGGTTTTTATCGAATCTTTCAGTCGTTTCGATCACACTCCTGAAGTTCTTATCGGATCTTTCAGTCGTTTTCGAAGATTCTACTGAATTATTTTGATGATTCTTTCTGTGATTTTTAGGGGTGATTCTTTCTGCGCCTTTGGGGCGATTCTTCTGATGCTTCTTTTCCCTATATATATAATTAAGGTGTAAAATGCTCAGAATGGAATCTCAGAGATGAAGATATCGCTGAAATTTAATCAGATGCAAACTAAGATGTATGACAGAGATTTAATCAGACGCAAATTAGAATATGATAGAGATATAATCAGATGCAAATTAAATAATAGCGATAAAATTATGAATGAAATCAATCAGAGATTGGAAAGTTTGAGGGAAGTGATGCGCCGAGAGCATCTTTCTGCCTTTATTTTCCCAAGTACAGACGCTCATCAGAGCGAATATGTGGCCGATCATTGGCAGGGTAGGACTTGGATTTCCGGATTCAACGGCTCTGCCGGAACGGCGGTGGTTACGATGAAATCAGCTGCTTTGTGGACTGATTCTCGTTATTTCCTGGCTGCCGAGGAGCAGTTGAAGGGTACGGAATTCCAGTTGATGAAGCTGAAAATTGAGGGTACTCCTACTATTTCTGAATGGCTTGCTCAGGAATTGCAGGACGAAAATGCAGAAGTGGGCCTCGATGGTATGGTAAATTCCTATCACGAAACGATGGGGCTGATAGCCGATCTTCGGAAGTCGGGCGGCATCACGGTGAGAACCAATTTCGACCCGTTGGGGCTGATTTGGACAGATCGTCCTGCCATCCCAGCCAATCCTGTAGAAATTCAGCCGATGGAATTTGCAGGAGAATCCGTTGCTTCCAAGATTTCCCGCATCCGGACTGCTCTCCGCCAGCGTCATGCCGACGGAATGCTCATTTCTGCGCTCGATGATATCGCCTGGACACTCAATCTCCGTGGCACAGATGTTCATTGTGTGCCTGTCTTCGTCAGTTATCTTCTCATCTCCTCCCAGCAGGTTTCGCTCTATGTGGATTCTGCTAAAATCAATGACGAGGTGAAGGCTTATCTGACTGAAAACGGCATTTCGCTCTATCCATATAATAAGGTGGCTGAAGGATTGGAGCGATATTCCGAGTATAATATCCTTCTGGATGGCGATGAAACCAGCTATTTTCTGTGGAAAACCGTGAAATGTCAGGAGATTATTGCAGGAAATTCACCTGTTCCAGCGATGAAAGCACAGAAAAATGATAGGGAAATCGCGGGTTTCCGACAGGCAATGCTGAGAGACGGAGTGGCGATGGTCAAGTTCCTGAGATGGCTCAAACCGGCTGTGGAGGCTGGTGGACAGACTGAAATTTCCATCGACCGCAAACTTACTTCGCTTCGTGCAGAGCAGCATCTTTTCCGTGATATTTCCTTTGATACGATAGCCGGTTATCAGGCACATGGCGCCATTGTTCACTATGAGGCGACGCCTGAAACGGATGTTGCTCTCAAGCCGGAAGGTCTGATTCTGATAGATTCCGGAGCACAATATCAGGATGGAACCACCGATATCACCCGTACGATAGCGCTCGGACCGGTGACAGAGGAGATGAAGCACGTCTATACGCTGGTGCTGAAAGGACATATCCAACTGGAACTCGCCAAATTCCCTGATGGCGCATCGGGCACTCAACTGGATGCTCTGGCCAGGGAATGCATGTGGCGCGAGGGGTATAATTATCTGCACGGTACGGGACATGGAGTGGGGGCTTATCTCAGTGTACACGAAGGTCCTCACCAAATCCGTATGGAATGGAAGCCAACTCCTTTGCGTGCCGGCATGACCGTGACCGATGAGCCAGGCCTCTATCTTTCTGGCAAATTTGGAGTGAGAATCGAGAATACATTATTGATAAAAGACTATCAGGCGACGGAATTCGGCAAATTCCTGCAGATGGAATCCCTCACGCTTTGTCCTATCGACCTGACTCCGGTAGATTTCAGCATGCTTCAGCCAGAAGAAATCGAATGGCTCGATACCTATCATCGTGATGTTTTTGAAAAGCTTTCTCCTTATCTCGAAGGCGAAGACCTGGAATGGTTGAGGGAAGCAACGCGTCCGGTGGATAGAGTGATGTCCTCCGGCAGATAAAAGTTGTCCTCCTGCATCTAAAAGCATGATTTTCAGCAGAAAATAAAGTTTTAGAGAGGATGAAAATGGGCTAAATGCCACAAAATGAACGATTTTGTGTAAAAAGTCGGCTAAAATCTTGGTTATTTGATAAATAAGATGTAATTTTGCACCCGCAAATTGTGGCATCGTGCCCTTTTCGCTCAGAAATTATAAGTTTAACATAATAAATTAAAAGCAAAAAAATGATTATTGTACCAGTTAAGGACGGTGAGAACATCGAGAGAGCTCTCAAGAAGTTTAAGAGAAAGTTTGAAAAGACAGGTGTTGTTAAGGAGCTTCGCGCTCGTCAGCAGTATGACAAGCCATCTGTTTTGAAGCGTCTCAAGATGGAACACGCCATCTACGTACAGCAGTTGCGCGCTAACGAGGAGTAATTTTACCGCCATCTTTGAGGATTTTCCTCGAGAATATCCTCAAAGTTAGGCAGAAAGATTAAAAAATCCTCAAAAAATTTGGTAGTTTGAAATAATTTCCTTAATTTCGTTGCCGTAAAAAGAATACGAGTAGCGTTATGTTGAATATTGATGGATTTTTGGACTATTTGAAATGCGAGATGAATCGCTCGCAAATGACAATAGATAGCTATGCGGAAGACCTTCGGGCCTTTGAGACATACTTCCAGAATCTGTCAGACTCCCTCACTTGGGAGACCATTGACTCCGACATTATCCGTAACTGGATGGAGGCTATGATGGATAAAGGCAATAAGGCATCATCTGTCGGTCGCCGGCTGAGTGCAGTTCGCACTTTCTACCGGTATGCATTGGCAAGGCATTATGTAGATACTGATCCAGCACATAGCATTCTGACGCCCAAAAAGGAGAAACCTTTACCGCAGTTCTTGAAAGAGAGCGAGGTGAATGAACTTCTGGACAGACAGAAATGGGGTGAAGATTATGATAGCGTGCGTGCGCGTACTATTATAATGACATTCTATGAAACAGGTATGAGATTATCGGAATTGGTAGGACTTGATGATGAGGCGATCAGTTTTGTGAACCACGAAATCAAGATTACCGGCAAGGGCAACAAACAGCGCATCGTACCTTTTGGAAACGAGCTTGATGAAACCCTCCAAGCGTATATCCGCTTGCGCAATCAGACCATGGAGAGCCAATCTCCAGCCTTGTTCCTTTCAGATAAGGGAAAAAGAATGACGTCTGCCAAAGTAAGAGAAATCGTGAAGGAGTGCTTATCAAGAGTATGCTCGTTGAAAAAGAAAAGTCCACACGTCTTGAGACATACATTTGCTACGGTGATGCTGAATCATGACGCAGGAATAGAAAGTTTGAAAAGATTGCTCGGGCATGCCCGGCTCTCCACCACGGAGATCTATACGCATACCACCTTCGAGCAGTTGAAGCGAGTTTATACAGAAGCCCATCCCAGGGCATAACCTTTTAAAATTGGAGGTCACTATGGAAATTAAGATTCAGTCGATTCATTTCGATGCTACCGAGAAGTTACAGGCGTTTATCGAGAAGAAAATCGCCAAGTTAGAAAAAACTTACGAAGATATACAGAAAGTAGAGGTGCAATTAAAGGTCGTAAAGCCTGCCACAGCCTTGAATAAGGAAGTTCACCTGGAAATCGCAGTTCCTGGATCGAAACTATTTGTTGAGAAGACATGCGATACATTTGAAGAGGGAATTGACCAGGCAGTGGATTCTATGAAGGTACAATTGACCAAATTTAAAGAAAAAATGCGCAATCGATAAAAAAAGTCGAAAAAAATTTTGTAGATTCAAAATAATGTTGTATCTTTGCAGCCGTTTTCCGATAGGTGGAAAATCAGTCGTATTGCGGCTGTAAAGATTGCCTCTTTAGCTCAGTTGGCCAGAGCACGTGATT
>ERZ1023633.199-NODE-199-length-25893-cov-9.026473_pt1 | contig 25893 bp, 17 predicted proteins | sample MGYA00380333_ERZ1023633 | MGnify/ENA primary metagenome ERZ1023633 (study PRJEB33179, sample SAMN07448972) | human gut metagenome | biome: Human-gut; feature: Human associated habitat; material: Faeces | host: Homo sapiens | place: India: Bhopal | collected...
ATCCACAAGCCGGCAGAGTTAATTGAGAAAATCGAGAGAGGCGAGGTTCACGTTCATCATGAAAAAGGTGCGGCAAAGACATACTCCAAAGCGGACGGCAGTATCGGCAGCCGGATTTACAAGCACCTGATGAACGGCGTATCCCATATGCTTCCCTTTGTTATCGGCGGCGGTATCCTGACGGCACTGGCATTTTTAATCGATACCCTGTGTGGCTACGGTGCAACCGGTGGCAGCAGCTTCGGTTCCTGCACTCCGCTTTCCGCATTCTTCAAGTATGCGGGCGGTCTGGCAATGGGTATTATGGTACCGGTTCTCGCAGGCTTTATTGCAGAGTCCATAGCGGACAGACCGGGACTTGCGGTAGGCTTCTTAGGCGGTCTTTTAGCCTCCTCCGGTAATGCGGCGATCGCAGGTTATACCTGGGCGAACGACGGACTTTCCGGTTTCCAGAACTTTATTGCAAAGTTCGGCTTTACCGGCCCTGCAGGCGGAAACACCGTCTCCGGTTTCTTGGGAGGAATTGTGGCAGGCTTCTTGGCCGGTTACATTGTATTCCTGTTAAGAAAGCTCTGTGACAGGCTGCCCCAGTCCTTAGAGGGAATCAAGCCTACACTGATCTATCCGGTGGTCGGCATGTTTGTGACAGCCGTACTGATGATTTTTATTTTTAACCCGTTAATCGGCGTGGTAAATACCGGACTCAGCAACATGTTAAGCGCTCTGGCAGAGAAGAATCTGTTGATTGTCTTAGGATTAATCTTAGGCGGTATGATGGCGGTTGACATGGGAGGTCCCATTAACAAGGCTGCTTATGTATACGGAACCATGGTACTCGGTACCGCAGGCGAACTGCTGGCAGCAGGTGTAAGCCTGACAGACCCCGCCGTACAGGCATGCTACATTTCCATGGCAGCCGTTATGGTAGGCGGCATGGTGCCTCCTCTGGGCATTGCCCTTGCCTGCATCTTCTTCCCGAAGAAGTTTACAAAGGCAGAGAGAAATTCCACCGTATCCAACATCGTTATGGGCTGCGGTTTCATTACCGAAGGAGCCATTCCCTTCGCAGCGGCAGACCCCGGACACGTTATTCCCTGCACCTTCATCGGTGCGGCAGTAGCAGGTGCGCTTTCCGCAGCTTTCCGGTGTACGCTGATGGCACCGCACGGCGGACTGTTCGTATTCGCCACCGTGGGACATCCGCTTATGTATATTGTTTCCTGGCTGGTCGGTTCCGCAGTGACCTGCATCTTATTGGGACTCATTAAAAAGCCCGTTCAGGAGTAAAGCACAAAAGGGGATTTACAATAAAATATAAAAATATAAAGATATGAAAGAAAAATAAATAAACGAAGAAGAGCCCGGCAGGGGCTCTTCCCCAAAAAATACTGAAAAAACAGAAAAAGGAGATTACGACTATGGTAGCAAAAGAAGTAAAAATCACTAACGAGCAGGGATTACACATGAGACCGGCAGGAGTATTTGCAAAGGAAATGACCAAATTCAACTCTGATGTAACACTGGTTTACAACGGCAAGAGAGTCAATGCCAAGAGCGTTATGTTAATCATTGCAGCATGCATCAAATGCGGAGCAGAGCTGACGATTGAATGCAACGGCGCAGACGAAGAAGCAGCACTGGCAAAGGCAGTGGAATTAGTAGAGTCCGGTTTCGGCGAATAAAAAGAGGAGAAAAATATGGTAAAGGGCATAGGCGGTTCCGCAGGTTACGGCGTTGGTAAGGTGGTTGTGATATCGGATGCAAAACCCGAATATGTGGTAAAAAACATCACGGATACCGAGGCGGAGATAAAAAGATACGAAGATGCGGTAGCATCATTTGAAAAGAAGACACAGGCGATGGCAGACACCATGCGCAGCCAGGTGGGCGAACATAATGCGGAAATATTAGAAGGACACATTCTCCTTCTGAAAGATCCCGGCATGGAAGAAATCACCAAGAGCACCATCAAGGGTGGCACCTGCGCCGAGGCGGCGTTTGAAAGCGCCTGCGATATGTTCATCCAGATGTTCCAGATGACTGACGACGAGCTTTTACAGCAGAGAGTGACGGACATCAACGATATCCGTATGAGGATGTTAAAAATTCTGACCGGCACCCCGGATATGAATGTGGCAGAGGTACCTGCGGGCACCGTACTGGTGGCAACGGACCTGACACCCTCCATGACAGCCGGCATTGTAAAGGAAAACGTAGTGGGCATCCTCACGGAAGTGGGCGGACAGACATCCCACTCCGCCATCCTGGCAAGAGCGCTGCAGATTCCCGCCGTGCTCAGCATAAACGGCATTGTATCCAAGGTACACAACGGCATGGAGGTGGCGTTGGACGGCGTACACGGCGAATGTATTTTAGAGCCGGATGAGCAGCAGAAGAACGAATACCTTATAAAAAGAGCCGAATTTATTAAGCAGAGAGAAATACTGCAGATTTACAAAGGAAAAGAAACGGTTACCGCGGACGGTGAAAAGCTCATGCTGTTCGGCAATATCGGCAAGCCGGAGGACGCTTCCCAGGTGCTCTTAAATGACGGCGAAGGCATAGGACTTTTCCGGACTGAGTTTCTGTTCATGGGAGCAAGCAAGCTTCCCACCGAAGAAGAACAGTTTGCCGCATACAAGCAGGCAGCGGAAATCATGGCAGGCAAGAGTGTGATCATCCGTACCCTGGACGTGGGCGGCGACAAGGACATTCCGTACCTGGGACTGGAAAAAGAGGACAATCCGTTCTTAGGCTTCCGTGCCGTGCGGTACTGTCTGAAAAATGAGGATGTTTACAAGGTACAGTTAAGAGCCCTGCTCCGCGCCAGCGCCTTCGGAGATGTGAAAATCATGATACCCCTGGTTACCTGCGTGGAAGAAGTCAGAGCCGTAAAGGCGCTGGTGAAAAAGCTTATGGCAGAGCTGGATGCAGAGGGCAGGAAATACAACAAGGACATTGAAATCGGTGTCATGATAGAAACACCGGCAGCCAGCCTGATTGCAGACCTTCTGGCAAAAGAAGCCGATTTCTTCAGCATCGGCACCAACGATCTGACCCAGTATACCATGGCGGTGGACAGAGGAAATGCCAGGGTATCTTACTTATACTCCGCGCACAATCCGGCAGTACTCCGTTCCATGAAGCACATTATCGAGACCGGAAAGGCAGCAGGCATTACCGTGGGCATGTGCGGTGAAGCGGCGGCGGACCCGCTTCTCATTCCCCTTCTCGTTTCCTTCGGACTGGATGAGTATTCCGTCAGCGCTGCTTCCGTGCTGGCAACGAGAGGTATCCTTTCCAAGTGGAGTAAAAAAGAAGCGGATGAGCTTGCAGAAAAGGCACTCTCCTTATCCACAGAGGCAGAAGTGGCAGAGCTATTAAAGGAAGCTCAAAAATAATAACAGAAAGAAGTTTTGCGGTTTCCTCCCCCAAACGGCCGTAAGACTTCTTTTTGTTGTATTTTCCTATGGGTATGGGTATAATAAAGCGGAAAGGACGGGATATACATGAAGGTTTTAATGTTGAACGGCAGCGCCAGACCGGGCGGAAACACCAATGCGGCGCTGACGGAAATTGGAAAAGAATTGGAAAAAGAAGGAATTTCTTATGAAATTTTTCAGATAGGAGCGGGTCCGGTAAGGGATTGCATCGGCTGCGGACAGTGTACGGAGAACGGCTGCATATTTACGGATGATGCGGTCAACGAATTTGTGGCAAAGGCAAAGGAAGCCGACGGCTTCGTATTCGGCACACCGGTATATTATGCGCATCCCAGCGGAAGGGTACAGTCCTTTTTGGACCGAGTGTTTTACAGCAGCGGCAGATCCCTTGCGTTTAAGCCCGGGGCATCGGTTGCCGTGGCAAGAAGGGGCGGCACCAGCGCTTCCTTTGATGTGATGAATAAATATTTCGGCATCAGCCAGATGCCGGTGGCAGGTTCTACATACTGGAATATCGTACATGGCAGGGTGCCCGGCGAGGCAAGCCTTGACGAAGAAGGGATGCAGACCATGCGGAATTTAGCAAGAAATTTAGTATGGATGATGAAGTGTTTTGCCCTCGGCAAAGAAAACGGCGTGCCCTATCCGGACACCGAGAGGAAGTACCAGACGAACTTTATTAGATAGTTTTTTAATCAGGAGGCAGTTATGGAGCGCAAGGGATATGGCTATTATAAGGTGGCAGCGGTAACATTTCCGGTGGCTATCGGCAATACCGAAGAGAACGCAGAAAACATCATACGTTATATAGAAAAGGCATTGCAGGAGAAGGTGCAGTTACTGGTGTTCCCGGAGCTTTCCGTGACCGGCTATACCTGCGGCGACATGTTTTTACGGGGCGAGCTGCAAAGACAGGCGGAAAAATCACTGGACAAAATCAGACAGGCAACCGAAAAAAACAACCTGCTTGTGTGCGTGGGCATGCCCGTCAATGTGCAGGGCAGGCTGTTTAACTGTGCGGTCTATCTGCAGAACGGAGAAATCAAAGGCGCCGTTCCCAAGACCTATGTACCGAACTACGGAGAATTTTACGAAAAGCGCTGGTTTGTGTCCGCGGACTTAAAAACCTGCGAGAAAATTCCTATTTTGGGAAGGGAAGTTCCGTTTTCCGAAAACCTGCTTTTGAAGGGACGCAACGATGTGGTGATCGGCACGGAAATCTGTGAGGATTTGTGGGTCAGCAATCCGCCCAGCGGACTGCTTTCGAGAGCGGGCGCCACGATTATCGTAAACCCCTCCGCCAGCAATGATGTCATCGGAAAAAGAAGCTACCGTTACGATCTGGTGAAAATGCAGTCGGGACGCTGCCGGGCGGGCTATGTTTACGCTTCCTGCGGAGCGGGAGAAAGCTCCACGGATTTAGTTTTTTCCGGTCACTGCATGATTGCGGAAAACGGCAGGGTATTAAAAGAAGTTGCCGACATCATGACCGATGAAGCCATGATTACGGACGTGATTGATATTGAACGCTGTGTGAACGACCGCTGCCGTTACAATAGCGACCTGTGGGGCAAATGCCCGGATGTTATGGAAGTGGACATTACTGTGGAAGACAGGGAGGATTTACTCCCGGCAGCCGTGGACCCCTATCCCTTTGTACCGGGGGACGGCGGCGAGTTAAAGAAACGATGCGAAGAAATCTTAAAGCTACAGGAAAGAGGTCTCATGCAGAGACTCCGTGCCATAAAGTGTAGCGATGTGGTACTGGGACTTTCCGGGGGACTTGACAGCACGCTGGCGCTGGTTGTCTGCTGCGAAGCCTTTGACCGGCTGTCTATGGACAGAAAGCACATTCACTGCTTCTCCATGCCGGGCTTCGGAACTACGGAGAAAACCCACAGCATCAGCGAGGATCTGGCAAAGCATTTCGGCGTTTCCTTCAAAGAAGTAAATATCAGAGAGGCCTGCCTGCAGCACATGCGCGACATCGGACATGCCGAGGATGTGTACGACATTGCTTACGAAAATATCCAGGCAAGGGAGCGCACCCAGATTTTATTTGATTATGCCAATATGGTAAACGGTATCGTCATCGGTACCGGGGACATGTCGGAATCAGCGCTCGGCTGGTGCACCTACAACGGCGACCATATGAGCAATTATGCGGTCAATGTGGGCGTGCCCAAGACTCTGGTAAAATGGTTAATCCGCTACTATGCGGACGAATACCGGATAGAAGTATTGAAACGGGTGTTGGACCTTCCCATTTCCCCGGAGCTTTTACCGGCGGGAAAGGACGGAGAAATCGTACAGAAAACGGAGGAGAGCATCGGCAAATACGATTTGCACGATTTCTTCCTCTATCACTTTTTGCGGAACGGCTTCGGCAGGGAAAAAATTAAGAAACTGGCGCAGATTGCGTATCCGCAGGTCCCGGAAGGGGAAATAGAAAAGACCCTCACCGTATTTTACAGCCGCATGCGGACACAGCAGTTTAAGCGCTCCTGCATTCCGGACGGCGTGAAAATCGGTTCCGTGGCGTTGTCGCCGAGGGGCGATCTGCGGCTGCCGAGCGATTTGTCGGCGCTGTGGTAAAAAGAAGACGCGCATGTTCGGCAGAAAACAGAAAACGCAAGACGGCAGCCGGGGCGGCTGCTTTAAAATAAGAAAGGAAAAATACATGAGACTGGGAGCATTGGAAGCGGGCGGTACCAAGATGGTATGTGCCATAGGAGATGAAAACGGAAAGATCTGGGAGCAGGTGTCCATTCCCACCACCACACCGGAGGAAACCATGCCGAAGATAGCGGACTATTTCCGGGACAAGCAGATTGACGCACTGGGAATCGCCTGCTTCGGGCCGGTGGAGCTGGACAGAAACGACCCGAAATACGGGTATATTACATCCACATCCAAGCTGGCGTGGATTGACAGCGACTTTGCGGGCAGACTGCAAAGAGAACTACACTGTCCGGTGGGCTTTGATACGGATGTAAACGGCTCCGTACTGGGAGAAGTCACCTTTGGGCAGGCGAAAGGCAAAAACTGCGTGCTGTACCTGACGGTGGGCACCGGCGTGGGCGGCGGCATTTACTGTAACGGCAGCCTCCTGCACGGCATGATGCATCCCGAGGCGGGACATGTGCTCATCCGCAAGAGAGCGGACGATACCTACGAGGGCAAATGCCCCTACCACAAGACCTGCCTGGAAGGACTGGCAGCAGGACCTGCCATTGAGGAACGCTGGGGCAGGAAAGCCGTGGAATTAAAGGACAGGACGGAGGTCTGGGAGCTGGAAGCCGATTATCTGGCGCAGGCCATTGTGGATTACATTATGGTCATCTCTCCGGAGATGGTGATTCTGGGCGGCGGCGTTATGCATCAGGAGCAGCTGTTCCCCTTAATCCGCAAGAAAGTAACGGAATATGTGGCAGGCTATGTGAAAACGGAAGAATTAAACGACATGGAGCATTTTATTGTACCGGCATCGTTGCATGACGACCAGGGCATCATGGGCTGCCTGGAGCTGGCACGCAGGGAGCTGGCACGCAGGGAGCTGGCAAAAGGATAAGCCGAAACAAAAGCAGCAGATGCAAAGCAGGCTTGGAAAGGTATGAGGAAACATGAGCAGTAGTACATACGAAGGACGGAAAAAAACAAAAAACGGTGTGAAGAGGCTGATATTTTCGGCAGTGTCGATTTTGCTGCAGTTGGCTTTTTTTGTCATACTGTTCACCAGACTAAACCGCTATGCGGAAGTGATTGACATATCTACCAGACTGCTGGCAGTGGTGCTGGTACTGAAAATTTACGGCAAACATACCACATCTTCCATGAAAACCCCGTGGATCATCCTGATTATGCTGTTCCCGGTATTGGGTGTGGCATTGTATCTGCTGGTGGGCTTAAACGGCAGCACCCGGGTGATGCGGGAGCGCTATGCAAAGATAGACAGGCAGCTTGCACCCTATCTTACATCAAAGGAAACTCTTTTAGAGGAGCTGAAGGAGCAGAACCCGAAAGCAGGAGGGATTGCTTCCTATATTATAAATCATGCCCATTATCCGTTGTACCGGAATACGGATGTGACCTTTTATAATTACGCAGATAAGGGACTTGATGCCCAGCTTGCGGATATGCGGAAAGCGGAAAAATTTATATTTATGGAATACCATGCCATCGAGGATGCGGAAAGCTGGCACAGAATAGAAGAGGTGCTGGTGGAACGCGTAAAGGCAGGAGTGGAAGTCAGGGTCTTCTATGACGACATGGGCTCCATCGGCTTTATCAATACCGGCTTTGTAAAGAAAATGAGGGCGCTTGGCATAGAATGCCGTGTATTCAATCCGTTCTTTCCGGGCTTCAATGTGTTCCTGAATAACAGGGACCACCGGAAAATCACGGTGATTGACGGCAGGGTCGGCTTTACCGGCGGGTACAATCTGGCAAACGAATATTTCAACGTCACTCATCCTTACGGTATGTGGAAGGATACCGGCATCCGCATAGAAGGCGATGCGGTGCGCTCCCTGACCGTTTCGTTTTTAGAGATGTGGAATGCCATGAGCCGTACTGTTTCCGAGGAACCGGAGCAGGAAAAATATCTGCAGGCGCAGCCCTACGAAGCAAAACAGAACGGCTTTATCCAGCCCTATGCGGATATTCCCATCGACGGGGAACAGGTGGGCGAGGAAGTCTACATCAGTATCATAAACAAAGCGGAGAAGTACTGCTTCTTTATGACGCCCTACTTAATTATAACGGACGAAATGACACACGCCCTGTCGTTGGCGGCAAAAAGAGGTGTGGACGTGCGTATCATTACCCCGGGCATCCCGGACAAAAAGCTGGTGTACAGTGTCACCCGCTCCTTCTACAATTCCTTAGTGCGCAACGGTGTCAGGATTTACGAATGGACGCCGGGCTTTTTACATGCCAAAATGAGTGTGGCGGACGACCGCATGGCGACCTGCGGCACCATAAACTTAGATTACCGGAGCCTGTACCACCACTTTGAAAACGGCTGCTTTATGGCGGATTGTGAAGCCGTCACGGATATAAAAGCGGACTTTGAAAAGACCTTTACGGAATGCAGAGAGGTAACGGAGAAGTACAAAACCGGCAGAAGCGCTTCCTTACGGTTGTGGCAGTTGTTCTTAAGACTGTTTGCGGAACTGCTGTAAAGGGGCAAAAATCACGGCGGAACGAAAAAAAGCAAGTTAATTTTTTGTTAAAAATGATACGAATATCTTGCTTTTTTGGTAAAAATTTGTCATTTTCTTACTTGAAAGATTTAAGGATTAGAAGTATCATCATTAAGTCATAAAGAGAAGTTTGTACATGAAGAAACCTACATATTCATGTCGGAACAGAAAGGAGATGAATGGTAGATGGAAAAACTTGCAGAGGAGCTTATGTCCCAGTTAAACTGTGATACGGCCTTTACAATCCCTGTTTTGGGAGGCATAGGAGTTTCGGAGTCGGTAGTGGTAAGCTGGATTGTTATGGCAATTCTGATTATCTTTTCATTCTGCATGACAAGAAATCTTAAAGTGGAAAATCCGGGGAAAAGACAGGTTGTCATTGAAATGTTTGTCACCGGACTGCAGAACATTGTAAAAGGCATTATCGGAGAAGAAGGCGAACGCTATGTTCCGTATCTTGTCACTGTCATGATGTACATCGGTCTGTCCAACATCATCGGACTTCTGGGAATGAAACCGCCCACAAAGGATTTAAACGTGACGGGAGCGCTGGGTCTTCTCAGTATTTTTCTTATCCAATATGCCAACATTCGTGCCAGAGGCACCAAGGGATGGCTTAAGAGCTTTGCAAAGCCGGTAGCGGTCGTAACGCCGATCAACATTCTGGAATTGTTTATCCGCCCCCTGTCTTTGTGCATGCGACTGTTCGGTAACGTTCTGGGCGCCTTCGTAGTCATGGAGCTTTTAAAGGCACTGGTACCGGTTATTATTCCTATTCCGTTCAGTTTGTATTTTGATATATTCGACGGATTTATCCAGGCATATGTATTTGTATTCCTGACATCCCTGTTCATAAAAGAAGCAGTGGAATAAACGGCATAAAAGGCCGGAGAACAACCAACAAGAATTTAAGACAAAAAGGAGAAAAATTATGAGTACACTTATTGCAATTGGTGCCGCTGTAGCGGTTTTCACAGGTATCGGAGCCGGTATCGGCATTGGTCTGGCAACAGGTAAGGCTGCAGAAGCGGTAGCAAGACAGCCGGAAGCAGACGGTAAGATTTCCAAGCTTCTGATTTTGGGATGTTCCCTTGCGGAAGCAACCGCAATTTACGGTTTCGTTATTGCGATTCTGATTATCATGTTCTTGAAATAAACGGGAAGGCAGGAAAGAATTATGCTTAGATTGGATATAAATCTGGTCTTCACCATTGTGAATATCGTGGTTCTTTATATCTGCATGAGACTGTTTTTATTCAAGCCTGTCAACAAAATCTTGAAGCAGAGACAGGATGCGGTACAGAAGCAGTTTGACGATGCAAAAGAGGCACAGGATAAAGCGGAAGCGCTGAAGCAGGAATACGAAGCATCCCTGACAAATGCCAGGGCAGAGTCCGACCGCATGATGGAAGAAGCAAAGAAAAAAGCAGATGCGGAATACGAGCGTGTATTAAAGAATGCAGACGAGGAAGCCGCCGCAAAGATGCAGCAGGCAGAGGAAGCCATCAAAGTGGAGAAAGAAAAATCCATGCGCAAGATGCAGGACGAAATCAAGGATCTGGTTGTGTCCGTAGCATCCAAGGTAGTGGGCGACCAGGTTTCCGCAGAAGACAGCAGCAGATTGTATGATGATTTTATTGCAGAAATGGGTGAAAAGAAATGACACAGACATGGAATAAAGAACATGCCGGAAACCTTTCTGCCGAGATTATCTATGTAGTACCCCCCACAGAGGAACAACTCGCAAAGATCAAGAGCTTCTTACAGGACAAGTACCGGACGGAAGACCTTACGGTATCCTTAAAAGAGGACAAAAATCTGTTGGGCGGTTTTGTCATCCGCATAGGCAGTGATGAATATGACTGGAGTATGCGCGGCAGATTGCAGCAGATTGGCAGAAAAATGATGGAAGGACCCGCCGGTGTGGACAGCATGCAGGATATCATTACCCTGCTCAAGACCGAAATCGACGAGTCGGCATTTGATACTGCTCGGCATGAAGTGGGTGTGGTTACCTGGATCGGTGACGGCATCGTAACCATAAAAGGCATTGAACATGCCATGTACGGGGAAATCGTTATCTTCGATACCGGTGTCAAGGGCATGGTGCAGGATATCCGCCGTGACGATATCGGCTGTATTCTGTTCGGACGCGACAGCGGCATGAAGGAAGGCACAAGGGTTATCCGCAGCGGCAAGAGAGCCGGTGTACCCGTGGGCGAAGGCTTCTTAGGCAGAGTTATCAACGCACTGGGCGAACCCATTGACGACAAAGGCGAAATCGTCAGCAGCGATTACCGTCCCATTGAAAACGATGCACCCGGTATTGTAGACAGACGTTCCGTTTCCGTTCCCATGGAGACCGGTATCTTAGCCATTGACTCCATGTTCCCCATCGGACGCGGACAGCGTGAGCTTATCATCGGTGACCGTCAGACCGGTAAGACCAGTATTGCCACCGATGCCATCTTAAACCAGAAGGGCAAGGATGTTATCTGCGTATACGTGGCAATCGGCCAGAAGGCATCCACCATTGCCAAACTGACACGTACCCTGGAGGCGCATGATGCCATGTCCTATACCATTGTGGTAGCGGCAACCGCATCGGATCCCGCATCCTTACAGTATGTAGCGCCCTATGCCGGAACCTCTCTGGCAGAGTATTTTATGTATAAAGGTAAAGACGTGCTGATTGTATACGACGATTTGTCCAAGCACGCCGTTGCATACAGAGCCCTTTCCTTACTTTTGGAGCGTTCTCCCGGACGTGAAGCGTACCCCGGAGATGTTTTCTATCTGCATTCCAGACTTTTGGAGCGTTCCGCAAGACTGACAGAGGAAGCAGGCGGCGGTTCCATTACCGCACTGCCCATTATCGAAACCCAGGCGGGCGATTTGTCCGCATATATCCCTACCAACGTAATCTCCATTACGGACGGTCAGATATTCCTGGAGAGCTCCCTGTTCTTCTCCGGCCAGCGTCCCGCAGTCAATGTCGGTCTTTCCGTATCCCGTGTAGGCGGTGCGGCGCAGACCAAGGCGATGAAGAAAGCAGCCGGAAGCATCCGTATCGACTTAGCACAGTTTCGGGAAATGGAAGTGTTTACCCAGTTCAGCTCCGATCTGGATGAGTCCACCAAGCAGCAGCTTGCTTACGGCAACGGCTTAATGGAAATCTTAAAGCAGCCCCTGGGAAGACCTCTTTCCATGGCGGAACAGGTCATTACCCTGTATGCGGCTACCCATAAGAAATTTATGGACATTCCGAAGGACAAGGTAAAGAAGTTCCAGATGAAGATGCTCGACGATATCCGTGCGGCGCATGCCGACATCTATAGGGAATTAGAAGAAGGAAAGGTTCTTACGGACGAACTGGGCGAGAGAATTCTTGCGGCAGTGGAGGAAGTAAAGAGCAGTACCGCACAGTAAAAGAGCGGGAAATCAGGCAAAAGGGAAGAAAGGTAGGAGAATATGGCAAGTACAAAGGAAATCCAGACCAGAATGCACAGCATTCAGGATACCATGAAGATTACCAATGCCATGTATATGATATCTTCCGCCAAGTTAAAAAAAGCAAAAAAGACCCTGGACGCCGCAGATGACCATTTCTTTGCCATACAGGAGTCCATTGACAGGATTCTTAAGGACATACCGGATGTGAATACCCGGTACTTTGGCACGGACACCCCGGAAGAGAAAAAAAGGGTGGGTTATCTGGTAGTTACGGCGGACAAGGGACTGGCAGGTGCCTATAATCAGGATGTGGAGAAAAGAGTACAGAAGGAGCTGGATGCGGACCCCCGCGCGGAGCTTTTCGTCATCGGTGAAATCGGACGTACCTTCTTTGAAAAGAAAGGCTATCACATCCACCGGCATTTTCATTATACGGCACAAAATCCTTCCATTCACAGAGCCAGAGTGATTACGGAGGAAGTGCTTGTCAGGTACAACGAAGGCAGACTGGACGAGCTCTACATGGTTTACACCAAGAGCAAAAACGGACTGGAAAGCGAAACGGAAATGGTGAAGCTTCTGCCCCTTCCCCACAAGGAAGAAGTGCATGCTGCCGAAGGCGAAGAAACACTGAAATACCTGCCCTCACCGGAGGCGGTGCTTGACAGCCTTGTACCTAACTATGTAACAGGTTATATATACGGCGCACTGGTAGAATCTTATATGTGTGAGCAGAACGACAGAATGATGGCAATGGAAGCGGCGACGGACAATGCCAAAGCCATGCTGCGTTCCCTGTCCATTGCTTACAACCGGGTAAGGCAGGCTGCCATTACCCAGGAGATTACGGAAGTTATTGCCGGAGCAAAGGCACAGAAAAGGAAGAAATCAAATGGATAAAGGAAGAATTGTGCAGGTTTTGGGACCTGTAGTGGACGTAGAGTTTGAAACAGATAATCTTCCATACATCAAAGATGCACTTGAAGTTAACAATAACGGCAAAAAATGTGTTATGGAGGTTGCACAGCATGTAGGACATCATACGGTCAGATGTATCATGCTTTCCTCCAGCGACGGACTTTGCAGAGATATGGAAGTCACCGCTACCGGCAGCGGCATCAAGGTGCCGGTAGGCGAAAAAACATTGGGACGTCTGTTCAATGTAACCGGTGATACCTTAGACGACGGAGAAAAGCTGGACGCAGAGGAAAAATGGGTCATTCACAGAGAGCCCCCCGCTTTCGCAGACCAGAGCCCTGCGGTGGAAATCTTAGAGACCGGCATCAAGGTCATCGACCTTTTAGCCCCCTATGCAAAGGGCGGTAAAATCGGTCTGTTCGGCGGCGCCGGTGTCGGTAAGACGGTTCTTATCCAGGAGCTGATTACCAATATTGCGACCGAGCACGGCGGCTATTCCATTTTTACAGGTGTCGGAGAGCGTTCCCGTGAAGGCAATGACCTCTGGACGGAAATGAAGGAGTCGGGCGTTATTGACAAGACCGCGCTGGTGTTCGGACAGATGAACGAGCCCCCCGGAGCACGTATGCGTGTAGCCGAGACCGGACTTACCATGGCGGAATATTTCCGTGATGTGAAGCATCAGAATGTGCTTCTGTTCATTGACAATATTTTCCGTTTCGTACAGGCAGGTTCCGAGGTATCCGCTCTGCTCGGACGTATGCCCTCCGCAGTAGGTTACCAGCCCACACTGGCAACGGAATTAGGCGAGCTGCAGGAGCGTATCGCTTCCACAAAGGAAGGCTCCGTAACCTCCGTACAGGCAGTTTACGTGCCTGCGGATGACCTGACGGACCCGGCGCCCGCCACCACATTTGCCCATCTGGATGCTACCACGGTACTTTCCAGAAAGATTGTGGAACAGGGTATTTACCCGGCGGTAGACCCTCTGGAGTCCACTTCCCGTATTCTGGAAGCGGATGTCGTAGGTGAGGAGCACTACAAAACCGCCCGTGCGGTACAGGAAATCTTACAGAAGTATTCCGAACTGCAGGATATCATTGCCATCCTCGGTATGGAAGAGCTTTCCGAAGAGGATAAGATTACCGTTTACAGAGCCAGAAAGGTACAGAAGTTCCTGTCCCAGCCGTTCCATGTGGCGGAAAACTTCACCGGCATTCCCGGTAAATATGTACCCATAAAGGACACTATCCGTGGCTTCCGTGCAATCATCAACGGCGAAATGGATGAGTATCCCGAGGCGGCTTTCTTTAATGTCGGCACCATCGAAGACGTCATCGAGAAAGCAAAGCAGATGAAAGAAAATTAGGGAAGGTGACAGGATGAGCAGTTTTGACTTACAGGTCATAGCCGTAGATAAAATCTTTTATGATGGCAAATGCAGACAGGTCGTTGTGACCGGTGTGGATGGCTCCATAGGCATCATGGCTCATCATGAAAATGCGGTCATCGCCCTGCAGGAGGGCTTCCTCAATATTGAAACCGAAGACGGCGAGTGGATAGAGGCAGCGTCCGGTATCGGCCATGTGCAGGTATTGGACAACCGGGTGGTTATCCTGGTGGACTTTGCCGAAAAGCCCGAGGAAATCGATGAAAAGAGAGCAACGGAAGCGCTGGAGAGAGCCAAGGAAGCCATGCGGCAGAAGCAGAGCATCCAGGAGTTCCACATGTCACAGGCGAATATCTCCCGTGCCATGGCAAGACTGGCGGCAAGACGGCATATGCGCGGCGGCGTATAAAGATTTAAGAATACGATAAATACAAATTTAAGCGGTTACTTAAAAAAGTAGCCGCTTTTTTTAACATTTATATTTAAAAAACTGTGAGACCTATGGTATAATAAATTCAAGGGATGCAGCTTGCAAATGTGTGCCGGCTGCATCCCTTTTTTCGGTATAAATCTGTTATACTGGGGATAGCAGATTTACAGATTGCGAAAAGGAGGAAAAAAGAGATGAAGAAAAGAATAACCAGGCGTATACTTGCCGGTTTCTTAGCATTCCTGATGTTGTTTTCAACCGTAACATGGGATGAGCTGGCGTTTGCTTCAGTGGCAGCGGAAACCATAGAGAATACGGAAAACGGGGACATTTCCGACGGCGACAAAGAGCCGGTACAGGATGTTTCCGGCGGAGAGGATGTTTCCGGCGGGGAGGATATTTCCGGTGGGGACGAACCGATAGAGGAAAAGGCTTTCAGGGCATTCCTGTTTAAAAGTAAGGAAGACATGGAAAGCTACATAGGCGGACAGACGGATGATTCTGTCCTGAACCTGGACAGTGTTGTGGATGCGGATACGGTAAGCGATGCGCTGACCGCCCTGCAGGAAAAAGGCCAGGACGACGGCTATGCCCTGGTGTGCCAGGTGACGGATGTAGATCCCGGCAACTCCGCTGCTTATGAGGATATTACGGTAAGCAGTGATTTCAAGGCAGTGGTTCTGGACGGCACTTTGCTTATATCGTACTGGTGGGATGAGGAAAATAAGGTAGAATATACGATTTACCGGGGCGTGGAAAAGGAAGGAGACTATGACCTTTTTGCTACGGCTGATGAAGAAACCTTTTATGCCTTTACCTGGGGAGATTATGTAGACAAAACGAAAGCATTTACCATGGAGGAACTGGAAGAAAAGTATGTTGTCACCTTTACGGAAGATGCCCATGCGCCCCAAATGTGCATGAACAGTATTACCTTAGATACCGCACAGACGGCAGTGTATGTGATGACAGAACGGGTAAATCTGTTTAATGACGATGAAAACGGTTTCCGTATCGCGGTGAAGAATGCCGGCGGACAGTATGCTGATTTCTATCTGGTTGGCAGTTACCAGTATATGGAAAACAGCTTAAAGGGAGACGGCAACGTAAACCTGCACTTAAGAATCGGCGGACTGGATGCATCCGCAGTAAGTGGTTTCCATAAAATCCGGTTTGAAGGAAACGAAGACCTGACGTACAGCGAACTGCATCTGCGGGAAGCCGGTTATACCGACATTGACGGCTTAGAGGCGGTGAATATAAATGCCGCACTGATTTTAGACTATAGCAAAGACGGCGAAGAAACCAAGGTAGAAGATGCGACTCTCATTCAGATAAAAGGAGAGACGGCTGCCACCGAAGGAAACCATATCAATATCCGTTACGATGGTCTGTGCTTCGGCGAAGAAGACGGTAACCACCGTATGGAACCGAATGTAGGGGAAAAAGTAATTGACTTTGCAGACGGTGCGGGTAAATATGCAGATAAATTCCGTTATCACGGCAGACCCGTGGACGAAAACGGCTGTATTGCGGAAGATGCGGATGAAAGTCTTTACAGAGGATATGTCTTTAACAGCAGGGAAGACATGGACCGCTATATCAATGGCGATATGAGAGACGAAGCGCTGAATGCAGACAGTGAAGTATATGCAAGCTCCATGGATGCCGTACTTGCCAAGCTGCAGAATAAAGCCATGGGAGTGCATGTATTGATCCGTCAGCAGCAAAATGCGGAAGTGACGGAAACGACTACACTCCCGGCGGCATTTGAAACGGTTGTAATGGAAACCACCAGACTGGTTCCCCACTGGTGGGACGAAGAAACACAGACCGAGTACATAATCTGGCGTGCGCGGGAGAACGAGGAACAGCAGGAAAATGACCTGTATGCTACGACAGATGAAGAGAAGTTCTATGCGTTCAACTGGGAAAGCGGCATAGATGCTTCTAAGCCGTACACCAGGGAAGACCTGCAGAAGAAATATCCCGCATGCTTTGAGCCGGATGATTACAATCCGGATATCAGACTGGACACAATTAACGTGGAAAGTGCGGAAACGGCTCTTTATTTTGTGGGAGATTCCGTTGCGTTACAGCCGGACGGAAGCACTTCTATCAAGAACAACGATACCAGCGGAAACGCAGTGGATGTGTATTTTGTAACGGGAAATGTACGGACAGGTAATTTTGAATGTTCAGAAGCAACCAATCTGCATTTACAGACACTTGAGTTCAGCACGGAAAATGCGAACCTGGATGTCCGGAATATTTATGTTGAAAAATACAGGGACAATGCAGATGTCAATCTGAGTATTCTCTGTAAAACATCTCCCTACGTAAAGGCTCTGGAAGTAGGGGCAGGTGTAGACTTACAGTTTAATTTCAATTATTGGGACACCGAAGGAAACGAAACGAAGTTAGATAATGAACAGAAGCTGTTGCTTATTGGAAGCCTGAAAATGGCGGACGATGACAGGAGTATCCGTTTACATTACGATGGCTTATGCTTTGAAGAAAATGACGGTGAACACCGCATGGAACCTGCAACAGGTGAAGAGGTAATTCGATTTTCCGACCAAAGCGCTGCCTATGCTTCCCGCTTTTTATACGATGGCTGTCGTGAAATTGATGAAAACGGCCGTGTGGGAACAAACGAAGCGCTTTACAGAGGTGTTCTTTTAGACGCAGCTACTTACAGTGCGGTCTGGAAGGAAGAATATAACGAGAGCTTTGACTCCGACTGTGTATTTTATGCAGACTCTCTGGAGGAACTGTTTGACCGGATGAGCCGGGGAAATCTGGAGAAGAAGCTTGGCTATGCGGCAGTCTGGACCCAGAACTGGATTCCTGGCGATACTTATGAGGATATCAATATTCCGGCAGAATTCAGGGGCGTCCTGTTCTTAGGAGACGGACACGAAGAAACCTGCTATATTGATGAAACCGAGTACCGTGTTTATACCATTTTCTACACCGAAAACCATACCGATGAAGAAGAGGTGCTGGTAAGGCGTTTTGCCATTCTGAAAGAAGACGAAGAGTACCGGGAAATCACGGATGGGGAGAACGGTCCCGAATTTAAGGATGACACGGTTTACACAAAGATAGAATTTGAAGCCTTAAAGAAAGTACTGCAGCCGAGGGAAGGCACCGGCGTTATTGTAAACAAGGCAAGCTTCCATACACGGCAGATTACCGTGAACAGCTGTACCGAAATCTGCTTCGGTACCGGCATTGAGATGCGGGAAAACGCCGAATACAACGCAGATGACGAACTGGTTATCAAGAGTGCGGACGGCACTTTACATGATTTTCAGATGGTAGTGAGAAATCTTTATCTGGCAGGACAGATTACCTGTTCCGACGAAGACCAGGCAGGACTTATTATCCGGGTGGAGGACCGTCTGCAGGCATACAGTGTAAAGGCGGGCGTCTTAATAGTAGCTACGCAAAATGAGGAAACAGCACACGTAGATTACATCGCTCCGCTGCACATTAAAAACTGGATTCATATTGCGAATGAAACCTATATGGGTATCCTGGACGACTACCACGGCGTATTGTTCTATACCGCAGAACTGAGCCTGGATGCCGCGTTAAATTTCAATTATGCGGACACCGGTTTCCCTGTACGCGGGGAGACGGTTATGGTAGGCGGACTTTCCGGTTCCCACGAGGAAAGAGTGAAAAACTTCGTAATATATGACCGTGCACATGATAAAAACTATGAAATTACGGCAGACGGTGTGGCTGCCATGGGCAAGTATTCCGTCATTCTCTTTAATTCCGAAGAAGATTTGGATAAATGGACGGAAGAATGGGATGACAGTACCATTGTCGAGCAGTACGACGAAGAAAACTTACAGGATGCTCTTGATCTGGTAGAAGATTATGAGAACGACTGCTATGTACTGGTGGTTACCTGGGATGAGGTAAAGGGCGCCGACAGTGTGGAAGTGCCGGAAAATGTAAAGAAAATCACCTTTAACGGCTGGGACGGTAAGGACTTTGCATTAAGAGAAGTGGTAATGGAAAGCAGCGATACCATGCTGCAGATTGACAGCGCACTTGTTTCCGATGACGGTACATTTACCGTTATCTGGTTGGATGGCGGTGACGGTGAAATCTTCTTTGCTGCCGCACAGGAAAAATTAGAGAAGGTGGTATCCTGTGACGGTGACGGAGACGATGCCGGCATACTTCTGGTACCGAAGGAAGCAGAGGTAGTACTTCCCTTCATTGAGCACTTCCGTGCAGTAGTATTCCAGGGTGGTACACTTATTCTGACAGCGGAAAAACGGACGTATCAGTTTGCATATATTACCCTGGAAGCCGAAAGCAATTTAGTGCTTCCTTCCTATAATCCGAAGCATGTACCGGAATTTGAAAAGATAGAAACCCAAGGCAATGCCCTGAATGTTTCCTTTGAAGGTACTTCTGCCATGGATTACGGCAGCCGGATTGTAAAATATACAGACTGGGAATATGAAGATACCATGAGGCGGTACTTAAGAGTTTCTCTTCCGTTTGGTATATTGGACTACGAAGGAACCTTAAGAAAGGTTGCTATACCGGAAGATAATTCCCTGAATTACCGGTTCACATATGAAGATACGGCGGATACCGTAAAGACGGCAAGTGTTGTTTTAAGAAGGGATTCCGATGCGGATATTCCTTTAGGGGATAAGTACATTGGGGTATCCGACAGCAGTACGGTTTACCGCAATGCGGTAAGTTCTGTGACAGTAGCAGCAGGCAGTACGGATGATGTCTACTTGGTAGAGATAGGCATTACCAAAAACTTTGGTCCGCAGGAGCTGTATCTCTGGTACACCTCCGAAAAGGAAAGCTTTGTCATCGGCAAGTTAGAGGTATTCAAGGAAGTAGAAAATGTTAAGGTTGTTAAGGTTTACGATTTGGAACCGGTAACGTATTCCTACGGAATGCCGGAAGAAGAATCCAAGTATGCATGGGCTATTTTCCCGAAGAAGGTGAAGGTACTGTTATCCGACGGCAGAACGGTGGAAATCGGACACTATGATGTTAAGGATGGTGGACTGACCGAAAAACCCACGCAGACCACAACCTACACCCTGACAGCGCAGCTATATGACAGCTATGAATTTGCGGAAGGTGTCAGCGATATGGTTTCCTACAAGGTAACGGTGGAAGGAAAGCCTTATGAAATTATACAGCAGAGCGGACTTCCCGCAGGAACGCATACTCTGGAAGAATATAAGAATTCCCGAGAATTTGTTTTTGTAAGTGACACAGGAGAGGAAGTTACCTGGCATTACATGTATGATGACGGCGAACAGAGCAGCTTCAGTGAAGGCATTTCCAATAAGACAATGGTATTTGATTTGCCTTATCTGCTGGAGCAGGATGGAAAGGTTACCGTCCGGTTATACATTGCCGGAGATGATAAACATCCCTCAAGCCAGGTTTATACTTTTGAATACAGCGTTTGCTATGATGATTTCAACATTACCGTAGAAACCATTCCGGCGCAGGAGTATACGGGCGCACAGATTAAGCCTGTAGTGAAGGCTTACGACGGTGACAAGCTGCTTACGTTAAACAAGGATTATACCCTTTCCTATAAGAACAATATCAATGCGGCAGCCGCAGGCAGCGAGAATGCGCCTACCGTAATTCTGAAAGGAAAAGGCGCGTACAGCGATACCATTGAAATTCCGTTTACTATTAAGTCCAAGTCCTATTTTACGGATATATCCGGTAAAGCGTTCCTGCCTCTTACCGAAACAGACGGTGTATGGACTGCGGATTTAAAGGATGCCAGGATTGTGGTAAAGGACGGAAAGAAAGTCCTGAAAGAAGGCAGGGATTATACCGTAACCTACAGTGTATATACCGGTTCAGATTTTAAGAAAATGGACTCTTCCGTTGTCATATGCACAGAGAATAATACAACAGCATTGATTGAGGTAAACGGTAAGGGAAATTATGAGGGAGCTGTCATTTTCCATAATGTAGATTTAAGCTGCCGGACAGACTTTACCAAGGCAAAGATTACACTGGCGCAGAGCAAGGTTACTTACATGGGAGGCGGAGAACTGGATAACCGCAACCCGGTTACCGTGAAACTGAACGGCAAGGTTATTGATGCAAAGTACTACGAGGTATCTTATGCAGACAATGACAAGCCCGGAATGGCTACCGTTTATGTATCCGCTAAGGATGAGGTGGACGGAGAAGCCAATATTTACGCCGGCATTATTTCCGCGACCTATCCGATTGTAAGAGCTAAGCTCAGCGAGGCAAAATTTGACAACAAGGGTAAGATTGCCGACAAAGAATATGCATTCGGAGAACCGGTAACGGTGGAAAACGCAGAGGATTACCTCTTAACCGGACGCCGAGCGGCCGGTACGGCAAACACCATGATACTGACCGAAGGCGTGGATTACGAAGTTACCTATCAGAAAAACACAAGCGCCGGAACCGCAACGGTTATCTTTACGGCACTGGACAGCGGTGTCTACACCGGCAGTGTGAAAAAGACCTTTAAGATTGTAAAACCGGCATTGTTTGTAAAGAATGCTTCCACTAAAAAGATGGAATTAAATGAAAATCTGGAAATCTTAGTGGTAAGCGAAAGCGATATTTTCCGTACAGTTCTGAGCGGAAGCAATATGGGCACCATGGGCTCCCTTACCTTTGAGGAGCTTGGCGTCACACCGGAGGTTTATGTAACATACAAGGGAGTGACACTTAAGGAAGGCGTGGATTACAAGCTGACGATTGCCAACAATAAGGCGGTCAGCACCTACGACAAGAACGGCAATCCTGCGAAGTATGCAGCCATCACCATTACCGGTATGGGCAATTTCACAGGCACTCTGAAGGGCAGCTTAAAGGATGTACCGGGACTTACCTATACCGTAGAGCCTCTGTGGCTGATGTGCAGGGATTTGAATAATCCGGATGCCACAGCAAACTGCGGTGAAGAAGTTTTCTGCAGCATTCCTTCCGTTGTCTATAAGAAGGGCGACAAGACCGTTTACAAGCCGGCGCCGGTGATTACTTCTTACAATACCGGCAAGAAGCTTTCCACCGGTAAAGATTACACGGTTACCTACCTTGACAACACCAATAAGAATATTCCGGTGGATGAAAAGACCGGACTTCCCACCGAAACCGTGTACCAAAAGGTAAAGATTGAATTCAAGGGCAATTACCGCGGCGAAGCAGTATGTACATATGCCGTAACACCGCTTGACTTCAAAAAGCTCATTGTGACAGTGGATAAGCAGACCTATGCACCGGGCGAGGAGGTTCCTCACAGTGCCATTCATGTAAAGGTAAGCAAGAACAGCAAGGAAGAACTGAAAGAAGGCGTGGACTACACCATTGTCTGGGATACAGGCAGATTTAAGGTAGGCACCGGAGAAATTTGTATCGAAGGTATGGGAGCTTACAGCGGAACCCGCATCATAAAATACACCGTGGAAAAAGCAAAGCTTGACTGGGAGGATGAAAACTTCCGTATTACCATAATGGGTAATAATATATACGGAGAAGAAAACTCCACCGTTTACATGGATAAGAAGGGTGCAGCGCCCGGTATCCATATCTTATACGGACACCGCGTTCTGAAGGAGGGCGTAGACTATACGGTTTCCTACACGAACAACAAGGCAGTTACCACGGACAGTAAGCCTGCAACCTATAAGATTACCGGTAAGGGTGACTTCACAGGCACCATAAGCGGTACTTACAAGATTGTTCCGAAGTCTCTGCATAACATCGGCTGGGGCAGCGAATGGGATATGACGATACAGCCTGTGGTGTACAGATCCACAGCCAAGAGCTACAACGTAAAAATTGCCCTTAAGCAGAACGGCGTTCTCTTAAAGGAAGGCAAGGACTACCGCATTGTTTACGAGAAAGACCAAAGCGGCAAGTACGCAAATGATGCTTCCTATTTCACGGAAGAAGCGGTTACGAATGGCTGCAAACTTACCTTTACGGTGGAAGGCATGGGCGATTATTGCGGTACAGCTACATGCAGCACTGTCGTGCTGCCGGTGGCGATAAGCAAGATGAACATAACCTTTGACGGTCCGCTGGACTACTGGGTAATCGAGTTGGATGAAATCTTAGCGAATGCGGACATTACTTACAAGATAGGGAAAAACACCTATATACTGAGTGAACAGTTAAGGGAGATTTTGCAGGTTGAGGTACAGAATGTTTCCGTAAACGGTCTGAACGGTAAGGCGGTACTGAACACAGGATTGGGAGTGGGTTCCAAGAACTTCACCTTCAAGTGCTATCCGAAGAATGTAAACAGACAGAGGTTGTAAAGTAGTATGTAAAAAACATACTGCCGTAGGGCACATACTACCTACGGTAGTTGAAAATAGCGAAAAGGATGCAACCAGCGATGCAATCGGCTGCATCCCTTTTTGCGTGTTTAGCGGCAACAGGGAGATAAGGGGAATTACAAATTGTGAAAAGGAGAAAAATGCGAAAAATTAAAAAAATCATAGGAATCAGTATTGTTTTTGTGCTTATTCTGTTTGGTTTATCACGGATGAATAGGTGTGGAGACAATTCTCCAAATCGTGGAATACCATATGATAAATTTTCACGTGCCATATATAGAGAAATGGGGGATGACATTTGGTATTATTACAAGGATAAGGGACGGTCAGGAGAGAAGGAATATTATTACATAATAGAAAAGTGTGACAGGGATACCATTACCCGCTTTTCAAAGGTTTTGAATGGTCTGGGACAAAAGGAAAAGAAAAAAATAGCTGTTTATATGGATGTAAAATTTGTGCATGGATTAGAAAGCGTGCTTAATCTGAAGAATTATTCCAATGATAATTCAGAACAGGCAGATTATGAAGGTTTCTATGTATTATCAATATCATATCCGGAATATGAGGAAGGGCTTAGAAATCCACAAACATATACAGGAATAGAAGGAATTAAACATCTAAGAATTGACAGCGAAATGCAGAAAAGAGCCGAGGAACAGGGAATAGACTGGTATGAAATCTGGCCGGATCTGGAAGATGTAGTAATAATAGATTAACAAACAGGGTGCTGCAACAGGCACCCTTAAGCTGCTTACATCGGAAAATATCATCCGCACGTCCTATTATCTGGCAGAACAATGTGGGAAGATTATGGAAGGGGGAGGGCTAAATGTCAAAAATCAAAAAAATTATAGGAACCTGTATCATTATTGCATTTATTCTATTTGGTTTATCACGGGTAAATGGGTGCGGAAATAACTTTCCTCGTCATGGAATACCGAATGACAAATTTTCTTATGTCGTATGTAAAGAAATGGGGGATGACATTTGGTATTATCACAAAGAAAAGGGACGGTCAGGAGAGAAGAAATATTATTATATAATAGAAAAGTGTGATAAGGATACCATTAATCGTTTTACAAAAGTTTTAAACATTCTTGGACAAAAGGAAAAGAAAAAAATAGCTGTTTATGTGGAGGCAAAATTTGCGCATGGGTTAGAAAGCGCACTTAATCTGAAGAATTATACCAACGATAATTCCGAACAGGCAGACTATGAAGGTTTTTATGCACTTTCAACATCATATCTTGATAATACGGCACAGGAAAGTCTTAAGGATCCGCAAACATATACAGGGATAGAAGGAATCAAATATCTAAGAATTGATAGTGAAATGCAGAAAAGAGCCGAAGAACAGGGAATAGACTGGTATGAAATCTGGCCGGATTTGGAAGATGTAGTAATAATAGATTAACAAACAGGGTGCTGCAACAGGCTCCCTTAAGCTGTTTGTATAGAAAATATACAATTTATGTGGAAGATCAATATGAGTGGATTAGGGAAAGGCAGGGGGATGAAATGCGAAAAATTAGAAAAATATGGATAGGTATAATAATTGCCGTAATCGTGTATACCTTTTTCGCATCGGAAATATGTGGAAGCAGATATCACCCGACTCCTCAAATACCAAGAGATTTTTTCTCTTACAAAATATTTAGAGAAATGGGCAATGATATTTATTATTATAAGAGAGAAAAAGGAAACTCAGGTCAAATAAAGTATTTTTATGTAATTGAAAGATGTGATAGGGATACAATCAATCGTTTTTCGAAGATTTTGAACGTACTTGGAGAAAAAGAGGAGAAAAAAATAGCTGTTTATGTGGAAGCAAAATTTACATGGGGGTTGTCAAGTACATTTAATCTGAAGAATTATTCGGATAATAACCTGGAAAAGCCAGATTATAATGGCTTCTATGTACTGACGATAGCCTATTCGAAAATGCTTGATGAAGAAACACTAAGGGATCCGCAGACATACACAGGAATAGAAGGAATACGGAAATTAATTATTTCGGAAGAGATGCAGAAGAGAGCTGAGGAACAGGGGATAGACTGGTATGAAATTTGGCCGGATCTGGAAGAGGTAGTAGTAGATAGGGTGCCATGAAGGGCACCCTTAAGCTGGTTATATAAAAAACATACAATTTATGTGGAAGACTAATATGAGCGGATTACGAAATAGGGGGAGGGCTAAATGTCAAAAATCAAAAAAATTATAGGAACCTGTATCATTATTGCATTTATTCTATTTGGTTTATCACGGATGAATAGGTGTGGAAACAATTCTCCGAATCGTGGAATACCATATGATAAATTTTCACGTGCCATATATAGAGAAATGGGGGATGACATTTGGTATTATTACAAGGATAAGGGACGGTCAGGAGAGAAGGAATATTATTACATAATAGAAAAGTGTGACAGGGATACCATTACCCGCTTTTCAAAGGTTTTGAACGATCTTGCACAAGAGGAAAAGAAAAAAATAGCCATATATGTGGAAGTGGAAGATCCTTATGGGTCGGAAAGCGTGCTAAATCTGAAGAATTATTCCAATAATAATTCCGAACAGGCAGACTATGAAAGGTTCTATGCACTATCAATATCGTATCCGGATTTTGAGGAAGGGCTTAGAAATCCACAAACATATACAGGGATAGAAGGAATCAAATATCTAAGAATTGATAGTGAAATGC
>ERZ1023633.200-NODE-200-length-25873-cov-9.934348_pt1 | contig 25873 bp, 25 predicted proteins | sample MGYA00380333_ERZ1023633 | MGnify/ENA primary metagenome ERZ1023633 (study PRJEB33179, sample SAMN07448972) | human gut metagenome | biome: Human-gut; feature: Human associated habitat; material: Faeces | host: Homo sapiens | place: India: Bhopal | collected...
AGACAAATTCTCCAGCTACCGGCACCAGTTCTTTCATGGAATGGACAATTTGATAGGTGTTTAAAATACGAATAGTAAACTGTTCTTTTCCAAAATCCATCAGATGATGCAGATTGATTGTCCTATCTTCTGATTCTGCAATTTTTAATAACCATTTAGCGCAGTTATCTCCACATGTAGACGCATTAAAAATCTTATCCTTCTCAAATTTGACAAGAATCAGTGTTTTGACACCTCCGGATAAGCTGACTGGTGGTATTTTTCCAAGAATCGGGCTGTCAATCACTCCACTGTCCAAAACAGTTGACTGGTCTACGTCCTGAATCATTTCTTTCACAAACGGATCAATGATCCAGTCGTCTTCATAATCATATTTAAAATAAGATGCTGTATTATATACTGCACCTTCCATATCACCATAAAAAATATTCAGCATATGATTTACTTCCTTTCCTAAGTAAAACATTAACTCAATATTCAGATCTGACTTTAACATTTAAAGCAATAGCAGGCAATCACACAGACTACCTGCTATATAAAATATTCTATATTTAATTGAATTATTCGAATTCAATCGTTCCCGGTGGCTTGCTGGTCAGATCGTAGAATACGCGGTTAACTCCCTTAACTTCGTTAATAACACGATTCATAACCCTGTTCAGTACCTCATACGGAATCTCTGCAGACTCTGCGGTCATGAAGTCGATGGTCTTGACTGCGCGGAGTGCAACTGCATAATCGTAGGTTCTGAAGTCGCCCATGACACCTACGCTTCGCATGTTGGTGAGGGCTGCGAAGTACTGGTTTGGCATCCAGGATGGGTCTTCGCCGTGTTCTTTCTTGTAGTCGGCGGCTGCTTTGTCGACTTCTTCACGGTAGATGTAGTCTGCGTCCTGAACGATGCGTACTTTCTCTTCGGTTACTTCTCCGATGATACGGATTCCAAGACCCGGGCCCGGGAATGGCTGACGGAATACCAGTCTTTCCGGAATTCCAAGCTCCAGTCCGGCTTTTCGGACTTCGGCGTGGAAGAGGTCACGGAGCGGGTCGATGATTTCTTTGAAATCTACGAAATCTGGAAGACCGCCTACGTTGTGGTGAGATTTGATCACTGCGGATTCTCCGCCAAGACCGCTCTCTACAACGTCAGGATAGATGGTTCCCTGTGCAAGGAAATCCACGGCTCCGATCTTCTTTGCTTCTTCCTCGAATACAGAGATAAATTCTGCGCCGATGATTTTACGCTTCTGCTCCGGCTCGGTCACACCGGCAAGTTTTTTATAGTAACGTTCCTGTGCATTGACACGGACGAAATTGATATCGAAGGAACCGCCTTTTCCGAATACGCCTTCTACTTCATCGCCTTCGTTCTTTCTGAGAAGACCGTGATCGACAAATACGCAGGTGAGCTGCTTTCCGATCGCTTTTGCAAGTAAAGCGGCAAGTACGGAGGAATCCACTCCACCGGAAAGTGCTAAAAGCACCTTGCCGTCTCCGACTTTCTCACGGATCTCAGTGATTGCGTTCTCTACGAAAGAGTCCATGCGCCATGTTCCGGCACATCCGCACACGCCGCGCACGAAGTTGTGAAGCATCTTGCTTCCCTCTACGGTATGCAGTACTTCCGGGTGGAACTGGATCGCATAAAGCTTTTTCTCCGGGTTCTCATCTGCCGCTACCGGGCAGTCTGCGGTATGGGCTACCACTTTAAATCCCGGTGCAGGTTTTGAAATGTAATCAAAATGGCTCATCCAGCAGATGGTAGATCCTTCTGCAGAATCTGCTGCAACGCCCTCAAACAATGGAGAGGTCTTGTCCACGAAAACTTCTGTCTTTCCGTACTCGCGAACCGGCGCTTTCTCTACTTTTCCGCCAAGGATGTGGTTCATCAGCTGCGCACCGTAGCACAGTCCGAGAACCGGGATGCCAAGTTCAAATAATTCTTTTGTGTATGTCGGGGAATCTGCTTCGTAGCAGCTGTTCGGGCCACCGGTGAGGATGATTCCCTTTGGATTCATGGCCTTGATCTGTTCGATGTCGGTACGATAAGAATAAATCTCACAGTATACGTTGCACTCGCGGACACGGCGCGCAACCAGCTGATTGTACTGACCACCGAAGTCAATGACGATGACTTTTTCCTGATCCATGTATTTTCCTCCTAAAATGGTTCTTCCTTTACTTATCAAACAGGCTTTTGCGCCTTTTGATTCTTTCTCCATTATATAGAAGAGCGTGAAATTTTACAAGATGCAAAAACTAGTTCTATTTTCCTACTAGCTTTCTTATAAAGCATCCGTTACAATGAATTCATATGGTAACTATTGCAGATAGTTATGAATACATAAAGAAAAGGAGTTTACGAAATGAAAGACAAGAAAACAAATGTATGGGTGCCTGTTACCATTATTATGGGCATTCTGCTCGTTGCACTGATCGTTCTTACGGTTGTTATGGTAGTGACCGGCCGTTCTGCAGGTAATACAGGATCTTCCTCGAATTATCATGCGGACAGTACACAGTCTGATGTAAAACCACAGGATTCCGATCCATATTTGCAGGATACCGATCTGGACGCATTTTCCATCGGGGGATCATCCGATTCCGATGACAGTTCCTCTTCGGATAATGCAGAAGCAGCCGAGGCTGCAATGGAAGACTCCGACGGATATATTCTGCCGAACAGTGATTCCAAAAAGCTCACAAAAGCTGATCTTGAAGGTCTGACCGCACAGCAGTTAACCTATGCCAAGAACGAGATTTATGCCCGTTACGGACGCACTTTTAAATCATCCGAATTGCAGGATTATTTCAACGGAAAAGACTGGTACGAACCAAATGAAGATTTCAAGGACGAGGATCTCTCCAAGAAGGAAGCCGACAATGCAGAATTCATCGCAACTTACCAGAAAGACAATGATTTAGAATACAAACCAGCGAAATAACCGGATACGAAAACGAAAGGAGAACGCATATGTTTTGTCCAAATTGTGGAACGAAAAATATTGAAAATGCGCTTTTTTGCTGCAACTGCGGCATAAAGCTTGAAGACTTTACACAAACCCCGGCACCAGCTGTTGAGCCGGAAAACACCCCGGAAGTTGAAGCTGCCGATAACGCAGCAGAAGCGGCTGCCACAACCGAGCCTTCCGCAGAATCAGAAACTCCGATGGAGCCGGAAGTCACTTCCGTTCCTGAAGTTACTGTAGAACCGGAAGAAACTGATACAACTGAAATTTCTGCAGAGCCGGAAGATACTACGGAATCACAAAATACTACACAACCAGAAGAAAACACAGAATCAGTAGAAGCCGCAGAACCAACCACAACAACGGCTGCCAATTGTCTTTACAACAGCCCACAGACAGATTCTTTCTATCAGACACCGCAGCAGCCACAGGATACACAAACACAGAATCCAAATCCTGCACCGGCAAATACGGCATCTTACCAGATTCCGAATCAGCCACAAATGCAACCAAATGCTTACGCTGACCCAAACGGCTATTCCGCTCCTGTATATGCCCCACAGCGTACGCCTCACAAACCGGTCAATCCATTTATGATTGTTTCGTTTGTGGAGATTGTTGCATTTTGTATTATGATTGCCGTCTTCTTCAACGTTGGCCAGAATACATTCGGATATGAAAATGTTGCAAAAAATTATTTCAAATCCATTGCCGACTGTGACTGGGATCAGGTATACAATGAATTGGAATTAAAGGAATCCGCATTTATCAACAAAGATGCTTTCCTTGAAATGAGAAAAGAAGATGATAAAATTTCTTATAGCAAAATCAAGGTAGAATCTGTAGCCGACAAAAATATAGCACATGTAAATATTACTTATTATGAAAAGGGCAGTGATTATGCTTCCGGCGAATTACAAGTAAAACTGACCAGACAACCAAAGAAATCATTCCTTTTCTTTGATAACTGGAAAGTTTCTCCGGATAATTATGTTGTAAACGATTTTACGATTTATGCACCACAGGGCGCTGATGTATACCTGGACAATCAGGTCATTCCTGACAAATACATAACCAAGAAAAGCAGTTCGCCTGATTCTGACTGCTATCAGATTCCTCAAATGTTTGTCGGAACACATACAAGTTTCATCTCGTTTGACGAATTTACCGGACCAGAGACACCGGTATTTGCACAGTACGATTATGACTATCTGTCTCTGGAATATGATTCTTTGAGTGTCACAAGCAAACAGCAGGAAGAAATTTTAAATACTGCATACGGCATTCTTCAAAAGGAACTTGCTGCCGGTGTCGCCGGAAATGATTTCAGCACAATTGAAGATCTCTTTACCGACGATTCTGTCGTTGACGCGAAAGATTCTTACAACAGCTACTATTTAGATAATTTTGCAGCCAGCGATTCCCGCAGCGCAGTGAAAAAACTTTCTTTGAACAATGTGACCGGCTCCTTCTCTGATTTTCGAATCAGCAACGGAACCATCTACGCAGAGGTACTCATTTCTTACGATTACACCGTAGATTACCGCAAGAAAGACTGGTGGACAGGCAAATATGAAAAAGAAACTTATGATGGTGACTCTTCTACAAGATATTACCTTCAGTATCAGGATGGAACCTGGAAGCTCTCTTCATCATCTTTCCCATCCATCTACTACTATTAAATGATTAAAGGGTCAAAAGGTATCATCGATGCATGCTTGCATGCAATTCGATGTATACCTTTTGACCCTCATGTCATTAAATTATAAAACAAAGAGCGGGCACCCTGGAAATCCAATGGATTTCCAGAGTGCCCGCTCTTTTATGTCTGATTTTCTGTTATCAGATTCTGATCTAATATCCCAACGGAATATCTTTGCTTCCTGCTTTCAAACGGGCCATAGCTCTCGCAAGTGATGCTTTTGAACGATGGTACTCTTCGATACTCTGCTTCTGACGCAGCTGTTCCTCCGCACGTTCCTTGGCTTCCTGCGCTCTGCGCAAGTCAATCTCAGCCGGATATTCGCAGGTATCCACGATAACGGTCGCACGGTTATTGATCATCTGTGCAAATCCGGTTCCCGTTACACCAAGGATTGTGTTTCCGTCTTCCTCAAGAATACGAAGTTCACCGACTTCTACCGGGAATACCATATTTTCATGGTGCGCCTGAATGGCTTTCAGACCATCGTGTAGTGGCAGAACCACCTGCACACAGCGTCCATCAAAGAATACTTTATCACAGGCTATCACCTTTAAACTAAATGTATTCATCGCTCATTCCTCCTAGTTGGCGGTTGCACCTTCCATTTCCTTTGCCTTTGCAATCACGTCATCAATGGTTCCCACATTGAAGAATGCAGCTTCCGGATAATCATCCATCTCTCCGTCAATGATTGCCTTGAATCCACGTACAGTCTCTTTCAAAGGCACGTATTTTCCCGGAACACCCGTAAAGTTCTCAGCTACATGGAACGGCTGTGACAGGAACTTCTGAACCTTTCTTGCACGGTATACCGTCATCTTGTCCTCTTCAGATAATTCTTCCATACCAAGGATTGCGATGATATCCTGTAACTCGGTATACTTCTGCAGGATTTCCTGTACACGTCTTGCTGTCTCATAATGTTCCTTACCTACGACATCCTCCTCAAGGATACGTGAGTTGGACTCGAGTGGATCAACGGCCGGGTAAATACCCTGTTCAACAATCTTTCTGGACAATACAGTGGTTGCATCCAGATGTGCGAAAGTCGTAGCCGGAGCCGGATCTGTCAGGTCATCGGCCGGTACATATACGGCCTGTACGGAAGTAACAGAACCATTCTTTGTAGAAGCGATACGCTCCTGCAGCTCACCCATCTCAGTAGCCAGTGTCGGCTGATAACCTACGGCTGATGGCATACGGCCAAGCAACGCAGATACCTCAGATCCTGCCTGTGTGAAACGGAAAATATTATCGATGAAAAGTAATACGTTCTGATGCTCTTCGTCACGGAAATATTCTGCCATGGGATGTCCGGGCTCAGCGCCACCCAGACGCGCTCCTGGTGTCTCGTTCATCTGTCCGAACACTAGCGCTGTTTTTTCAAGGACGCCGGATTCTTTCATTTCAGACCAAAGGTCATTACCTTCACGGGAACGCTCTCCGACACCGGTAAAGATAGAATATCCACCATGCTCGGTTGCGATGTTTCGAATCAACTCCTGAATCAATACGGTTTTACCTACACCGGCACCACCGAAGAGACCGATCTTACCACCTTTGGCATATGGTGCCAGAAGGTCGATAACCTTGATTCCTGTCTCTAAGACTTCGACTACCGGGCTCTGATCCTCAAAAGATGGGGGATCTCTGTGGATGCACCAGTGTTTCTCACCCTCTAAGCTCTCGCCACCGTCTAATGTATCTCCGAGAACATTGAACAGACGTCCAAGTGTTCCCTCACCAACAGGAACCTGAATACCGCTTCCTGTCGCTGTTACTTCCATATCTTTATGAAGTCCTTCACTAGCTGCCAGCATAATACAACGCACGGTGTTGTTTCCAATGTGCTGTGCAACTTCCATGACACAACGCTTTCCGTCATTGTCAACTTCCAGTGCATCTTTGATATATGGAAGGTCATTATCTTCAAATTCTACATCAACTACAGGTCCCATGACCTGTACGATCTTTCCTTTTTTCATTCTGCTTTCACAATCCTTCCTATTTTCTCTTTTTCTTCTGTGCTTTGGCTCCGCCGATCACCTCAGTAATCTGTTGGGTAATGGCAGCCTGACGCACACGGTTATACTCGATGGACAACATCTGCAACATATCTTTTGCACTGTCTGTCGCAGTCTGCATCGCCATCATTCGGGAATTGTGTTCACTGGCGAAAGATTCTACCAGTGCACCATATATAAATCCGGTTACATAGTTTGGAACGATGTGGTAAAGGATTTCCTCCATGGATGTCTCTGCCTTGATCTCCTCCTGATAAATATCAATCGGAGTTTGCATGAACTCATCCTTTTCCAACGGAAGAAGACGCATCTTCTCTGTCTCCATTGTAACCGAATTCTCCATCTTGGTATAGATGATATATACCTCGTCCAACTCTCCGGCATCATACAGTTCCATGACACGGTCTGTGATGACACGGGCACGGTGGAGTGTCGGGTTCTGTACCGTATAATGAAATTCCGAATCTACAGCGAGACCTTCCTTTGCAAAATACTGACGTCCCAGTTCTCCCACAACAAAAAGCTTGTTGTTTTCACCCTGTTCAAAAAGCTCATGTGCCATCTTAATGACATTATGGTTATAAGCTCCGGCCAGACCTTTGTCTGCGGTGATCACGATATAACCACGCTTTTTCTCATTGTCCGGTATCTCTTCATGCTGATTAAAATAACGGCTTTTTGCATCCGGAATATGACGAAGCAGTCGGGAGATTGCCGCCTGCAGAGAATAGAAATACGGCTCTGTATTTTCAAGTTTCTGCTTGGCACTTCTCAGTTTTGCGGACGATATCATATACATGGCACTCGTAATCTTCATGGTATCCTGGATACTTTTCATCCGCTTTTGAATTTCCTTCGTGTTTGCCATGTTCTATCACCTGCTTTTAAATTCTTTGACTGCTGCTACGATTTTTTCGATCAACTCTTCGTTGAGCACTTTGTTGTTGTTCAGCTCATCCACGATGTCCTTATGCTCCGCATGGAAGAAATCCAAAAGACGAAGCTGGAAATCCTTTGTCTGTTTTGTCTCAACATCCAAGAGCAGACGGTTATTGGCTGTCACCAGTGTAATAACCTGATCGGCGAGGCTCATCGGATGGCAAAGTGGCTGCTTCAATAATTCCATCAGGCCTTTACCATACTGCAGCTGCTCCTTTGTGGCATCATCCAGATCGGAACTGAACTGTGTGAACACTTCCATCTCACGGTACTGTGCCAAATCGATACGAATCGTTCCGGCTGCTTTCTTCATGGCCTTTGTCTGTGCAGCACCACCTACACGGGATACAGAAAGTCCAACGTTTACGGCTGGTCTCATACCGGAATTGAACAGGTCACTTTCCAGGAAGATCTGTCCATCTGTGATAGAAATAACATTGGTAGGGATATATGCAGATACATCACCTGCCTGTGTTTCAATAATTGGAAGTGCTGTAATAGAACCTCCGCCCAAAGCGTCGCTCAATTTACTTGAACGTTCCAACAATCTGGAATGTAAGTAGAATACATCACCCGGATAAGCCTCACGTCCCGGAGAACGCTCCAGCAACAGAGATAATGCACGGTAAGCTACCGCGTGCTTGGAAAGATCGTCGTAAATGATCAGAACGTCTTTTCCTTTATACATAAAATACTCCGCCAATGCGGTTCCTGCATACGGTGCAATATACTGCAGCGATGCGGACTCGCTTGCTGTCGAAGAAAGCACGATGGAATAATCCATTGCCCCATTCTTTGTCAGCGTGTTTACTAACTTGGCAACGGTAGAAGCTTTCTGACCAATTGCCACATAAATACAGATGACATCTTTGCCCTTCTGGTTGAGGATTGTGTCAACTGCGATGGATGTCTTACCAGTCTGTCGGTCACCGATGATCAACTCTCGCTGTCCACGTCCGATTGGGAACATGGAATCGATTGCCAGGATTCCTGTCTCCATTGGCTGGTTAACGGACTGTCTGTCCACGATTCCCGGTGCTTCCTGCTCGATTGCACGGTAATCGTCTGCCGGGATCTCGCCCTTTCCATCAATTGGTGCACCCAACGCATTGATGATTCTTCCGATATAAGCATCACCGACCGGTACACCTGCTTTTTTCTTTGTTCTTGTTACTTTCGTTCCCTCTTTGATTTCTGTGTCTTTGCCAAGGATGATACATCCTACCTGATCACGTCGGATATCCTGTACCATACCACGGATTCCGTTCTCAAAGATAACGATTTCGCCATACATTGCATGCTCGATACCATATACCGTTGCGATTCCGTCACCTACCCAGATGACTTTTCCAACTTCCTGGTCCTTGCTTACCATGTCATAATTTTCTATTTCCGATTTCAGGATAGATATGATCTCTTCTGAACTAATGGAACCCACGTTATCACCTCCACGTCAATCGTTTCTCTAACCGATCCAGACGCCCTTTCATGCTATAATCTTCTTCTTTGTCTCCGACACGCAGTACAAAGCCACCGATCAGACTTTTGTCCTCCACCATGGAAAGTTCTACCGTCTGCTTGCCGTATTTGTTGGCAAGGTACGCTTTCATCTGTTCCACCTGCTTTGCATCCGGCTCCATCACATAAGACATTTCTGCGCACAAGATACCATGGTTCTCATCATAGGCTTTCTTATATGCTACAAATATGTCATCCATGAGATCCATCTCCTGATGGTCACTGACTACCTTGAGAAAATTTCTTATCTCCTCCGGAAAAATGTCTTCGATGAGACGATGCTTTGCATCTTTGGATACGATCGGGCTCTGCAGCATTTTTGGCAATTCTTCGGTCAGTGAAAAAATTTCTTTTGTCTTTTCAACAATTTCTTTTTTTACACCCAGTTCAAAAAGAACTGTTCCATAATTACTAGCTGTTTGCGTCATTTACACCACCTGCCTGCGCCAAAAACTGGTTGTACAGTAACTGGTTATTCTCACTGTTACTTGCCTCGCCCAGCACTTTTCCTGCTGCTGCGACTGCCAGTACCGCAATCTCAGACTGCAGATCTGCAACGGTCTTATCCCGCTCCAGTTCCACGGTTTTATGTGCATCTTTAATGATTCTCTGTGCCTCTGCATCTGCTGCATTGATGCGGTTCTCATACTCGGCCTGTGCACTCTTTCTTGCTTTATCCATAATATCTGCGGATTCTGCATGTGCTTCCTCAAGTTTCTTTGCATACTGTGCTTTGAGTTCTCCGGCCTGTTTCTTCTGATTCTCTGCATCTGCAATCTGACCATCGATCATTTTCTTTCTCTCATCCATGACTTTCATGACCGGATTATATAAGAAATGACGTAAGGCAACAAAAAGAACGAGCAGATTGATGATTGTCCAAACAACATTCCAATCTATTCTTAATAATTGCATGCTCTACCAGACCTTTCCTATCCTAAGAATAAGATAATTAAAATTGCAACTACCATACCGAAAATAGCAGTACCTTCGGCAAGGGCACAACCAAGAAGTAATGTCTTTGTGATCTTTCCGTCTGCTTCCGGCTGTCTTGCGATAGCGTCTGTTGCCTTTGATGTTGCTACTCCAATACCTACACCTGCTCCAATACCTGTTAATGCTGCGATACCTGCTCCAATTGCTACTAATGACATAATGAAAATCTCCTTTTCTACTCAATACTTTCTTTAATAAATAATGATGTTAAAAATACAAATACGTAAGCCTGAATGAATCCGTCAAACAGATCAAAGTAAAGGCTCAGTGGAATCGGCACCAGAAGTGGTGCTACAATTTTAACCAATTCCATAATTACGAATGCGCCTAAGATGTTACCAAACAAACGCATACACAGTGACAGCGGCCGGATGAAAACCTCAAGAATATTCATCGGCAGCATAATCGGGATTGGTTCCATAAAACTTTTCAGGAAACCTTTGCCTCCCTTTTGATGCACACCTGCATATTCGATCAGCACAATGCTCATGAGCGCCAGTGCACCGGTTACTCCGACATCTTTTGTCGGCGATTTCAGTCCGAACAGACCGATCATATTGGATATGCCGATATAAATTGCTACGGTTATTAAATAGGGTATATATCGTTTTCCCCCCTCACCGAGCAAATCATAGAAGAAGTTGTGCAATCCTCCGACGACAGTCTCTACTGCAAGCTGCCGTTTGCCGACATTCTGAACCTTGAGATTTCTTCCAAGGAAAAATGCCGCGACGATCATCACCGCCATAATAATCCATGTTACTACCACGGATTCCGCCACTGGGATTCCACCGAAAATCGGAATTGTAAATGAAGTCTTACAATTCAGCTCCTCCATCAGCGCTTTGGATAATTCCTCCGTATTATCACTTCCCTTCTTCACTTTTGCTAACATTTAACGACCATTTTTTGGAATTGTCAATTTTAGCAAAGTAACTAAAAATCTTTTCCGTTTTTGTATCTTTTTACCAATCAAATTTATCTTTATTAATAAATTTTAAACAAATTGCAAATTGCTTTTTTGAGCAGTTTATATTTGATTTACATTTTATTTACGAAATACCAAATTATTTTGTTTTTCCGGCAAAGAACTTTTACGACTTTTTTTGAAATTTTTTTGTGGTTTTTGAAAGGTAAAAAAAAGAAAGGTTTTCGGAACCTTTCTTTTAAAAATTGCAATATACAACTACAGTTATCTGTATACCTTTTTACCGGTTGGTAAGCAGGTAAATCTCATCTATGAACAACTGACGAAATGTCATTGTTCCGCCACCTGTCTCCCGGGTTTTCGCCGCTGCCCGCTCGCCTGCCATCCCCATAAAGGTGACGGCTGCCGCTGCAGAAACAAATGACTTCTCCACACCGAGAAACGCCCCGAGCATTACCGATGACATACAGCCACTTCCTGTAATCTTTGCCATCATGGCATCTCCCCGATGACAGGCACAGGTCGTTTTTCCATCCGTCATCAGATCTGTCTCCCCTGATGCAATGATGATCATCTGCTTTTCCTTCGCGTACTGCTTCATGCGCATCAGAAAAGCCTCCTGCTCATCCAAATGTGCGTCCTCCGGTGCAGCATCCACACCGGTTATCGTTGTACAATTTTCCATCAAAGCCCGTATCTCCGAATAATTTCCACGGATACAGGTAGGATGCACCGCCTCGATAAATTCTATGCACTTTTCCCGCCGATAGGTAGAACCAGACACCCCTACAGGGTCCACAACGATTGCGTGGTCCAGTTCATGTGCTTTTCTTCCGGCAAGCAGCATCGCCTCATAATCGGCGATTGCGCCGAAATTACAGACAAGGCTTGTTGCCCCCTGTGTAATCTCGGCTGCCTCCATCGGATGATGCGCCATCGTCGGCGAAGCCCCCACCGCAAGAAGGATATTTGCACAGTCATTTACCGTTACTGCATTTGTAATACAATGGACGATGGGGCGTTTCTGCTCCATCGTCCGATATAATTCAACTATTTTTTCTTCTGACAATTCCATGTCCTGTTCTCCCGATCTTTGAGAATTAAGCGTCCAGCTGCTGTTTCATTTTATCAAGAAGTCCGGCTTTCTTCAATGGCAAAGTCACAATGATTGCAATAATTGTTCCGCCACATGTACTGATCAGGAATGGCACAACATACGTAAACAGTGCAGCAGTATCACTGTTCATAAGTAATGCCGCAATTGGATAGGAAAGCATTCCACCGATGATACCGGTTCCAAAAACTTCGCCGACATATGCAAACGGAAGCTTTTTTAAATACCAGTACAAAAGGCCGGACAACATAGCACCACACATACTTCCCGGAAACGCAAGAAGGGAACCTAGTCCCAGAAGATTACGAATCAGGCTTGCGATAAATGCTGCTGCAAGTCCCCACCATGGTCCTACCAGTACTGCACATAAGATATTTACCAGATGCTGTACCGGCGCGCACTTTGCACCAAATACCGGGAAGGAAAACATGCTTCCTACCACTGCGACTGCTGCAAAAAGCGCAGTAACTGTCAATTTACGAATGTTTGCTTTTGAATTACTCATTTCATCTGTCCTCTTTTAATTTTTCTTCTTCATTGCCTGTGCAGCTTTTTCTACAATCAGGCAGATAATGATTGTAATGACCATATCCGGAAGGGTATTTCCAACCGGTGTATCTACATGCATGAGCGCACGGTAAAGGATGAAACCGATCAGCCAGACAATCAGATTGCGTACCTGGAACGATATTTTTGCTGCATCCGCTTTTTTCAGGATGAAATAGTCCGCGATCTGTACCGCGATCATCGGCGCAAATACGGAACCGATCAGGTATAAGAAGTCGGTGATGTTATCCATCGGATAAACAATCGCTGCAATTGTTCCAATAATGGTAACGACCACGGCTGCCCACTTCTCCGGAATCTTCTTGGAAATAGAGACTGCAGATACGCCTGCAGAATAAGCATCCAGGAAAGTTGTGGTAACAGTAGAAAATACGATGATCAACAGACCTACGATACCAAATCCGGCTTTTACCATAATCTGTGCAATGTCAGTTTCCCCCGTATAGATTGCTGCACCCATACCGATCATATACATAAATACACTGACGATGCTGTAGACGATAACACTCGAAAGTGTTGCTGCAAAAGGCTTCTCAGCTTCTCTTGTGTAATCACTGATGAGTGGCAGCCAGGAAAGTGGCATGGCAACGGCCAGCTCGACCGCTGCGCCAAAGCTCAAGTCACCGCTCACAAGTGCTTCCGCACCGTTTGCTCCAAAGAAGATCACCTTAAAAAGCACCAGCGTCAATACAAAAAGTGCAAGCATCGCTACCGTATTGACCTTGCCAAGATTGGTCAGTCCAATCAGAATCCATGCAATGATCAGCACGCCGATCACCACAGCCCATACCCAGGCACCCGTCTTTAAGATGCCATTGGCGGCCAGCGCACCATCATAGATCATGATTGCCGTCCATCCCACAAGCTGCAGAACATTCAATGCCGCAAAAAGCAGACTTCCTTTGCTACCGAAGCTCATCTTTACGGTCTCCATGGCGCTCTTCTTTTCTCTTCCACCGATCATTCCGGCTGCAAACATCATCAGCCCTCCGATCAGATGTCCCAGCAGAATCGCTGCCATTGCCTTGCCAAATCCAAGCGGTGCAAAATAAGTTCCTGTAAGGATCTCGGCGATTGAAACGCCGGCACCAAACCAGATCAGGCTGTTACTAAAAACGGAAGTTCCTTTTTTCTCCATTTGTAATTTCTCCTATTCTATTGTATTTCGTATTCTCCTTTGATTGCAAAGGCGTGATTCATCGGTCCGCTTCCTTTTCCGAGGTCAAGCATTGCTGCAAGCGCTCCAGAAATATAAGCCTTGGCTTTTTCCACAGAAGTCTTTAAGTCTCTGCCTTTTGCCAGGTTGGATGCGATTGCGGATGACAGAGTACAACCGGTTCCATGTGTGTTTGGATTATCGATCCGTTTGCCATGGAACCATACCGGTGCACAGCCTTTTTCATATAATAAGTCGTTGGCATCATTCAGCTGATGTCCGCCTTTGAGAAGTACTGCACATCCTAAGGAATTACAAATAGCTTCTGCCGCTTTCTCCATGTCTGCTTCTGTCTTGATTTCCATTCCGCAAAGCACTTCTGCCTCCGGAATATTTGGTGTAATTACAGTTGCAAGTGGCAATAATTTTGTTTTCAGGGTACTGATGGCATCCTCGCTGATCAATCTTGCTCCGCTGGTTGCCACCATGACAGGGTCAATCACAATATTTTTTGCTTTGTACTCTGTCAGTTTGTCGGCAATGACCTCAATCAGTTCACTTGATGAAACCATGCCTGTCTTGACTGCATCCGGACGAATATCTGTAAAAATACAATCCAGCTGCTCCGCCAAAAACTTCGGAGTTACCTCCATAATATCTGTTACGCCGGTTGTATTCTGGGCAGTCAGTGCCGTGATAGCGCTCATGGCGTATACACCATTTGCGGTCATGGTCTTGATATCTGCCTGGATGCCGGCGCCTCCACTGGAATCACTTCCAGCGATTGTTAATGCTGTATTCATATTGTTCTCCTTTGCATTAATTTTGTTATGCGATGAAAGGTGGTGCCCCCAATTCACCGCATGTACTCTCCGCGTTCCTGTTACATACAGGAATCTACAAGTTCCCGAAGCCTGCGTGTTCCGGCTTCAATATCTTTGCATGCAAAAATCCCGCTGACTACGGCCACTCCTGCCATACCACGCCCCTTAAGCTGCATCACATTATCTGCGGTAATTCCGCCGATCGCAACTACAGGGATTGCCACACTTTCACAAATCTCCTGAAAAAGTGCATGCTCCATTGGTTTTGCGTCAAGTTTTGTGCTGCTGCCAAAGACCGCGCCACTTCCAAGATAATCTGCGCCGGCAGCCTCTGCTGCTTTTGCCTGCGCAATCGTCTTGGCCGTCACGCCAATAATCTTGTCCTCTCCGAGCAATTCGCGTGCATTTTTCATCTCCATGTCGGATTGTCCGATATGCACACCATCAGCGTCCACGCGCTTTGCAAGTGCAACATTGTCGTTGATGATCAACGGGACCTGATACTTTCGGCAAAGTTTCTGGATCTCTCTTGCCTCATCTTCAAAGTCCGCCTCATCCAGTTCCTTCTCGCGGATCTGAACCATCGTCGCTCCACCTCTTAACGCTTCTTCCACCTGTTCGCATAATGTTTGTTCTCCCAACCAGCTGCGGTCTGTTACCGCATACAGTCTGAGGCTGTCTCTGTTAAAGTTTTTCATAGAACTCCTTCCAAACTTGAACATCAGCCCATGTAGAATTTGCTTTCAGCAAATGGGCTGACGCTACATGTCAAGTTTTCATAGAAAACTTGACACTATCCTTGAACATCAGCCCATGCATAATTTGCTTTCAGCAAATGGGCTGACACTCTCCATAATAAAAATACAGAACTCCAACACGGAATCCTGCATCTGTTTACTATGCGTTATTTCCCTACGTTGGCATTATCCAAATCAGGTTGTGGGTTAAAGCATTCGCTTACTCTCAGCCCGCCTGCGCGAGCACCCCATATTAAAATATGTAATTGATTCTTTCAGAATCAATTTTTTACGGGAACATCAGCCATTTTAATAGCCTTCGGCTAGGGCTGATGCTACATAATTGATTCTTTCAGAATCAATTACATATTATAACTGCTGGTATGAATAATGCAAGTGTTCGGGCAATTTTGCCTTGTTTTTCTTTTAGAGCAGTATTTTATGAAACCTGCCTTTTTCTCTTTTACCACAAAAATTTCCGGAACCACTTTTTTCAGTAATTCCGGAAATTTTCAACTTTGCCCTATCTCAGCTTGCTGCGTGCTGATGCGCATACTTTTCTTTCGTTGCCAAACCGCCGCGAATATGGCGTTCCGACTTGTTGACATCAATAACTTTACGTGCCTGTGCTGCAAGTGTCGGATTTACCTGAACCAGACGCTCTGTGACGTCTTTATGTACTGTGCTCTTGCTGATTCCAAAGTTTTTGGCAGCCTGCCGCACCGTTGCATTATGTTCAATCATATAATTTGCTATTTCGATGGCACGTTCTTCAATATAAGTTTTCAATAAAATACCCCTGCTACAACTTGTTTTTACATTGTATGCAGGGGTATTTTGTGATATGATGATCAAATTTTTTGCCCATCATTTATGATTAATCAAATTCTGTATATGCCATTGTGTCACCTTCATGCGCCTGTCACCAGCGCGAAATATCCCCAGTCCCATACCAGCGATTCAAAACTGTTTTGCAGATACTCCACGATATCTTCCTGCTCATATCCGGTCATACGGGTAATCACGACCATATAGTCCCGCAATTCTTCATACGTAAACTGCTTTCTTTCCAACCACTTCAAAAAAACACTGTGTCGTATGACTGCGTATTCCATTCCGATCCATTGCATCGAAACGATCATACTCTCCAAGTCTCCATCCGGAACCAGCAGATCCGAATAAAATTCGTTGAGCAGAAACTTTCGCAAAAGCGACTGCCACTGCCGAAATTGTTTTTCAAAAAGTTGCAGATCCTCGCACATTGTATCCGCAGCATAGGTTTCTGAAAGCTTCTCTGCCTGTAACAATATCGGATCAAGATACTTCTTATAAAGACCTTCTTTTTGATAATTGACCGCCAGATCCTGCAATAATTCATTACATTCATCCATCGAATCCAGTTCATCCATGGAAATCTGTGCAATCGCTTCCCGAAGCTGCGCTACACTTTCGCCGGAAAAATATTCGTTTACTAATTGCATCGTAAGCGAATCCTGTTTGTTAAGCTCCAGCAAAATATAAAAGCCCTGCTTCAGCTGATCTTCCAGTCGCTGCGTACTGTCTTCCAGCAACTCCATCATATGCTCCCGTATCGCAAAGAGAAGATCTTTGTATTCTCTGTCAACTTTTGGAAAAACAATTTCTTTTGCATCCTTCCAGATATCAATGACCGCCGGACAACATGGCATCAATGTCTCTTCCTCATGCGTGGAAAATCTATGTACCTCACGTGGAAACTGCGTACAGGTATCTGACAATACCCGATCGGTGTATGTGCACAGGAGACGGCATAATTTTTCTTCATTTAAAAACGGACAGCGATGCTTTTCATCCAACGCAATCACCCGCATGCCATCCTTGTTTACTGTATAGGCGCTGAGATTTTTCTTTTTATCCACAACCGTGTCTGGTGGCAAAAGCTTTTTCCACTTTCGGTTCGTCTCATTATCCACACCAATCTTCCACTCCTGACAACATGTAATGGTACATCGGTTAGCAATGCATTGAAATTTTTCATAATAATCCGGTCTGACTCTACGCATTTTGTTTCTCCTAAAAATAAAGTGTGCGCTTGCTTTTGCTGTATAGGGAATTCCAAAGGAATTTCCTATATATTGAAAAGAAGCTGTACGCTACCGATTCTCTCAGCGCGACAGCTCCTGTCTTTTTATAAATTTGTAACCAGATAGTTACACAACTTTTATGCACCAAGTGCAGCAGAACTCTTTCCAAGGAACAGCATGTAAAGAATAATATTGACAATTGAAATAATTGCAACAACAACGTTTGCAATAGTTGCCAATCCACTAAGTCCTGGAACAAAAGCCAAAATTAAAATTACAACAGATGCAATGGTGCATCCCAATGAAATTTTCCAAACAGTCTGTCCCTTCTGTGCAATGTCCGGCTGCTGAATATTGTTCATTACCTCTGCAACAGATGTACATACAAAGTACATTACCAGGAATGACAGAATTGTTGTTACGATTGAAATTACAGATCCTCCAAATGATTTAAAAAGATTACAAACTGCAGATACAATTGTAAGAATAAATGCAGTCATGCATCCCTTAATATCCTTACCTGCCTGAAACAGTCCTACCAGACTGATAATAGCAAATACTAACAGTCCCACTGCTGCTAAAATGTTGATGATTGGGATAAATGCCAGAACTGTACAAACCAATACCCCAATTTCTGCGATGTAAAGCTTCTTTAAGCCTAATCCCGCATTTTCATAATTGTTCATTTTCTAAACTCCTTTTCCCTTGTTTTAGTTTACGTTACTTCTGTATTATACCGTAATTTTTCGGGAAAAGATATAGAACTTTGCTCCTATATTTGCAGCTTTCGCTACATCTGCTCCACTATAAAGAAAAAATCAGCTTATTCCTGCTTTCTTCCGCAGTAGATCATACACCCACTTTCCGGATGTGCTCAAATCACTGCGCTGAAATCCGCTTTTCTTTGTACAACTGCTCTTGATCATTGCGGAAGATTCATTTTTGTTGGAAGCATTCCATGCAACATAGCTGACATCATATTTATCCAACGCTTTGATCCACTTATTGGCTTCCTTTTTGTCAATTCCGCCATTTCCGCTTGCATCGGTGATACCAAACTCTGTGACAAACACCGGCAGTCCTGTCTTGATCGCATTTGTCATTTTATTGCGCAGGTCATCTTTGTGTGTTCCCGCATAGAAATGGAATGCGTACATGATGTTTTTGTATCCGCTGATTGGACTGGCAGCCGCCTGATCTACATCCTGTGACCAGGTAGGTGTTCCCACGATAACGACCGCATCCTTGTCATTCTCACGGATAACCGGAATCACAGCCTTTGCATAGGACTTAATTGTTTTCCAGTCTGTGCCTCCATTGGGTTCGTTGCAGATTTCATAGAGCACATTGTCGTAACTTTTCAGAGCCTTTGACATCTCCTTGAAAAAAGCCTTCGATGCCTTCTGGTGCTTCTTTGGATTGCCATCACTTAAAATATGCCAGTCAACAATGACATACATATTGTATTTTGATGCCAGCTTGACACCTTTCTTTATCAATGCTTTCAGATTCTTGCGGTTGTTGGCATCACCACTGCAATATCCGTTATACTCTTCGGTGTACATTGCAAGACGAACCACATTTGCTCCCCATTTGTCATGAAGTTCCTTGAAATACTTATCGTTTACGTATTCCGGATACCAGGAAAGTCCGTGTGTACTGACACCTCGCAGCTGCACCACCTTGCCTTTCTTGTCACACAACTTCGTTCCTTCCACATGCAATGCAGAAAGTTTGCTCTTGGCATAGACCGGTTGCACACTGTTTCCAAAAAATACTCCCACAGCCAGTGCAAGAATACACAAGCCTGCCGTCAATCGTTTCTTCACACAGTTCCCCATATATTCTCCTTCGTTTGCTTATGTTGTTATGCAATAGAGGTTACTTCATAATCCTGATCCTCCACTGCCTTCTTTAATACTTCATCGGCTATTTCTGCCTGAAGCTTTACTTCTGCGGTCCCACTTTCATGGCTTACCACTGCCTCCTCTACTTCCGGAAGTGCCTCTAAAGCCTTCTTAACTCTCGCCTCACAATGTCCACACATCATTCCTTCAATCTTCATTGTCTTTGTCATTTTTTTGTCCTCACTTTCGTTTTTGTTTTCCTGCTGCATATTGACAGCAGTCATTTCTGTTTTTGCATGTTCACGTTCCCTGCGTCCCGGCACATGCATCTGAAACAGATTCAGACGCAGCGCATTGGTTACGACACAGAAACTGGACAGGCTCATCGCAGCCGCACCAAACATCGGATTCAGTTTCCATCCAAACAATGGATACCACACGCCTGCGGCAAGCGGAATTCCAATGACATTATAAAAAAATGCCCAAAACAGATTCTCATGGATATTCCGCAGTGTTGCACGGCTCAGACGGATGGCTGCCGGCACATCGCTCAGACGGCTTTTCATCAGAACGATATCCGCTGCATCAATGGCTACATCGGTTCCTGCACCGATGGCGATTCCGGTATCAGCTCTCGTCAATGCCGGTGCATCATTGATTCCATCTCCGACCATTGCCACTTTACCCTGCGACTTCAGGCTGCGGATCACGCTCTCCTTTCCATCCGGCAATACTCCGGCAATCACTTCATCCACACCTGCCTGTGCACCGATCGCACGGGCTGTCTTCTCATTGTCCCCGGTAAGCATAACCACACGGATTCCCATATTACGAAGCTGCGCGATTGCCTTCGGGCTGTCTTCCTTCATGGTATCTGCCACTGCAATCATACCGAGCAGTGCCCCGTCTCTTGCAAAAAGAAGTGGTGTCTTTCCTTCCTCCGCAAAAGTTTCTGTCTGCTTCAAAATATCTTTTTCTACCGTGATCTGCTCACTGATATATTTCACACTTCCGCCGAGCATCCTGCGTCCATCCACCGTTGCTGCCAGTCCATTTCCCGGCAAAGCCTCAAAATTCTCCGCTTCTTTATATGTGATCTGCTGCGTTTCTATCTCCGCCATAATTGCGCGTGCAAGCGGATGCTCGCTTTTTGCCTCAAGTCCGGCTGCAAAACGCAAAAGTTCCTGCTCATTCACACCATCTGCCGGGACAATATCGGTCACTTTCGGCTCCCCGTTTGTGATGGTTCCCGTCTTGTCCAATGCAACAATCTGGGTTCTTCCTGCATTTTCCAAAGCGACCGCATTCTTAAATAGAATACCGTTCTTTGCACCCATGCCGTTGCCGACCATGATTGCCACAGGGGTTGCCAGTCCAAGCGCACAAGGACAACTGATCACCAGTACCGAAATTCCCCTTGCCAGTGCAAATCCGACGGGCTGTCCTGCAAAAAGCCATACAATAATAGTGATCACCGCAATGGTAATAACCGCCGGTACAAAAATGCCGGAAACTTTGTCTGCGATCTTTGCAATCGGCGCTTTAGTCGCTGCTGCATCGGAAACCATCTGGATAATCTGGGAGAGTGTTGTATCCTCGCCTACGCGTGTCGCCCGACAGCGTAAAAAGCCCGACTGGTTGGTTGTAGCTGCGCTGACCGTATCGCCTGCCGCTTTATCCACCGGAATACTTTCTCCTGTAAGGGCGGCTTCATTTACTGCGCTGTTTCCGTCAATCACCACACCGTCTACCGGAATATTTTCTCCCGGGCGCACAACAAATATGTCATCTTTTTGTACCTGCTCAATCCCTACCACGGTTTCCACACCATCACGCTCAACCGTCGCTGTCTTTGGTGCAAGCTTCATCAGGCTTTTTAATGCATCGGTTGTCTTTCCTTTGGAATGTGCTTCTAACATTTTTCCTACTGTAATCAAGGTCAGAATCATTGCCGCAGATTCAAAGTAAAACTCATGCATATAGCCCATTACTGCATCCATATCACCACGCATCTGTGCATCTGTCATGGCAAAAAGCGCATAAGTACTATATCCAAACGATGCGCCCGCGCCCAGTGCTACAAGCGTATCCATATTCGGCGAACCGTGCACAAGACTTTTGAAACCGCTGATGAAAAACTTCTGGTTGATCACCATGATCACAATGGTCAACAGCATCTGCAAAAGTCCCATTGCCACATGATTATCCGCCATAACGGACGGAATCGGCCAGTTCCACATCATATGTCCCATTGAAAAATACATAAGTACGAGTAAGAATACCACCGATGCAATCAGACGTTTCCGAAGTTTTGGCGTCTCGTGATCTTTCAGCGCTTCTTCTGCCTCCTGGTACATCCCTGCTGATTGGCCTTTGGCATCTGCGGATGCACTCGCTTTCTGCTTTGGTGACGCTCCGTAACCCGCAGCTTCCACCGCTGCCACAATTTCCTGCTCGCTGGCAGTACCTTCCACCCCCATCGAATTTGTCAGCAGGCTCACCGAACAGGACGAAACGCCCGGCACTTTAGAAACGGCTTTCTCAACACGGGCGGAACAGGCTGCACAGCTCATGCCTGTAACGTTATATTGTTTCATAGTTGCCTCCTTGTATTTGTGTTGTAAAATTACGTCTCTACTTCATCAATTTCTGTAGCATTGTGACCAGCTCGTCCACTTTTTCGTCTTCTCCGTTGCGGATTCCTTCTGCGACGCAGGTACGAATATGACTTGCCAGCAGTACTTTATTAAAACTGTTCAGTGCCGCATTCGCTGCCGCTACCTGCGTAATGATATCCGGACAGTAACAGTCTTTTTCAACCATGCCTTTGATTCCACGAATCTGTCCTTCAATACGGCTCAGGCGATTGATCAGATCCTTCTGTTCTTTCTCGGAACGCATTTTCTTTCTGCAGCATTCACAAGTATGTTCATTTTCCATACAAACTATGCCTCCTTTCGCAATCGCGCTTCTTGCAATTGCTTCTTTCAATTTCTCCTTTATATACCCCCTGCGGGTATCTTTTCATTTGCATTATATACCCCCAGCAGGTATATCGCAACCCCTTTTATTCTCAATAAGAAACTGCATTGCCAATTTTTTCACGCCATTTGGACATATGCAAGAAAAAATTGATTTTACATCCTCATAATTTTCTATTTTTGGACATATGCGATTTTTTTCATAATTATGTCCATGTTTTTCTCCGATATTGGACATATGCATTTATTTTTCATATTTTCACCCAAAAAAATGCGTGATTATGGAACATTTTTTCCATTTATTTTCCATATGTCTAATCTTTCTGTTTTTTGTGGACATTATGCTTTTGTTTTCCTGCATATGTCCATTTACTCTAATTTTTGTGGACATTATTCTTTTGTTTTTCTGTATATGTCCATTTTCTCTAATTTTTGTGGATATTATTCTTTTATTTTTTGCATATGTCCATTTGCCCGCCCACAAAAAAAATCAGGAGCTTTCACTCCTGATTTTGCTACATATATTTATAACGTTGCAGCACTCCATGTTCCATCTTGTAAATTTCCTCTGTCAATTCCCGGATATCAGAATTAATATGACTGGAAATCAATACAACGGCACCTCTTAGTGCTTCCTCTCTTACAATCTTATAAAACAAACGAACCCCCGCTTCGTCAATGGCATTGGTCGGCTCATCCAAAAAAAGAAAGTCCGGCTTTTCCATAATAGCCTGTGCAAGAACAAGGCGATGTTTCATACCAAGGGAATATTTTCGAAATGTTCTTCTGTCTTTCGGATCCAGTCCTACGCGTTCCAGCGCATGGACAACATCTTCTTTCGTTGCTACTTTGCGTATTGCTGCCAATGTTTGAAGATTTTCTCTCCCTGTAAGTCCCGGATACATCGACACATCATCCATCACAAGTCCAATGGAAGGCTTTGCTTCTTCAAATGTCCTGCCATCATATAATATTTTTCCTTCCGTTGCCATTACAAGTCCTGCAAGCACACGAAAAAACATACTTTTTCCGGATCCGTTCTCTCCTATAATACCCGTAATGCTCCCTTCCGGAAGTTCTAAATTGATATTACTTAATATCATTTCTTTGTTCAGTTTCTTACTTACATTCTCCACTTTCAATTTTACATTTTCCATTCGTATACCTCATAACGCTTTAACATTTCTGCCCCAAGAACTATTATCAATACTGTAATCAAAAATAATCCCACGATTTTTGCAACAACCATTTCTGCAGGCCATTGAAGCATTTTTTCATAGGACATGGGATTTATCAGTCCCAGCCACCTGTTTTCTCCCTGCACCATATCCAATAATTTCAATAAAATAATTCCTATCCAGCACACTCCAAACGCCGTTGCTGTTTTACAAAAAATTGTTCCCAGATTAATCAGAATTGTTGTCAGCAATAATAAATTCACGCAAGTCGCAAACATCATGAAAGACACATTCCATGTAAACATGTTGATTTTTCCGGTACTGATCTGATTGCACCCCAAAAGATTTGTCCCTACATAAATACCTGCATATCCTGTCGCAAAAAGAAACAATGCAAAGCTTTCTTTGATAAACCATTTTTGTCGCTGAAAAATCCGGGAAAACCGATAAGATGCCATATAGGAAAAATATTCACTGATCGAATTTCCAAATAGCAAATGAAAAATAAGTAAATACGACAGCATTCCTACCGCTTCAAGAATATTACTATTTTCGTTACCCGCTGTCATTCCCCATACTCTGCCGATCAGCAAACCTGTAACATCCGTGTCTGTTTTTTCTGTAAAAAGATGTGGCAGAACCCAATATATTGCAATTGGAAATGCCACCATCATCTTACACAGATTCTTTCCAATTTGTTTATACATCTACATATTCCTTTCCGCAAAGCATACGATATGATATGTAAATAAATCCACAAAGTAATAATATAATACCGAAAAAGGCCAGATAATTTAATCCATAATATGATGCGGGAGCCACATAATCCCACATATCAAAATTTACATAACGATGATTGTATCGCATATAATTAGTATTATAGGACCACCCATCCAACATGGTACCTATTTTGGTTGCAATAAATACAGGTATAAACAGCACTATTTTGAATCGTCTGATCCAAAACGAAATTGCAAGCAGCACCACTCCAAGGAATCCAACAAACGCTGCCATAAAAATCATATACAACAAAACATATAGAATTGGACAATGTTCAAACAAAAAAGGAAATGGCACATAAGTTCCCACGAACCAGTCCGTTGGAGAAACATTCAGGAGATTAAATTTGATTGTACTAAGTGTATGTCCAAACGGAGAAGGAATCAGTCCATAGCATCCACTATAAAACAGACACAACGAAAAATTCACCAGACATGGAATCAATACGAGTAAAAAATCTGCCAGAAACACAACACCTATTTTTGCTTTCAGATACTCTTTTCTGCTAGATCTTATCCAAACAGTTGCAACCGTCTGATTTAAAACATCATCCTGAAAAGACATTGCCGGAATTGCCACAAGAAAACATATAATAATACTATATACATCCCATTGTGTGTTAAATCCCATTCCACAATAACTCCAAAAACCGGAGAATCCGTTTGATAATTCACCTCTCACCATAAAGAAGCTGACCAGCGCATATACTATACTGATTACAAACGCAACTTGTACAGATTTCTTTTTTGTAATTAATTTCCATTGTGATCTGAACATGATTTACCTCCTCCCATTTTTCATAAAACTAATATACCATCCAATAACCTGAAATCATACAATCTTTTGAAGAGTTGTTGCCCATCGCATACATTGTTATGCTGGCACCTGGAAATTGATATGCACTCGGAATATCTATCTGTTTCCAATTGGCACCTTTCGTCACAACATAATATTCGCCATCTTTTGTGGCCTTAACCTTTACCTTTTTGTATTCTGTTGATATAACGCCTTGTGCATCATATATATGAGACACTTTAACTTCTGCATATGTTTTTGTCTGTGTCATCACTTTAGTTGTAATACTGCTATCCGAATTGCTATCAACATATACTTTATTAAAAGATACTGCTGTCGCATTTGAAGCCAATAAACTAATGTCCTGATTTTCATCTATCTCACTCGCATATGGAACAGCAACAGAAAATGACAATACAAGTGCCATACTACAAACTGTTACTAAAAAATTTTTTACTTTTGTTGCAAATTTTTTGTTCATCATTATTACATTTACCTCTCTTTCGTAAACAATAACTTAACCCAACAACCATACATGTATCATTGTATTTGTAGCGTATCATAGACGTTTTGTCTTGTCAATCAATATTTTGTACTTCGTGATATTTACTGTTCGTATATTTTATGCTATACTATTAATAGTATATGGAGGTCTTAATGTATGGCATACAAAAACACTCTAATTACAGGTATTACCGATTTATTAGTTTTGACAATATTAAAAAACAAAGGTGATTGTTATGCCTACGAGA
>ERZ1023633.204-NODE-204-length-25606-cov-16.279245_pt1 | contig 25606 bp, 14 predicted proteins | sample MGYA00380333_ERZ1023633 | MGnify/ENA primary metagenome ERZ1023633 (study PRJEB33179, sample SAMN07448972) | human gut metagenome | biome: Human-gut; feature: Human associated habitat; material: Faeces | host: Homo sapiens | place: India: Bhopal | collected...
CCCCCCCCCCTCATTTTGGATTTCGGTTTTCCGATTTTCCCCACCCCTAATTTTCTGGAAGTGTTAAAATGATTAAATATAAATAATATGGAAGTAAAGATAGGAAAAGGTCTTTTGTCTCAGATTGAAAAGTCATTCGAGTCTAGCAATAATAATATAACGCTAGATGGTTTAGTGAAGTTTTTAAAAGAAACGGACGAGCAGTATAACCATAGAGTAAATACCAGACGTGAGCGTTATGCTAAGTTGCTATGCAAGGATGGTAAAATCCGCGATGTGATAGTTGTAGAAGAAAAGAAGGAATCGGAGAAATGGGGTCCAAGATTCTGCTATTACATCGAGACAGATAACGGCATTATTCCTGCATCATACGAGGATATTATCTACAAGTTTAAAATAATATAGATTATGACATTAAAAGAAGCAAAGAAGTTATTGAAGAAGGAGATGGTGATTGTCTTTCATTCAACAGAGCCATTTGAGTTTGACGAGAGTGGCTGGATTAAGCATGAGAAGCCTTCTGTGCTTGAAGCTTTACGTGTTTTAGCCAAGGGAGGTTATTTTATATCCATCAGCGGAAATGATTACAATATGCGTGAGGAACGTTTGAAGAAGGAGTATGAAAAGAACACCAAGGCTCCCGGTTCTGCTGAGAACAGCATCAAAGGCGATTTGTCCGGAAATAAATCCATTGAACATTGCGGCGAGCCTATTCCTGGTTCTCCTTTGAGCGCAGTAGAAGGCATAAAGTTGAAGTGGAAAGATAACCGAAATACAAGTGAAAACCCTGCCCTTGCAGAATCAGCCACCCAGTTCAACGATGCTTTGTTGAATGAGCAGGCAAAGAAGATTAAGAGTCTCGTCAAGGATATTACCCACATGAACAATGTTATCTACAAGAAGAACTTGGAGATTGACAAACAGAATCAAGAGATTACTCGTTTGCTTTCGCTTGTAGAGAAGAAGGAGGGATACAACCTAAAACAAATTAAGCGTCTTGGCAAGGAGATTTCCAAGTTGAACAGCATTATCCATGACAAGAACGCTATTTTGTCTGACGTTGCAGAGGAACTTCGTCTTTCAAAGATTCGTGAGAAGAATCTGACCGAGGTAAGCCAAAAGTACTTGAAGGAGAACGAGGAGTTGAGAGAGAAGCTTGCAGGGGAGGCTAAGCGTGTAGAAATGATTCGAAATGCCTCTAAGGAGTACTGCGACTATGGCGTGGCAGCAAATGAATTTATCAAGGAGCTGGCTAGTTTGTATGTCCTTGCCAATAATAAAGGAATCATTAATGATGAAATGCTTGAACGCTGCAAGAACTATCAGACTTATGGTTTTCCTGCCAATTGCAATAGAGAGACCAAGAAGGAGATCAATGACATTGCTAGAGGAAAGACCAAGGTAGTTTGGGCTGATATTGCAGAGGAAGGTGGAGACCATTCTGCTATTATTGCGCAATGCTGTAAGAATATAGCAATATCAAAAGACGAAGCTGAAATCATCGAGCGCTGCACGAAGAACGGCACGGAGTTACACTATAGTAAAAAGGATGGATTTACCTATACAAATATGTTTGGTGATGAAATGCCTATTATATGTCTTCGTGGTATGTGTCAAGTATTTACTGATGAGGAAATCAAAAATATGAAAAAGTAAGCTATGGCAGGAGTAAACAATCAGAATACACAGCAGCCTAAGAAGGTGCCCATTACGATTAGTGGGTATCCTCAGGCTGTTCAGGACATGATGAGGGCGAAGCATCCTGATTATGATCAGGTGATGGGATTGGGGAACCAGACGATGCAGGGCGCTCCTAACGGGCAGATTCCTGCCGTTGCCCCTCAGCCAGCGAGTATGAATTTCTTTCAGCCGAATGGTGGCGCTGTAGGAAAGTATGAAGCGCCAGCGATTCAGCCTCAGCCAGCGCAGCCTGTTCAGCCAGTACAGACTGGGGAAGCACCGGTTACGGACTTCACGAATATGCCTCAGCAGCCTACCGGTTGGAATGCAGACGGAACACCAAACTATGATTCCCTTTCTTCTGCCCTTTCGGGCACGGCAGAATCCCAGAAGCAGGAAGCGCCGGCATTCCAGTCTGACCCATCCAAGAAGGACGGTGGTTTCTTCAGGTGGCTTGGCAGTCTCATACCAAAGAAGAGACCGGGAATGAGAGAAGGAGAAACCCCTGATGAGTATGACAGACGCAGAACCCGTAACATGGAAATGATGACTACCCTAGCCGATGCCATCCGACACATGGGAAATATCGTGAATACTTCCAAGGGCGCTCCTCTGCAGCAGTTCAATGACCCTACCGCCATGATGGAACAGGGGTACCAGAACCGTAAGGCTCAGAGACAGAAGGAAGCTGCACTTGATGCAGATGCGGCTTACAAGCAGGCTAATCTCAGCTTGAAGGAACGTGCTGCCAATGCACAGAACGCCTACAGGGAACTGCTTCTTGGCATGAGAGATAGAAATAATCAGCTTGCCAGGGATAAGTTCGACTACCGTCAGGGTAAGGATGCTGCAGCAGCACAGTATAAGCAGCAGAAGGACCAACGAGACTTCGAGTATAAGCAGCAGCGTGATAAGGCAAAGGACGAGCAGACCAACAGAAGATTGAGCATTTCACAGTATAATGCTACTCATAAAGGAAGCGGACGTGGACGATCAGGCGGCGGTGGAGGCTCTTCTGCCAAATACGTAACTTGGGATGCAGAAGGAAGACCTCATTACGCATCCAACAAGACCATGTATGAAGCAAATGAAGCTTACTACAATGGTAATACTTCTGGCAATTCATCTACTTCAAGCAGCAAGGAAGTGTTCAACAGGGATGGCTCTACTACAAGAACCACCAACAGACAAAGCGGTTCTTCTGTTGCACAGAGAGCAGGAGCACAGCGAAGACAGAGGGAAGAAGCCAGAAAGAGAGCATCAAAGCCTTCCGGAAAGTCGAAGAACGGGTATAAGAACACAAAGAAACTTGGATTATAAACATTAATATATAATATATGGCTGGAGATAAATTTGACCAACTTTATAACGCCTTGAAAGCAGATGGCGCAGTTACGGGAACGAGAGAGCATTTCAGAAAGTTCGTGTATGCGCCTGGCAAGCAGGGCTATCATAACAGAAAGCAGCTCTATGATGCGCTTCATGCTGATGGTGCTGTTTCCAGTAATTCCTATGAGGAGTTTGCGCAGCGGCTTGGACTCCATGCTGTAAATCCGAAGCCTCAGCAGAAGCCGGTAGCGCAGCAGAAGCCAATGACTACTTCGCAGAGGGCACAGAAGGTGGCAGCTCAGTATAAGCAGCAGAGGCAGCAGCCTCAGAGACCTCAGCAGCCTAGTAGGGCAACAGCTTCTGGTACAGACTATATGAAGAACTGGCAGTTGATGCACATGCGTAACGATCAGATGAACCCGATGCAGCAGGCTCAGGCTAGCAATGCGCGCGCACGTATGCAAAGAGCACAAGAGCAGTCGGCACGTCAGGAGCAGCAGAGAGCTACCCCTATCAGCAGAAGCAGAATAACCCCTACTGCCAAGAATTTCAACGAGACGATGCAGCAGCTTTCTACTCCAGAAGCTCGCAGGGCTAGAGCAAAGCAGCAGAGAGAGGACGATGCAAGAAACTTAGCTCAGGATGAGGTGGAGGGCAACAAGTTCGTACACAACGATGGCAAAAATGGGACCATTGCGCCTGAGATAGATTCTCTTGTTGCACCTTCAATGAAGGAGGCAGATGATTTGTCTTGGTCTCAGTATCAGCAGGCTTTGAAGAAAGCTGGTAATGATGCCTATCTGAGAAACAAGGCGTGGAAGGATTTGCAGGACAACAGAATCAAGAACCGTCAGAATGTACTTGCCGACACCCTCAGTTCTAAGTTGCAGGAAATATACTCTCAGAAAGGATTGCAGGAGCACATCATACAGAGTGCCGACAAGTTGAACATGGGCGTGGAGGAGTACGTTGACAAGTATGTTACTCCTCAGATGATGCAGCGTGCCCAGAATATACTGGGTGTTAAGAATATTGAGGAGATTCTGCCTCAGAGTGCCACAGAATATGTGGTGAGAAGACTCAGCGATTCCATCTTGGGAACCTTGTCTGCCGGACAGGATAAGTCGAGAGAGCAGATTGCCAGAGAGCAGGAGGCTATGGCTATTGCAGACGGTTTGGAGGAAATGCCTACCGTTAATGGCTACAAGGCTAACGAAGGTTACAAGTCTGGCATGGGCGCACGTTTCGTTTCTACGGCGGCTAACATGGCGATGGACTCCCCTATTCTCGGAATGACAGGCAGCGCATCCAATTTGACCGTGGGTCTGGGAAAGCAGGTCCTGATGAAAGGTCTTGCCAAGGCTGGAGTTGTGAAGATGGGAGCCAAGCTTACTGCACAGCAGTTGGCATTCAAGGCTGCAAACATGACGATGGCACAGAAGATTGCTTCTGGCTTGGTGGATGGAACGGCGAAGAGTGCACTCAATCTGGGTGGTTACTCCAGTATCACCGCAGCCCTAGGGCAGGCATCCACCGGTGATGATACTTCATTGTCGGCATTGGGTCAGGCGGCATTGGGAGGATTCAAGCATGGTGCTACCACTGGTGCGATGTTCGGAGTATCGGGTGCTATCATGGCTCCTTGGGTGTCAAAGTTCGGTATCACTGGCTTGGAGAAGAGCACAGGTGAGAAATGGCTGCATGGCACACAGAAACTTGGTGCTGCCGCCGCAGGTCTCGGCGTTGAGGCTGGAACCATGATGGTTGCCGACAATATCACTGGCGATAAGGATATTTCCTTTGGCACTTGGCTTGAAGACGTGGTGATGGTGGGCGCATTTAAGGCAGGAGAGCCTAAGAATTACGCTCATATCGGAAATGCGTTGTATAATCTTACCCATAATAGCGGTGGTAATTTCGTGATTGGAAAGAATGCCAACGGTTCCCCTATTGCCGTGGATATTCGTCTGACTCCTGACGAGAAGAATGAATTGATTTCTTCTGCATCGGGTAAGAATCTGATGGATGCTTTCGTGAAGGTGGACCGTGCATCGAAGACAGCACCAAGAGACCCGAAGTATAAGACCGCTTACACGGATTTCATGAACGACCCAGACGTTTCTCAGAGCACCAAAGAGAAGGTGAATGCAGCCATGGGACTGTTTAACACGACAAAAGGCAAAAGCTACCGCAGCGTGAATGACGTGAAGAACAAACAGATTCTTGAATACACCAAGAACGGAACGCTGCTTACACGTACCTCTTATAAGAATGCCGATGAGCGCAGAGCTATTCTTTACAAGCAGAAGCTTTATCGTGATAATGACGATATGATGTCGCTGATTGGCTATTCCAAGATGAAGGATATGCAGCTGACTGATGAGGACGGAAATGTTACCAGTCTGGCACTTGGCTTCCTCCGTAATAACGGCTATGACACGAGCAAGGATGTTACAGACCCGATAAACGCCCAGTTGATTAATGACTTGCGCAACCCGAAGAGTGCGCTCTATCTTGACTGGGAGAAGTATGTGGACGTTTACGGTTCGTATGGCGATCTTAAAGTAGAATCCGCAGACGTTGTTGGTGGTTTTATGGACACCTTGAAGAAGATGATCAACGACAAGGGAAACATGACGGTTGATATTGACAACATCATGCGCAAAGACCCGATGAAGCGCACCGACCAGGAGAACAAAATCTTCTATTATGTGAAGAGCGAGCTTGAAAACAGACTTTTTCCTAGCGGAAAGCCACACGCAGACCAGTCTTCCAGCCAAGGTAAGACGGTTGCCGAGGAGCATAGTCTGGGAACAGAAAACCCGGATAGCGGCGTGGTAGTTGATGAGTTGCGCAACCTTCGGAATGCAGAACAGGCGCTTGATGCAGCGATGGAAAGCAACGATGTGTTCAAGCAAACCTTCGAGAAATTGCACCAGCAGGGCTTGACACCGGCACAGATTTACGATGCACTCATTCAGAATGGATTGACCCAAGAAGAGTTGACCCCACTTGCCCAATATATCAATGCGAACGCTAGAGTGCAGGGTATGCAGCAGGCTACTGCTGATGTCATAGAGGAAAACGTGAAGAGCTTTGTTTCTGATTGGAGCTATCACGGAACATTGAACGGTCAGGCGATGAACGGCGAGCAAGCTTTGTACGTGCAAGACAGCAACGGAAGAACACTTCTTGTTGGTTCGGGTGATGTTGCCTTCGACCAGACTACAGGTAGAGCCAAGGAAGGCAGCGGTGATATGCTTGTCTGCTTCGACCCTAATACCAGGGAAATGGTTTATGTGAAGGCAGACGAGGTTACTCTGTTCCAGAATCAGCCTATCGACCAGTTTGCTGCAGAATATCGTCAGAGATTGCAGATGAAGAACTCTGAACCTTACAATCAGGCGGCACAGGAGCAGGCGATGCAGGATGCAGCCAAGCCTCAGCAGGAGCAGGAGGCACCACAAGATAATACCACAAAATCAGAAGATAGTACCACAAAAGAGGGTGATTTAACAAAAGATGATACCACTTTAACAAAAGTTGATACCACATCGGGCGAAGATAATACCACAAATGAGAACTTAGCACCACAAGAGCAGCCTCAACCTAGCAGAAAGTTTGCCGATGGTTCAGATGTTCCTATGACCGAGGACAGCAAGGGAAGACCTACGCCAGACTATGCTAGTATGACTCCTGAGCAGAGTGCGGAGATTCTTACTGAGGATTTCGGGGAGAATGCTGAGAAGGTGGTGGACGGACAGATTCAGAAAGCTGAGAAGGCTTTGAAGGATGCCGAGAAGATGAAGGTGGACTATACCGCCGAGCCTAACGACATCATGGAGCAGGAGACTTTGAAGAATCAGACTATTGAAGCTGCCAAGAAGCAGTTGGACCACGCTCAGAATATCAAGAAGGCTATGACTGCCAAGAAGGTTGCGGAGACTGTGGGTAAGACAGAACAGACTGAGGGCGCACATGAAGCTGGCAGCGTGGCTGCACAGAAGTTTGTGAATGCACCTAGACTTGTAGGCAACAAGCGCACAAGAATGCTACCTGACGGAGAGACCAAGATCAGAGGACACTATGAGATTGTGCCTGCAGAAAGTCTTACTCCTTCTCATGATGTGAACAATGGCTATAAGAAATCTGAGGGATTCCCTACCGATGCTGAGGGCAGAACCGTGAACGATCGTGACTATGAGCACGACAAGGCGGCTCAGCAGAATACGGACCAGATTGCCCGAAAGTATAACGGTATGGCTATCGAGCAGGTGCCAGTGGTATCTGACGAGGGTATCGTATATGATGGCAACGGTAGAACGATGGCAGGACAGAAGGCGGCAAAGGAAGGCACAGACGCTGAATACATCAACGACCTCTTGGAGAATGCCGAAAACTTCGGCTTCACAAGAGAGCAGATTGAGCAGAGCGGAATCGAGCATCCTCGTCTGGTAATGGTGACGGATGAGAGATTGCCATACGATGCAGCTACCTTCGCTAAGTTTAACAGAAACGAGAAGAAGACACAGAGCAATACCGAACAGGCGGTTGCCAAGGCTAAGACCTTGACTTCTGACGAGGTAGGCGCGATTGTTGCCGAGATTGAGGGAAATGGTTCTCTTGATGCATTCTTTAACAATTCCAAGGCAATAAATGACTTGGTGAAGACGTTAGTAGATAAAGGCATCATCGGACAGAACGAGGTGGCACAAATGATGGATAGCCCTGAGCGCCTTTCAGCACAAGGCAGGGAGTATGTGAAGAACCTTCTTTTGGGTTCTATCTTCAAGCCAGAGACTATTAGAATGCTGGGCATCGACTCTACGGTGAAGAATAAGGCTATCAACGCTATCCGCTCGGTAATGGATAATATGAAGCTGGGCGAGTTCTCTCTTCGTGATGAGATTGATCAGGCTATCCAATTGCTCTATGAGGCAAGACGGGGTGGCAACAAGGTTGATACGCTGCTGAGAACACCATCCATGTTCGGTGAGGATGCAGCTAAGCGCTACCCTTCTATCTCTCAGATGATGGCTTTGGCTCTGGAAGGCAAGGTTGCGGATTTCAGGGATTTGCTTGATGAGTACAACCGTATCTCAGCAGCTAGAAATACTGGCGAGGGCGATGTATTCGGTGAAGCACCTACCAAACCAGAGTTGATAAAAGAATTTATGGACTTTAAAAAATGGCAAGATTATGGAACAGGACATTCAGAAAATGAAAGAGGCAATGATGTTTCAGGCGTTGAAGAACCTCAACAAGAAGCATCAGGAGGAAATGAACCAGCAGAAGCAGAGCGACCAAGAGTAGAAGATGCTGACGACTTAGAAAACAAGGAACTCGAAAGTCGCATTGAGGTGACGGACGAGGAAACCGAGACCCCATCAAAGTACGGTCCTATCATGAAGCAAAAGATTGTGATTGATGGAGACAAGGAAGTGATGAAGGTTGATGAGCCTAACAAGAAGGGCGAGTACACTGGGTCTTACTATGAGTATGATGGCAAGAAGTTTGGTGACTTGAATGAGGTTACTGAGTATATTGACAGCAAGAATGAAGAAGGTCCTCTCCCACTCCTTCCAAAGGAAGAGAACCCAGACCCTCAGTTTAACCCGATTGAGACAGCTGCAGCAGAGTTCAAGAAGGAGCATCCTCTGACCGAGGATGAGATTATGAAGGCAGACGTGGACGATTTATCCAAGGATATGGCTCTTGACTATCTGAACGGAGAAGTGACAGACGATTTGCACCGTGCTATCTACGAAAGTATCTATGCTAAACGCAAGGGATTGAAGGCTGAACCAAAGGTTGAGACTCCTAAAACTGAACCATCCGCTGACCCAATGGAAGCTTTCAAGAATGCTGCAGAAGGGTTCGAGAAGGAGAAGATGGGTAAAGCAGAACAGCCAAAGAAACCTCAGCAGAAAGCTGACGATGCGGCGGTAGCGGCTTCTAACAAGAAGGTTAATGACCTTTGGGATATGCTCAAGAATGCAGGCAAGGATGAAATGTCTGCTTCGTTCATCGGTCTTAACTCTAGACAGCTGGAAGTGTTGCCTAAGCTGGTGAGCGCCATGGCAGAGAATGCTTACCTGAGAATCAAGAGAGGTATGCATAATCTTGAAGACGTGGTGAAGGAAATGCGCAAGGAGTTTGCTCCTGCTGCCAAGATTTTCAAGAAGGAAGACGTGGATGCTATCTATGAGCAGATGATGAATATCCGCTATCGTGATGGTGAGCAGCGCATGAGCTTGAAGGAGTGGGCTGACTACTACGAGAAGACTTCACCTAAGCATCAGGAAAATCTGGTGGGTGACTCCAAGAGTGCCGAGGAGAGAAAGATGGCTGAGAAGAAGTTTATTGATACGGTGAACCTTCAACTGGCTTTCGGTCGCAAGTTCAAGAGTATCGTTGGATTGAGAATGATGGCAGAGAGACTTGGCTTGAAGGATATTAAGGATACAGACCTTCAGGAGCTTGCAGAAACTGCAATTGTTCAGCGAGCAAGAGGTATCTCTTCTGCGAAATCAACCAATAATGCCGAGAAGTTCAAACGCATCAAGACACTCTATGAGAATCAGCCTAGCCTCAACCAGCGTGATTCTGAGCGAGTGATGAAGCAGCAGTACTCTACCCCTGCCCCTTACGCTTTCCTTGCGGATATGTATGTGAAGGGTAACGGCAAGGTGATTGAGAGTGCTCTGGAGCCTAGTGCCGGTAACGGTATGCTTACCATCGGCTTGCCAATGGATAAGGTGCATGTGAACGACATTGATGCTCAGCGATTGGAGAACCTGAGAAGACAGGGCTTCAAGAACGTGACGAGTCAGGACGGAACCCAGCCTTTTGCAGACAAGGATGTTGACGTGGTGGTGACAAATCCACCATTCGGTAGTGCTACACCAAAGGACTATGACGGATACAAGATTTCTTCTTTGGAAGGACAGATGTCCATCAATGCCCTAGAGAGCATGAAGGACGATGGTCGTGCCGCCATCATCATCGGCGGCAAGACGGAATACGCCAAGAACGGAAGTCTGAAACCAAAAGACAAGGCTTTCCTTGGTTATCTCTATAGCCACTATAATGTGGAGGACGTGATTAATGTGGATGGTAGTCTCTATGCAAAGCAGGGAACCAGCTACCCTACACGTATTATATTAATAAACGGAAGACGCTTGAACGAGAATGCCTTTCCACCAGTGAAGGATAAGGCTAGAGCCGAGACCGTGAAAGATTATGACGAACTTTATAAACGAATTGAAGATGATATACTACGAGGTGAACGGATGGATTCTTCCATCGGAGGAGAAACAAGAAGTGCTCAACCAGAACTTGATAAACAAGGCGCTACTGGTACTCCTAAAGAGAGAGTACGAGCAGGAGAACGAGGAGGAAGCAAACCAGATGGTGAGCGAGAGTCTGACCTATTTGACTCCACTTCCGTATCAGGAGCCCATGATGACTTGGAAAATCAACGAGGAACCGAGCCAAGACAAGATGGAGGACTTTCTGATGGAGATAGTAGAGCAGACGGAACAGGGGCAGAGCCTTCTCCAAGCAAAGAACCAGCCACTGGAACCAATGAGCAGCGAGGAAATGGATCAGGAGGAGCTGGACGGAATGACGCTCAGCCAAGTACTGATGAATCTACCAGCACCGGGAGCGGAAGCGGACCACGGGGACAATTACAGCGGGTGGACAAATCCGTACGTGGACTAAGCACCGAGAAAGTTACCTATACCCCTAAGAGTGGAAATCCATTCACCCTGAAAGCTGTTATGCCTGCCGACCAGCAGGAGGCAGTAAACAAGAATCTTGAAAAGTTGGGCGATGCCGACCAGTTCCTTGTTGATGAACTGGGCTATAATGATAAGGATGATTTGTATTCTCATCTTGCTGCAGAGCAGGTTGACTCTGTAGCCCTTGCCTTGCAGCAGGCAAAGAAGGGCAACGCATTCATCATAGGCGATATGACTGGTATCGGTAAGGGAAGACAGGCTGCTTCACTTATCAGATACGCCAAGAAGCAGGGGCAGGTTCCTGTATATTTCACTAAGACCGCTGGCTTGCTGAGCGATGTTTACCGTGACTTGGTGGATATTGGAAGCCCTGAGCTGAGACCATTCGTATTCGGTAGCGCCAAGGAAGCAGCCATTACCGACTCAGACGGAAAAGTTGTATTTGCTTTGCCATCGAAGAGCGAGGTAAAGCGTGTGCTTGATTACATCGAAAAGAACGGCAAACTGCCAGACGAATACGACTACGTGCTGACTACTTATAGTCAAGTAAGCAACGGAGTCTACGAGTTTGACGAGAATGGCGCCCGAAAAGAGAAAAAGCTTGCCAAGGGTAAGACATTCGGCGCTGCTGCCCTGAGCGGACAAAGAAGACGTGATGCTATTGAAAAACTGATGGGTAACGCCTATCTTATCCTTGACGAAAGCCACACGGCTGGTGGCAATAGCGGTCAGGGCAACTATTTCCAACACATTATTCAGAAGGCAAAGAATGTTACCTTCTTCTCGGCTACCTTTGCCAAGAGACCAGACAACATGCCTATCTACGCTTTGCGTACTGCCATGAATGAGGGCGGTATGAAATCATCCGATTTGATTGATGCGGTGAAGCGTGGTGGTGCAACCCTGCAGGAGATTATGAGCCAGACCTTGACGCAATGCGGTCAGATGATTCGCCGTGAGCGAGATATGACTGGCGTAACCATCGACTGGAAGGCTATTGATGATCCTGAGCGAGTGCAGGAACAGCGAGAACAGTATGATAGTATCATCGGATTGTTTAATGATATTATCAATTTCCAAAAGAAATATGTTTCAAGTTACGTTGATGAGCGTAATGATGAGCTGGCTGCCATTCAGTCTACCATGGGTATCAAGAAGGGTACGGCTGCACTGGGTATCAAGAATCAGCCATTTGCCAGCAAGGCATTCAATACCGTTCAGCAAGTACTTCTCTCGTTGAAAGCGAAGTCTGCTGCAGAACGTGCCATCGACTATTTGAAGCAGGGTATGAAGCCTGTGATTGCGTTGAACAATACTAATGAATCGCAGACTGGCAATCTTGCGCTTGGCGAGGAAATGGACGCACCAGACTTGGGAACATCTTTGAAGAAGGGTCTGGAGGGTACACTTCGCTATACTCAGAAGGACGCCAAGGATAACAGCGAAAGCGGTTACATCAAGCTTTCGGATTTGGGTGATGAGGCTGTTGAGGCTTATCACGAACTGGAAAAGAAGATTGAGCAGACAAGTACCGGTCTTTCCCTCTCCCCTATTGATGTTATCAAAAACGAGTTGCAGAAGGCTGGCTATAAGGTTGGTGAGCTGACCGGTAGACAGACCGAATTTGTTTATAACGACAACGGAACTGTTACCAAGGTGAAACGTGCAGATACAGACAAGAAGAAACTCGCGCGCGACTTTAACGATGGTAAGATTGATGCGCTTATCCTCAACAAGAGTGCAGCAACCGGTATTTCCCTTCATGCTTCGAGCAAGTATAAGGACCAGAAGAAGCGTGTGATGATCGTGGCACAGCAGCAGCTTGACGTAAATGACGAGGTTCAGATGCGTGGACGTATCGACCGTACCGGTCAGGTGGCAAGAGGCGCATACGAATATGTAGTTTCTCTTATCCCTGCCGAGCAGCGACTGCTGATGATGTTCAAGGCTAAGTTGAAGTCACTTGATGCCAACACTACTTCTTCTCAGAAAAGCAAGTTCAACGAAATGGAAGTTGCCGATATTACCAATAAATATGGTGATAAGGTGGTTAAGGAATACATGGCAGAGCATCTTGACCTTTATGCACGCATGGCTGATCCATTCGGATGGGAAAAGACTTACGGTGATGATTTGAGTAGAATCAACCCACAAAACCTTGTTGTCAGTGGTGGAGGTGTCGGTGATGGTGAAGCTGGCGGTGACGCAAGCAAGTTGCTTGGACGTATGGCATTGCTGAGAGTAAACGAGCAGGAGAAGATGTTGCAGGAGATTGGCGAGCTTTACGCCAACGAGATTCAGCGGCTCAACGAAATGGGCGAGAACGATTTGGAGATTACCGAGCTGCCACTGAAGGCTAAGACTATCCACAAGGAAGTATGGAAGCAGGGCGCTGAACCGGGCGGTGATAACGCCTTTGCCGACAATACCTATATAGAAAAGGTGAACATGGCTATCTTGAAGAAACCGATGAAGGCATCTGAGGTGAAGGCTTCACAGAAAGGACTGACTGGCGGCAAGACTTGGGATGAATACAAAACCGAGAAGAAGACTGCCGTGAAGGAATACTTCGACCAGAAGATTGCGGACGAGACTCAGAGGTATGAGGAGCGTGCGGTGAAGGCTGCAACCAAGGCAAAAGAGAAGTATATCAAGGATGGAAAGAAGGGTCAGGAGAAATCGGGCATGACCGATGAGCAGATAGAAAAGAATGCTGAATATCAGTACGAGACTATCTACAAGCAGGAGAAGGATAAGCTGGATGATGTAGTGAAGAACTTGAAGGAGAAGGCAGAAATGTTTGACCGTGTTCTTGACACCTTCGACACCAACCAGACTTTCGTTCTGCCTACGGACATGAACAATCCTAACGAGTTGAGCGGATTTGGCAACAGCTACGGTAGACTGATTGACATCAAGATTACTGATAACTTCTCGCCTAACGCCTCTTCTGTTTCCTTCGCAACCTTGGATGGCAGAAGAAAGATTACCTTCCCTATCGCTGGCAAGGTTGGCCCTGGTGAAAACAAGGCAGACATTATCGGCGCTATCGACCGCATGACCAAGCAGTCTGCCGGTATGGGCGATAACCATATCAGGGTATTGAACCAAGACCTTAATAACTGGGATAGACTGGCAAGCAACGAGAGCAGAAAGGACGGTTACATCGTGACTGGTAACCTGATGCAGGCTTTGATAGACAGTAAGGACCAGGGCTTGGGCGGTCAGCTTGTGAAATATACTACAGATACTGGCGAGGTAAAGACTGGTATCTTGATGCCGGACCGATTCGACCCTAATGGCTTAACCAATGATGCGCCTATCAACAGCGTGGCAGATAAGTTTGAGCTTTCATCATGGCATGGTGGTATTGACGAGGTTACTTCATCGGATGGTGAAGTGAAGGTGAAACGCATAGACAACAATCGTGGTTACTACTATGAACTTCGTGTACCAAAGAGCAAGGCGAAGGGCGGCAAGTACTTCATGGATGAAGATTTACTGAAACTGGTTAATGGCAATAACTTCGAGACAAGAGGCAACAATATGCTTGCTGAGTTTAAGCCAGAGCAGTTGAAGCCAGTACTTGACCGCCTGTCTAAGATGGGCGTGAAGGTGCAGGAGGAGCGCAATACTTCTGAGGGTGAAGGCACCCACTTCCGTGAGGACCGAGGCTTGCAGTATTCTAAAACAGATACAAAAGATGTTAAGAAAGGTAGAATCATTCCGGAAGATGTAGATAAAAATGTATCTTCGCAGATTGAAAAGAAGTTTGACGATGAGGTTAATTCAGCAAAGAAAGAACTTGGCATTACAGATGGAAGCTTTGATAAGCTTATAGAAGACAAGGTAAGGCTATATGCTGATTTGCCAGAGTCTGAAATTATAAAAGATTTAGAGTATGCTAGTAATAAGACATCACAGTCAGGAGTATTGGGACAAGAAAATCCTAAACTCCACAATGAAAGAAGTAGAAGAGCTGAACATCAAACTGCCAGAATTGCCGCCAAACGAGAGCTGGACTATAGAAAAGCTAGAAAAAGTGTTCTCGGAAATGATTACGGATTACGACAAGGAGACGTGCTCTCTCCTATACAGATTGAGAAATGCTTTAAGGCTATACTTGCAAAACAAGGAGAAAGCAAAGAAATCGAACGCCTCTTCAACAAAGCAATAGACATTTGCAAACGAATAGGTCTTCGCTTTAATGTACTTGGTGAAAGCAAAAATGATAGTCTTGGTTATTCGACAACTGACAGAGAAGTCGGATTTAATATTGATAACCTGACAAAGACTAGAATATCTTCCAAGGAATTGCCTGTGACAATTCTTCATGAAATACTTCACCAAATGACATTGGGTTCTATTGACCTTGTAAAAAGAGGAAAGGCAGATGGTATTTTAACACCAAAACAAATTGAAGCTGTTAACAGTATTCTTGACATCTATAATAAGGTTAAGGATAATCGAAAACAGTTTGAGGAAAATACTTATGGTCTTACAGACGAGTATGAATTTGCTGCGCAGATGGCAGACCCAAGACAGAGAAAAGCTCTCGACCTTGACATTTGGGATAGAATTAAGAATGCTGCAAAAGAATTAGCCAACAAGGGAGACCGTTCTTTGTGGCAAACATTTAAGGATGCTATCAAGAGGTTGTTTGAAATCTCAGACAAAGATAAAATGGATGAAGCCTTAAATACAATCATGGGGGATTTTAATGAGACCTTTGATGATATTGCGCTAAATGACATTGAGGAAAATGGTTTCGCCTATAAGGTTACCGACAAGGACGAACTGGACCGCCTTGACAAGGAAAAGACTTTCAGAATGTATAGCGGTATGCAGGAGGTGGACGGTAAGCTCTACTCCCCTATGGCTGCTATCATTGACGGAAAGCGTACCGATGCTACAGAGATTGGTGCTTGGATGGGCGCAGACGAGAGACCAGACCTTGTAAAGAACGGCAAGTTTACCCTTGTGAAGACTGACAAGAATAAGGGCGTTGGCGAGGGCGATGTGCCTGCTGCCTACAATCCTTATATGCACACCTCCACTTCTATGATGAACGACCAGTTTACCGGTGCTTACGCTAGAGGCAACATCAAGGTTGTGGAATGGGAGATTCCTGAAAGCGAGAAGACTAGCGGCTATCACGCTGAAGGTGCTAAGGATGCCGTGGGTCTTGTACCTTGGCATTCGGGTTCGGTTAATAGTTTGCTGCCGAAGGACAGACAGAGACAGGTGATGTTGTCACGCTGGAGAAAGGCGGTGAGAGTGGTTCCTGATTCTGAGGTGGCTGAGAGTATCGCAGAGCAGTTGAAGGGTACAGGCTTGGCTATCCCTTGGAATGTGGTTACTCCTAATCAGGTTAGGGAGTTGGCTAAGCTGGGCGTTCCTATCACTACCGTTGAATCGGGAAGACAGGCTCCTGAAACCAAGGAGAAGTTTTTGCAGCAGATGGCTGAACTGGAACAGGAGTTCCCTCAGGCTAAGTTCGTTAACGTGAAAATGACAAAGGATGCCTTCAAGGCATGGGGCAAGGACGGCGGCACCAAGTTCCGCACAGATAATAGCGAAAGCAGCCACCCTACTTCATCGGTTGAGAGCCATGTGGAGAAGGTGGCTCAGAAGACTGGCGCAAAGGTGAACATGGTTTCATCAGTTGATGAAATCACCAACAAGGCTGCTAAGGCTGCTGTTGAGGAAGGTAGAAAGATTACTGGCTGGTATGACGAGAAGACTGGCGAGGTACATCTTTATATGCCTAATATCCACGATAGATATACTGCCGAAAAGACCATCTGGCATGAGGTAGTAGGACACAAGGGAATGAGAGAGTTGTTTGGTGATGAACGATTCGACAAGTTCCTTCGTGATGTATGGTACGACTTGGATAAGCCAGAGAATGCCGAATTGAAGAAGCTGGTGGATGAGGAGAGAAGATACAATCCTCTGAATATCTATGATGCCATAGAGGAAGGTATCGCCCGACTTGCCGAGGATGGCAAGGGTGAACCGGGCTTCTGGAATGGTATCAAGAATAAGGTATCTGATTTCCTTCATGAAATCGGTTATCGTATTGCCCCTAATACTAAAGATGTGAAGTACTTGCTCTGGTTGAGCAAGAACTTGCAGAAAAATCCGAATGACCCTTATTGGAAACTGAGAGCCGATGCGGTGAAATACCATCTCGACCATGATCGTGTGCCTGCTGTCGTGGCGCATGATGGTATGTTCTACGGAAATGACGGTAAGGTCCGCAGTATGGAGAGCATGACCAAGAGCGAATGGAACGAGGCGACAGACGGACAGATTCACTTCCGTACTACCCCATCTGCCGGCACAGCACTTGACAGATACCACCGTTCGCTGGATGAGCACGGCTATATGTTTACCGAGAGCTATATGGATAATATGCTTTCGTTGAAGAAGCTGATGAATGCGATTGTGCCAGACAAGAAGATTGAGGATATTGCCTCTTCGGAGAATCCTTATATTCTGCAGAATACCATGCAGGGAGCGATGAGTGATGCCGCTCAGATGTTTGAGCGCAACGTAATGAAGCCTCTCGATAAGGCAATGGCTGACGTACTGGATGCTTTTGACGGAAAGAAGGACGATGAGAAGATTAGAAACTTCAATCTCTATATGATTACCAAGCATGGTTTGGAGCGAAACAGAGAGTTCTTCGTTCGTGACTTCCTTAGAAAGATGAGGATGGACGAGCAGAAGAAGCAGAATGCTGACTTCCTGGGAAACAGTTATTATAGCGATAAGGAGTATCTTGATAACGAGTTGAAGGCTGGCAACATCGACCTGAAGGAGTACTACAGACAGTTGGATGAGAGTATCAGAAACCACTTTGATGCTGACTTCGAAGCTGGCGAGCACGACTATTCGGGTGTGCACGCTATTCAGGAAGTGGCGAAATCTTCTGACCCTTACAATGATGCCGAGGCTATTCAGAGTGTGATGGATTCGGAAGCGAAGATGGAGAGCATTAAGAAGGGAGCAGTGAAGGACTATTGGAATAAGGTGAAGGCTGCTACCCAGTATTCGATTGACAGCGACTACAAGAACGGCATCATCAGCAGGGAATTGCACGGTCATGTATCTAATATGTTCAACTGGTATGTGCCTTTGAGAAAGTATGATGAGGCTACGGCGGAAGACACCTACGGCTACATTACCGAGCAGGGCGACCCGAAGAGCTATATCGGAAGCACCATCATGAGAGCGAGAGGACACAAGTATCTGAGTGAGACAAATGTGCTGGCGCAGATTGGTGCGATGGGTAACAGAGCTATCAAGAATGGTGGTATGAATGCCATCAGACAGGCTTTCGCAAGATTCGCGCGAAATAATTCGGGCAATAATCTGATTACAGAAACGAGTGTATGGTATGAGAAGGACCCAATGACCGGTATTGTTTATGAGCGCTATCCTGATATTCCTGAGGATGCTACACCAGACGAAATCAACCAGATAGTTGCAGACTTCAATACGGACATGAAGGCAAAGGCTGCACAGGGCTTGGCATCGAAGGTTTACCGCAGGGGCAGTATCGGCTATAAGTTCCAAAGAGCTGAAAATAAATCACAGCATATCGTGGACGTGAAGATTGCCGGCAAGACCCATTCCTTTATTATCAACGGAAATCCTAGAGCAGCGCAGGCGCTGAATGGATTGCTGGAGAACTCTAGCGCCAAGGGATTCATGAAACCGTTGAGCACTATTTCTAGAATGATGGCACAGCTCTGTACATCTTATAACCCTGAGTTCGTGATGAGAAACGCCTTCCGTGATGCTGAGTTTGCTTCGAGCAACGTTACATCGAAGGAAGGCGCAAGATACGGGGCGCTCTGGGCTAAGTACTACGCACAGCTTGGTCTGTATAAGGGCGCATCGAATATCAGCTTGAAGGATTTCAGCGGTTCTACCGGTTTGGGATTGTTCGCCAAGTATCGTAACGGCACACTTGATACTTCTGACAAGGTTCAGAGATACTTCAAGGAGTTCATGGAGAACGGCGGTGAGACAGGTTGGGTTCAGATCAAGAACATGAAGGACTGGACCAAGGAATACAAGAAAGACGTGAAGGGCGAAAGAAGCAAGCTGAACAAGGGTGGCGAACTGGTACGTGATTTCTTCTTCGGTAACTTGGAGAACGTGAATGAGGTGGCTGAGAATATCGCCCGATTCACTACTTACTGTACGAGTCGTGATTACGGACGTTCCGTTATCCGCTCTGTCTATGATGCCAAGGAAGTATCTACCAACTTCAACCGCCATGGTAGCGGTGATGCCGTCAAGAGTTTCAAGAATGGTGAAATGACTGGCTCCAAGGCTGCAAGAAGATGGGCATACGGATTTACTTCCGGCTATCTCAGACATTGCTCCATGTTCTTCAACGCTGGTATTCAGAGTACGAACCTTCTTGCGAAGAACTTGAAGAATCATCCTGTAGGAACTTCTATCAACATGCTTGCCATTCCTTTTGCACTCGGTGCGCTGGCTGCACTTGGAAACAATGTGCTGATTGCGAGCGAGGAAGAGAAGGACAGAAAGGGCGTGAAGGACCCATACGGTGAGCTGCCTGACTACGTGAGAAGGAACAATCTCTGTATCTACAAGGGAGGCGGTCAGTTTGTCACGATTCCGCTTGCCATCGAGCTAAGAGCCTTCTATGGCTTGGGTGACTTGGCTGCAGGCTTGACCTTCTCGACAAACGTAAGCGGACAGAAGAATCCTTACTTAGATGCCGTGGGCTGTATGTCGCAGCTGGTGCCTGTGATGGACTATCTCGGCAACTCTTCGGCTGGCAAGGAGCCATTGAACGAGACCATCAAGGCTATCTCTCCTTCTGCCCTATCTCCATTCGTTGAATGGGAGTTAAATACCGACTGGAAGGGTGCGCCTATTGAGAGACGTGGCGACTGGAATGAAAATTCCCCTGCTTGGCAGAGAGCCTACAATGGTATTCCTGACGGTTACATGGCTGTGAATAAATGGGTGAATGCCCAGACAAACGATGTAGCCAAGGGTAACGAGGATATGCTGGGTAACAGTTTCCTGGATATGGTAACGAACCCTAGTATGCTGAACCATTACATCGGCGGTATCGGTGGTGGCGCCGCTACCTTTACTGAGCGTGCTATCGGTGTTGTGAAGCATGGAAGCGATACGGAAACCAAGGATATTCCTTTCCTTCGCTCCCTACTCTATACGCCAAGCGAGCAAAGCAGCTTGCAGAGAACCAAGAGCAAGTGGTATAACTACAAGGACGAAATGGAGAAGACCATGGCTAACGTGGACCGCCTGAAATCGAAGAACGTTCCGCTGGATAAGAGAATCACGAATATCGGGGAGTATTTCCACTTCCAAAACTCCAAGGAAGCTGCCAAGGTGAGAGTAATCGAGCTGGCAGAGAAACAGATGAAGCGCTGGAAGAAGATGAGGGATAAGGCTAGCGATACAGAAAGCATCAACTTCGCTAATCAGAATATTGACAGAATCATGATGGATGCGGTGGATGAACTGGATAGGCTGGAATAAATAAAGAAAGGAGTGGGCGGTTGGCTCACTCCTTCTTTGACTCAGCATAAAATGCTGAGGAACGGGGGCTAAAGGGGGCTTTTCTTACTGGCGGCGGCTTGGCAGAGGGAGCCTAGGAGGTAGCAGGGTTCTTCGGTGTACATATTTATTAGGAACTGCTCGGATATGTGCTGAACTACATGGAGCATTTCGTGGGTGAGGCTATTCGTGTACTCCCCTTTTGAGATGGTCCAACCTATTACTACTATCGTTTTTCTGGTATCTATGTTGGAATAGGTTATCCCTTTGTTGGGTTCACCTTTGAGCACGAGATTACAGGCATCTTCGAGAGGAATGCCGCTGCATCCCAAATCCCGAAGATACCTTCTTACCTTCATGGTATCCTTTGAGTGAACATCATACATTACGTGTACGGTCCAGTCGTACCTTTCCAAGTAAATCTCCTGTTCTGTCATATTTTACAAAATCTCTTCCCAAGGAATGCCAATACCGTTGAATGATGTATCAGCATAAAATCTATTGAAGATGAAACCGTCCTGCTGATCCTCATCATCTACGTAGTCCTTGATGAACTGAGACATCTGCTTTTCTTCTGTGATAGACGAGCCGTAGAAATCAGCCAGGCACATGTGTGCGATGTAAACAGCATCGTAGCCCACATTATTCTCCAGCACGATATTGTTCTTCTTCAAGATGTCCTCAATATCATCCTTGCTCATCATGCGGATAGGCTTACCGTTCTTCCGCATCTGCTTCACTGCCCACTCACACATCTTCTTATTGAAGTGCCAGCCGTTGTATCTCAGGTAAGCCTTCATTTCCTCTGGCTGGTAATCGTAGGCGTTCAAAGATTGTCTGTATTTTCTTTCCATAATCTCAATCAATTTAAGAAAGGGGTATGCCCACTTTTGAGCACACCCCAAACTAGTTAATAATCTTCTCCGTAATCACTTCTGTAATCACGTCCACGGTCTTCACGTTGGCGCATGTCGTCGTACTCTTCATGCTCTCGCATACCGCTTCTACCTCCACGACCTCTATAATCGGGCATGCGGTTGCGCTCGCCGTATCGGTCACGTCTACCTTCACGCTTCATTTCATCAAGGCAGCTCATAGCCTTGCCAAAGTAGCGCAATCCCTTCTCCACGTTCTCATACAAGCCATCAAACTTGTCTTCCGTAATCTCAATCATTACCATAATCATAAGATATTAAAGTGAATAGATAGGTAGGAGATTACTTGCTCATGCTCTGTTGGAGCCATCCCATCATCTTGTCAATCTTGCCCTCAATGCCGGAAACCTTGCCTTCCAGCTTGTTGATTTTCTCGGTCTGTTCCTTCTCCTTGGCTATCTGGGGGTTGAGTTGCAGTAGCATTCCCTCACAAGATTTAACGACTCTCTCATGGTAATCTACGCTCTCCAGTATCGCCTTGGATTGTCTCAGCATCGCATCGACCTCGGCACTCATGGCTTCCTTGTTGTCGCTCACCACAAGGTTCTTGTCGTTCGCTATCTGTCCGTTGGCAGGTAGCTGCTTGAAATCCACTTCCTCGTCATTGATCTTCACCTTCACATCAACCACTGTTTCCATAGGCTGAGGCGTAAAGCCATTATTGAAGGTAGGGTATTTTGTCTGAGGGTTGCTGACCGAAACAACCTGACCAATCTGCAAGTTCGGGTTTTCGCCCTTATCTAGGACATAGAATAAAGAATTTGTTCTTAAACCTTGAAACATAATGTAATCTCCTATTATCTATTCTGTTTGTTAAACAATACCCGTCATTAGCTGAAGGGTGTTAGTGTCTCTCTCAAACCAGAGCTGAACCACTCCAGTTCCCGGCACGTCTGCAACCGTCAATGCCTCACCATTGAATTTGGTTACGGCTTGGGTTACGCCGTTGGTCTCGAAAAGGATAGGCAGCGTACCAGTCGTTCCAGTCGGAATAGCCTGACGCAGATTCACGAAAACCGTTCCTCTGTAGCTGGCATTCACGAAGGCGTGGTTTTTAAAGGTGAACACCACATTGGCAGTATTCACCGCCACGCCTGTAGAAGCGATAGCCGCCGAACCGTTACGATTCACCCATGTATAAGGTCTTAACCATAACATAGCAGCCTCCTTTCTTTAACCCCAGAATCCTGCATTGTTAGCAGCATTCAAACCATACAATCCTGCCTGATAAGCCACGCAGTTAGGAACCGCAGTAAATGGGCTGTAAGGAGTAGTTACTGTCTCCGGCAGCTTACATTTGATGCCAGCTACCTCGTTCTGTAATCCTGCCAATACAGCATTAATAGGTGCTACCGCCTGACCAACAATCTGTGAAGTCATAGCAGAAGACTTGAAGGTGCTGTTCTCCTCACGCAGAGAATCAATCTTGTTCTGCATCTCACGCATCTCAGCCTGCTTCTGACCGTCAACGATGGTCTGAGTGCTTTCCTTGATAGCGTTATGCAAATCGCAAGTCTGGCGCTGGGTTTCGTAAGCTACGTTAGAGAAGCCACGCTCCTGACCTACAGCCACGTTGTTGATGGCATTCTGTAAGGTACCAGTCTGCTGGCAGATAGCCAAGCGGTTCTCGCAGCAGCAGTTTGCAATCTGCTGAGCAATCTGCATGTTACCCTGCTGTAAAGCATTGATGGTCTGCATACCACTCATACCTACCTGATTACCTACACTCTGGACCTGAGAAGTCAAGGCAGAAATGGCATTCTGAATCTGACCTTCGGTACAGTTAAGCTGAGTTGCGAGATTACTGAGAGCGTTACGATTACCGCCGATGGCATCCATCAAGAGGCTACGACCGTAGTCATTGTTAATCTCGTTAGCGATACCGCCACGGCCGTTACCGCCGAAGCCGCCCCAGCCATTGCCGCCCCAACCCATAAGGAAGAAGAGGAAGATAACCCACATGAACCAACCACCTTCACCGCCGAAGCCATTGTTACCCTTCATGGCGAGAAGCACATTTGGATCTACACCCTGCTTCTGGAGCAGAGGAGCAAGAAGTCCAAGCATTCCGTTTGAACCTCCGTTTTGGTTTTCACCAAAGATGTATGTCTTAGATTCTGACATAATAAAATAGATTATTCGTTTCGTCCACTATTGAACTTGGTGCAAAGTTACGAAGACCCAAGCGCTCTGCCTAACTATGCTCAAAATAAAGTTTTTAAGGGTTAGATGGTTGTTTTTCAGACGTTTATGATGAGTAAGATGATACTCACTTATTTAGATTCAACCTAAACTACAAAGAAAGTAAGCTTTAGCCGGTACAACCTATTGGATTTTTTCGTACTTTTGTACAAAAATAACGTTTTAGTATATTATCAATGAAGAAATTATTGTTTTTGTTTTATTTAGTATGTTTCCCTATTGCTATACTTGCACAAGAGTCAGTGTTAGGTATAAATTTTGGGAACAGTTATAGTTCCGTCAAGTCTTCCCTTGAAAATAGATATGGCACTTTGAGTGTGATGGAAGATAAAGGAACGCTAAGAGTCTTCGATATTTCTGTTGGTGACTACACGTTTAATATGGGAGAATTTGATTTTCAGTATAGCGGAAGTGATTCATACTTTTATTATGCGGAATTTCAAAAAAACTTTTCTGTAAATGCTTCTCAACAGGCTAAAGACTTTAGAGAAAACTTGCGGTTTACATTGAGCCGGAAATATACAGCAGGCTATATATGGACAAACGAACAAGGTTACAAATGCTATAATTTTGCAGAACCAGGAACAGATCCAAAAGAAAATCCTGCATGTACTTTAATAGTACAAAAATCTAAAAGTAAGGGTGGATCAACTTATATATATGTTACTCTCTATTATGGTCCACATTATTATATAAATGAGGCTAGCGATTTTTAATCATGAAAACATTTATACTTTTTGCGATACTGTTCTGTTCTTCCGTAGGAAGTCAAGGCGTTTATGTTTGTACTGGTCCAACAGCTTATGCTTACCACAAAACCAAAGCTTGCAGAGGTCTTCGGCGATGCTCGGGAGAAATTAAGAAAATTAGTTTAGAACAAGCTAAAAAGGAAAACCGAAAAGCCTGCAAATTATGTTATAAAAAGAAACAAATATGAGATACTTACCATTAATATTTTGTATATTTCTCCTATCTTGTGGACCATCAAAGAAAGATATGCAAGAGGAGATAGAATCTAAAAACGATACAATTATGATTCTAAGGAGAGAAATCAGCAAGCAGTCTGAGTATATAGATGAATTGCAAGAAAAGTTAGACAATGCAAGATCTTATGCGGAAGACGTTCAAGCCGCACTAGACGATGGAAGTTTTAGTGATGCTTACGATGCTGCATCAGATGCAGAATCGGAAGCTGATTATGATGATTATTAATAGATAGTTATGAAAACAGAAGAACGGGTTATTCTCATAGTATTTGTGTTGGTCGCCATTGGAAGATGCGGTGGTATGAATAAAGATGGTTCCGATAGAGGCGATACTGGGTATGAAGATATAAGCCTGGGAGTGCCAAACAACACTCCCATTCTTCTTTATCAATATATGGTTTACTCCCCACACTTCGGTTCCTCATACACAAGACCATTCTCATCTACGTAAGCCTTGGCTTCTGAGTACGTGTCAAACTCTACTCCAATGGCATTTACTGCTGGGAATACCTCAGCATTGTCACCTTCCTCCGTGAGAGGGCGCACCATCTTAGTACCCTTATGTACTACCTTATACTTCTTTGTTAACTTATTCATATCTTGTTTCCTTTCTTTACTTTAATGTTGGACTTATGATACCTTATGCAGGAGTGATTGATACTGTATAGCCTTTCTGCTGCAATGTTGCAACTGCGGCATCTGACGCTGATGTGCGAGCACCGATAACGTTAATTTTTTTATACCACGGAGTTTCTCCAGTATAAGCGACACATGCAGCTTGGTCTTGAAGCATCTTGTCTACATTATCAATTTGTATTCTGCCACCAAAACCAATAATATTTGATGTAGAAGGACGTTCTGACCAAGAGAGTTTTCCTTTAAACTCTAGGTATGTCATATTCTTTGGTAATGTTGCAATATCTCCTGTTATATTGCAAGCTGGGAAACGTGCATCTACCAGTTTTGCACAATTTGCCAAACTATTTAAGTTTCCTTTTAAATTACTCATAGTTAAATAACATCCAGTCATGTTAACCAAGCCACTTACAGCAGACAAATCTCCAGTGAGATTATTACCAGTAAGGGAAAGACTTTCTGTGTTAACCAAGCCACTTACAGCAGACAAATCTCCAGTGAGATTATTACCAGTAAG
>ERZ1023633.208-NODE-208-length-25363-cov-15.855974_pt1 | contig 25363 bp, 26 predicted proteins | sample MGYA00380333_ERZ1023633 | MGnify/ENA primary metagenome ERZ1023633 (study PRJEB33179, sample SAMN07448972) | human gut metagenome | biome: Human-gut; feature: Human associated habitat; material: Faeces | host: Homo sapiens | place: India: Bhopal | collected...
ACCAAGCCACTTACAGCAGACAAATCTCCAGTGAGATTATTACCAGTAAGGGAAATTTTAGTTAACTTATTCAAATCTTTTATGGAAGCGATGTTTCCTTCAAACACACCCATTAAAACTGACAACTCTTTAGAGTATTTTAAGTCGTCAATATTAGCAATAAATGAGTTATCTGAAAACATAGCGAGTTTTTTCAAAGAATACTTATCCATAATGGCTACTTCATAATCACCATTAATAAAGTATATTCCCGAATCAATATTAGCTTTCAAACTCGCATTTTTTCCTCTGTTTTCAGAAAATGTTGAGTCTGAAATATAGCCATCACCAATAATATTGATTTCAGCATCTTTAATTACTGAGAAAATAATATACTGACTACCTGCTGTCGGAGAACTATTTTTCTTAACATTAAAACGGAGTTCTCCAATATGCAGTAATTTTGCATTATCTGCAACACCCTTTAATTTTGTCACTAAACATTTTGTCATAACTTTAAATATTTAAATTAATGATTATCTATTATAATTATATATTTTATCTGTATTAATAAAATTCTTTTCAATCCATTTTTCTACACGATAAATACTATCACAATGTTTGAACACCTCTATCGGAGAATACAAACTAACGGTATGTGGCGTATTTTTAGACAGAGCAATGGTTTTCTTTATACATCTGAATTTAAAGAATCCCATTCTTGCATTCAATCCGAAAGTAGCCTCTTCTCCAACATTGTATGATATAGTAGCATCAAAAGTCTCAGAAGTGTCTGTTTCTGGACTTCCATTACTATCAAGAACTAGTTCCCAATAGTCTTTTCTGATAATACTATCAGATATGCAAGGACTATCAGCCCACTTTTTATATTCCTCCTTGTAAAAATCCGTACCAATCTGCATTGTCCAGTTTCTTATAAAAGAAAATACATTCTGTGCTGTCAATATACCAATATCGGCAAGTTCTTTATATCTTGCGTTCAGCTCTGTTTGATAATAGTTATCAATAATGCCTTGTGGACCTTTTGTGGAAGAATTAATATGTACTGGATAAGGCTCTTCAATATATCTTCCTGTCCAAGAACCACCAAAGGACATATCACAATCATAAAGTCCTACATACCATTTTACCCCATTATAAGTAAACCACTGCCAGTTTTTATTGAATCCGTCTGAATTTCTTAGAATATCAGATACAATAATATAATCTATCAAGTTGTCTACATCATAAATTGCCTCAAATATATCTTTAAATGCCTTTAAGTCTTCACTTGTTTTATTGGAAGATTCATAAGCATTCATTGCATCATATATTCTTTTTCCGGCATTAGCAAAATCTTGGATATATTTTTTTACTTTTGCTGTAAGTTGTAAGTTCTTTTTGATTTTTTTTGAAATATCTGTACCATCAGGTAACTTTCCAGCTTCTATCCAAGAGTTTACTTCATCATCTCCCGCAATCTCTTCTTGCTTTATGTCTGCGTCATATTTATTGCCACCTATAGCATAGAGATTCTTTGGATTTCGTATCTCGAATCCATTATCATCCTCTCCCCAAGAAATAGTGCCATTCCAGAGTGTGTCCCAATTTATTACACCATCAAGATGTATGTTCTCTGCTACACTCTTGTCCAAATGATAGTTATCTCGATGCTTCTTTAGTTGAAAAGAGAAGATGCCATAGAACTTACTATTAAGGTAAACAGCACAAGGGAAGCCATCAGGAAAACATCGTGCTCCAGTATCTGTTAATAAAGAATAGTCTCCTACATGAGGATTGCCAAGGCTCTTGGTAGTAAAGCTGATTTTATTCATTTCAACTAACGCTTTTTTCCAAGGTCTATCATACATATTCCCTCTTGTACGTACAATTTGGTCATATAGCTTGTAAGATACAGCACCAACACCACGGAAGAAGTCTGTATAATATGCCTTCATGTGAAAGCTGTCCTGTGGAACCCATTCACCAATTCTTACTTTCGGAGTCTCATCACCAATCCATTCATCATCGCAAAGGTCGATAGCTACATTCTTCTTGACAAATCCCATAGATGAGTTCCCTTGTGCATTAAGAATAGTGTGTTTCTTAAAATAGTTTCCTTGCATATCCCAAAATTCCAAAAACGCTTTTTTGTCGTCCTGCTTGGTTGTAGGCATAGAGTCTATGTTTGTGACATTGATGATAGCAAAGCGTGGCTCTGGTATTTGGATAAAACTATTGTCACTCCAATCGATTGGAGCCTTAACATTAAAACCGTTTGCTTTAAGTGCATCTTGGATATTGTTTACACTATTGCCTTTAAGATTGAGATTTGATACATCAAGGTTAGTAACTTCCATATCATGTTCATGTTTCTTGCCATTTGAATCACGATAAGACATTACTCTTCCATCCAAATCTGTAGTAATCTCCATTCTTCCTTCTGGGTCTTCAATATGATTAAACTCTTCTGGTATGGTTTCAGACTTGGCATTATGGATATAATGACTACCATCATTGTTAGTAGCAGACAGAACCTTTCCGTCTGCATCTTTCTCTACTGCAAGATATTCAGGATTCTCCTGCAAAGAGAAAATATCAAGAAGTTCTTTGAGATTGGTATCAATTGTACCTACCTTTTCCTGCAATGATGCAATGTCTGATTGAAGCTGAGAGATAACTTGCTTCAAGGCATTGACAGCATGGATTTCACCAATGATTTGTCCGTCTCTTCTGATACCAAAGAGTACATGGTTAGCAGCATCAAGCCAGACAGCGAAGAACTCTTCATTCCGCTCAATGTGATACATTTCATTGAGAGGATAATAAGGCTTGCCAGTTGCTCTATAAATACCAAAGAGCACTCTATCCTCTGAATCTACTACAGCCATGATAAACTCCTCATTCTCTATAACTCTGAATGGAGAATCTAGAACATTGCCTTCCTCATCCTTAATAGTTGTCTTATCAAGCTTCTTTGCGATATTATCAAGATTAGCCAAGATGGAAGTAAGGGTCTGCGTATTCTCTATCTCAGCAAAGAACTTCTTCAACTCATTCATGGTGTCAATAACATTAGTTGTGTCCTCATCACCCATGATGGTTGCAACTCTCTCTGCAAGAAGAGTTACTTGTGACTGCAATCTATCCTCTACTGCACTTGTTTTACCAAACACTGGAGTACCATCCCACTGAATACCGAAGAGAAGTTTGTCTTCTGCATCCACCTTGGCAAAGATGAACTCTTCATTCTGAATGTAGCGGAAAGGAGTTTCTACTAAGGCTCCTTCCTCGTCCTTGATAGCTACCTTATCTACTACTTCCTGCATTGTGCCAAGAGTCTGCTCTGTCTGCTCTCTAGAATCATCTGCCTTCTGGGCTGCTTCATTGGCTTTTGCTGTAGCTTCTTCTGCCTTGGTTGTAGCAGCTTTAGCTTGCTCTGTAGCCTGAGTAGATGCTGTTGTTGCGTTGGTTGCTAACTGGGTAGCAGTATCTGCTGCTTCCTTAGCTGCTGTAGCTTCTACTGTAGCTTGCTTTGCATTCTCTGTAGCTTGATCAGCTTTGGCGGTAGCTTCTTTTGCCTTCTCGGTTGCCTCATTGGATGCAGTTACAGAATCATTTATCTCTTGCCGGATAGACGGGGCAAGCTTGTCTTTGGTGACCGATCCGTCAGCTATCTTCCTGGTGGTTATTGCACCATCCTTTAACTTCTCCTCCGTGACAGATTGGTCATTATAATCATCTGTTTTCATCATTGGCACCATACCACCTATTTTTGTATCTTGTCTAAATGTAGGCATATTTTATTTCTTTTGGTTCTGATGAAGTGAATATTTGAATTTTAACATTCTCTGGGATAATTCTCATTCTGAGATAGAACTTATCCATGTTCTTGTGCGCTCGGATGGGTACTCTTGGCTTTTTGCCATCGCCAATATCCTGACGGATGATAAGCTTACCGGGGCGCTTGAGCTTAATCATCAAATAGATGTCTCGCTGCAAGGGAATCTCCTTTGTTATCCACGCACGTTCCTCTTCGCTATATGTTGAAACTACGTTTTCCATTGCTTTGTAAGATATTTCGTCCAACTGTAATGAGGTCTATTTGGAGGATAGGCGGGGTATTGCTGATACGCACGTGCTTCCTGCTCGAAAGTGATTGCCCGGTACGCCTTGTGAGGGTTATGGATAACCAAGAGGCGAATGAGCCATTCCAACACATACCAGAGATAGAAGAAGACATATAACATTTCCTGCATCTGCTTGGTATGGATTTGTTCATGAACTACCGTTTGCTGCGAGAGGGTTTTGTTTCCTCTGACAAACAACACTCCAAAGAGGTTTATTGCAATGAATCCCTTTGGAGGGATAAGGTTATTTCTGATTATCTTCATAATTTTATTTTTTTAAGAACCACCACTACATTCGGAGAACCACGTATCGCCATCAAATACAAGATGTATTTGCTCGTACATTCTGGTACTCGTAAACTCTCCTGATTTCCCATTTGCTGTATGATAATTGACTTCTACAGCTTTTATTGTAACATTACCAGATCCAGCTTTTATAACAGTAAAAACATCTCCTTTTTTAGCACCTGTTGTGGAAGTTGGCAATGTTATCGTAATGTCAGATGAATTATTACAGCGAACATACATTCCTGACACATAAATTGAAGTATTGCGAAGATCCATACTGTAAGCGAGTGGGACGACAGGAACACGGAAACCAACGAATGTACCATTTTCCATTACAATGCCAGGGTATTGAACACTAGCATTGGAAGCACCAACGTTAATGTGGATTCCAGCCTGAGTTGTAGAACTTTGAGTAACAATACCATAATTTACAACAGATAGAGCAAAGTTATAACTATCATAGGTAAAACTCTTTGCATCCAATGTCACCATACGGGTAAAACCACCGCTACTTCCTCCAATAGTTAATCTCGCATTGCTACAGACAAGATTATTATCTTCTAGTTTGAAACCGCCAATCTGCCCACTCGTAGCATTGATTTCACCAGACATTGTAACATTTCCATAGCCATCAAGACTAAAGTTATTGGAATTGATAACTATTTCTCCTGCATCAAATTTCACCTGATGCCCACTAAATTGTATTTGGTCAGCCTTGATGGTTGCCGTGGAGATTCCGTTGTTGATCATGGTAGTGATGGTTGCTTCATTCACCACCTTCCCATCAACATACTCTCTTGATGCAAGCGTTGCCTTATCTGCAGTAGTCATAAGGCCCGACTTATTTTTTAGCGAACCATCCTCATTGAATCTGCTGTTTGCAATCTCAATACTCTTAGCGTTCTGTGAAATTTTAGAACTCAGGCTTTCGAGTTTTCCGTCAGCATCTTTCTTGTTTGCCTCAATGGTAGAAGAAAGTGAGCTGGAAGTGGCTTCAAGCTTGTTGGTTATATTCTCAATAGAACCGTCTGCGTCCTGCTTGTTTGAGGATATGGTTGCCGACAAGCCTCTTGCTGTCTGCTGAAACTCGGAATAGTACTTTTCAAGCTTCACACCCTGCTCGTTAAGCGAATTATCCAACTCAGTGAACGTCTGCTTGAACATCTTCTGATTGCTCACCAAGGTAGTATAGAAGGTCTGCGTATTCACGAATACACGAACAATCGTAGAGTATACCAAATCACTTCCACCGATTTTGCAATCTACAGCAACCTGCGCCTGCGTGACGGGAACCTTGATGGAATTACCATCCAAATCTGTAGTATGGACCGTTTGAAGGTCGCTTCCCCTGAGATAGAATGATTTTCCATCAGATTCAGCTGATACGGTGTTGGCGAAATTGGTAGTGCTGAGACCAACAATCGTAACATCATCAATCTCCTGACCACCCAAGTGGGCTTTCATTCGAATCAGCTTGTCTTGGCTGGAAGAGATATTTCCCTTGGAATCGGTATTGAATGTAACGGAAGCTGGCTCGGCTGAGATTCCGTAGCCGCTCATGCCATCGTTACCGTTTGAGCCAGAAGGGATACCGAAGTCAAGAACAGCAGCATTTGTAGTTCCCGAATTGCGAATATAGGCAGCTGCGCCTGATCTCAGCGTCTTCACTTCACCAATCTCAATGGTAGCAGCCCTACCGATGGTGGAAGAATCACGGTCGGTATTGAGAGTTACCACTTCAAGTGCAACATTAGGATTGTCTGTACCCTGCTCTTCCTCGCTATGAGGGACCAGCTCGAAAGCTTCGGTCTTGTCAATGGTGCTCAGATTACCGTTAGTTGTATCACGGCACACCAAGGTATAGACTCCACAATACTTCTGCTGAGAACCTGAAAACTCGAAAGAAATAATATTCCCCTTGATGGTGAAATCTGGGATGGTTATCACCTTATTATATACGACAAGCTGCACTTGCAAGGTCTTGGCTTCAAGTGATTCCTGCTTACCGTTGGTAGTGATTCCCCAACTGACGTGAATATCGTTATGAATGCGAATTTTTTTCATATATTCTAGCTTTTAGAAGTTTGTGCTCCAAGTTGCTGCAAGGCGATAGCGTACATCTGAGTAGCTTTTGTATCATCGTAAGCAGAGAGCAACAGATAGGCGATATAGTAGATGAAAGCATTCTTTAGCATATCCGGAACGGCAATATCTGTTGAAGACTCAGTATTGATGTTCTTTGGAACGCCAACAAAAGAAACGGTTGCCTCTTCTGCCATTGGCTGTAGGAGAATCCGAATAGGATTTTCCCGAAGGATAGTAGCCTGTGGGCGGTCTTTGGTCCCCTTGGCGGTATCATCAAACATCATGAGTGCCTCATCAGAAGTATCTTCTACCGGCACTACAGCCTTGAACCAGTCTTTACCACGAATACGTGAGACATTGATAATTTCGGCATTGGCATCCATTGAAACAACTCCAATGCCCAGTTGCTCATTGTAGGTTGAAACCTGCAAGGTAGAAGTTGTAGAGCCAATTTTCTTGGAATCAGCCAGGACAGCAGAAGAGGATGCAGTGATGGTAAGCCAATGCAAAGCATCGCTTATCTTCGACTTGATGATGTTATCCATATACAAATCGTCCTTCTCATCGGTGATTTCCGATGTGTTGTTGGATTCCTCGTCTATGCACCAACGTACTGCCTTTATGATTTCTTCTACACTCATTACACCTTATTATATATATGTTACTCGTTAAAGTCTGGGAAAATAAGACCAGCCTTAGAAGCATGCTTCATGGCAGTAGCAAGGGTCTTGCATTCCTTGTCAAAACGATTATTTACGTAATTGATAACCTCGTCTGCCGTGCGAATGTCTCTTACCTCTTCGTTCATTGGAGGCTGAGTTACCTTCTTGACAGGCTCATTTGCAGGCTGCTCTTCCTGCACAATATCCGACTCTTCAAGAGTTGTGCGAATGCAAGTAACCTTTCCGCTCCTTACCAGTTCATGGCTATCCAAAAGGTCTTGTGCATACTTATTGCGAAGAGTAAGCTCTGGGCATTTGCGCATGTAAGTATTGCCATGAGTAAAGTTGTAGCGCATAGAATTACCGCTAGCGCCGGAAAGCGTAAGGCTTACATTATTACACAGCTCGTTATATCTATATGTCTTAATCATTATTTTCTATTTTAATAACAAAGGGACAGGGCTTTCGACTCCTGCCCCTCTGCGTGATTATATATATTAAAGATGAAAAAGAAGCCTTATGCAGCAACGTCCATGCCGGCATACAAGTTCCACTTAGTACCATCGTACTCGTAGACCTTACCCTTCTCGTAGGTAGTCTCATCCTTGGTGTAATCCTCTGTCAAAGCTACCTTCATACCCTTAGCGGCAGTATCAGGGAGAGTCTTCAGAGATATGATGCTGTTCACGATACCAGTAACACCAAGGTTGGTGATGAATGCCTCTGGACCAACCAGGATAGAGTTGTAGCCACGAAGAGCAATACAATCAGCCTCGATGTGCATGTAACGCTTAGCCTCACGTGGATCGTAGCCATCCTTACTCATGTCGTTGGTCTTATCCTTGCCCTTCTCCTTCACGTAGTGACGAGCGCCCTTCAAGTCCATACCAACCATGCAGTCTTCCATGTGCATCATGTCAAGAGTCTGATCCCAAACGAAATCAATAGTACCGTAGTTGTCAACGTAGCGAGAGAAGGTAATGTCGATTTCCTTGTGGGTAGAAAGAACCTCGGTGCGGCCCTTAGGAATCTCAATGTTCATCAGGCGCTTGATGGCGTTCTTGCCACAGAACATATAGATGTGGTCAGACTCAGAGAAGTCAGTGAACATCAACATACTGATAGCAGTCAAATCCTCGTACTTATAAACCTCACCGATACCGTACTGGTTGGTAAGCTGATTCAAGATTCCCTCTGCGAAGTAGGTGTACTCATCAGCACCGTCATTGGTAGTAGAGTGGATACGAGCCTTGGTACCCATCCAATAAGAACGCTCAGCACGCATCTTGTACTTGTTGAGTGCATCTTCCTTCATATCCTTTACGGTATGAGGAATCTTCTTCTTCATGGTCTCGAAGTCCTCTGTGAAGACGATAGAGAATGCTCGCTTCTGGAGATATACATCAGCAGAACGAGGCTGATAGTTCTCAGCAGGAACCTTCATCTGAGACTCAGAGAGCGCTGTAGAAGCAGCAAGGATGACAGTACCAGTTGGAATATCAGGGCAAGTCATGTTCTCCAAGAACTCGCAATCTGCACCCTCCTCATTAGCCTTACCGTTGATAGCCTGCAAGGTTACCTCAGTACCTGCCTTATTGGCGCTGGTAACAAAGAGAACCAAACGACCCTCACGTACGGTAGTAGAACCACGCTTGTAACCAGCCACGGTAGGAACGATAGCAGTAGAACCCTCGTAGAATGGCTTCAAAGAACCAGAGAAGTTGGTCTTGGTAAGCTTGATGGAAGCACCAGTAGCAATAGGCTGTGTAACCTCACCGTCCAAGGTCTCGCCACCATAACGTGCGTGCTTCTTCTTGTAGCCAGTACAAGGAACGGTGGTTGTAAACTTCTTAACGATAGAAAGGAGAGGTGTATGATATGGACGGAACTTAGTTTCACCCGTGTCCCAGTCTTCCTCTTCAAGACCACCTCGGTCCATCTGCGTAGCAGAAGCCTGCGTACCGGTCAATGACTGACCAGCCGTTTTACCACCAGGGGCAAGCATGTCGTTTTTATCCTTATCTACCTGCTCATTGGCAGCAGTTTCCTCAGTCGTTGCAGGCTTAGCGCCCGGTTCGTTCAAGTCTGGCTCAACAGCATCACCAACAGCCATTACGCCGCCGCCTGTAACAACAGCAAGAAGCATCAGAATCATCTTGAAGATGAACTGACGATTAGAAAAATAATTAATTACTTTCTTCATTTTATACTTATATTTATAGATTAATAATCTTATTTTAACCAATATCATCAAAGAAGCTGGAAGCTCTCTTCTTTACCTTTTTCTTGGCAGGTTCATTTCCTGCACCCGAACTAGACAGCGAAGGAGGAATGCCCTCTGTTGCAGAAGAGCGGACCTTATTCTGAATCTTCTCATTGCGGGCTTGCATGGCAGCCTCCTCCCGTGCGGAAGAAATATCAGAATCGTAGTTGTAGGCATTCTTGAAGAGATTCCATGTCTCAGAAGAGATATTTCCTTCCTCGGCATCCTGAATGACTCCCCAAACCTTACCGTAAAGTTCGTTTGCCTCATCATCAGAAAGACCTAACTTTAGTAAAGCCTCATAAGACTTTCTCAGATTTTCATCCAGCTGCTGGCTGTGTTTCTCCTGCTCTGCTACCTTCTCCTGGAACTTGGCAATCTGATCGGCTACCTTCTTGGAAAGCTCTTCATCTTCAAGAGCAGCCTTGATGTCAATACCCTGCGAAGCCATCCACTCGAGGGGGTGCATACCCTTGCGTGTAGCATCAAGAACCATGGCGCCAAGCCACTTGTTGTTGTCAAGCATCTTACTCAATGCCTGACCGTTCTTCTCATAATCGCCGAGTCTGTCAGCATCATCATTCATGGCAGCATAACGAGCTTCCTTGTCTTCGAAGTCGATGTCAGAATGGCGCTGCGAGAAACGCTTGGAGAAGGCTGTACGATTAGGTCGCTCGTCAACAGGTGGAGTCTCCTGCTCTGCTGGAGCTTCCTGCTGCGTAGCATCCTCTGCGTTCATTTTTTCTAATTCTTCTTTTGTCATAGTTATAACTGTTTGAAAACTTTTCGGCAAAAATGCAAAGAAAACAAAGAAGTTTTGCGGTATTCCAAATCAGTATATATCAGCCGATTGGAACACCGCAAAGAAAGCTATGATTTTACCTATTTTTGCGCCTATAATTAATAATGTGTGAAGAAATATGGCAAAGGCAAAGTTATTAACACTTAGTAGAGTGATGCCTCGGCATAACAAATATGATTCGGTCAAGGCTCGAAAGCGGAGACAGGAGCACGGCAAGGACTGGGAGCTTCTTACCCGATGTAAGAACGACTGGAACAACCTGAGTGGCGTAAGGGAGACGAGAGCAAGAACCATGAGATACTGTAACGGTGAACAATGGAGCGACACCATCAGAGTTTATCATCGTGGCTATTGGGAAGAAATGTCTGAGAAAACCTATATGCAGAAGCGAAATCAGACACCAATGAGCAACAACATCATGATAAGTATCTTGGAATCTATTGCCGGTCTCTACGCCAAGCAGGGAACGGAACCCGTCTGCTTTGCAAGAGATAATGACTCCCGACAACTGAGCGACATGATGAGTGCTACGATGCAATGCAACTGGCAGACCACCGGTATGCAGGATTTGCTGAATCACCTCATCAAGGACTACCTGCAGGGCGGTCAGATGTTCGTAAGGGAAAGTTGGGAAGACCGGGAACTAGAAATGCCCGATGCTTGGACGGACGCAATGGAACCTGATCACATGTTCTTTGAGTGCGGAAGCGACCCAAGACACAATGACGTTTGTCTGATAGGCTGTCTGCATGACGTAAGCAAGGAAGACCTGTATCAGAAGTTTGCCCGAAGGGAATACGGACTGACGGTTGATGATCTGAATAGGATTTTTGACATTCATGATGTAGACGATAGCAGTTATGGCTACGAGTTCAACGAGGAAAAGGCTTTGGACAATCTTAGCTTCGATTACACCAACAAGGGCAGGCACTACGTAAGAGTGATTGAGGTATGGAGTACGGAAACCAAGCCTAGACTGCAATGCTTCGACCCTATTGCCAAGAACATGAACAATGCTTGGTTCCGTGTGGATTTGGAAGACACCGCTATGATAAACAAGCTGATTCAGGAAAACGAGAAGCGCAAGAAGCAGTATGATGAATACGGTGTGCCGGAAGAAGACCGTGCCTACATCACATCGGAAGAGCTTTCAGACAAATACTGGTACTATACCTTCATGGCTCCTGACGGTACGGTTCTCTGTCGTGGCGAATCTCCTTACGATTTCAAGAGTCACCCGTACACCATGAAGCTTTATCCGTTCATCAACGGAGAGATTCATCCTTTCATGACCAACGTGATAGACCAGCAGCGCTACATCAACCGCCTCATCGTGATGAACGACATGAGTATCAGAAGCAGCTTCAAGGGATTCAAGATGATTCCTACAACCGTACTGGGTGGAAGAACACCGGAGCAGTTCATGGAAGAGGCAATAGAATACGATGGATGGATATTCTATACACCAAAGAGAACGATGCCGAACGTGAAGCCAGAGATTATCACTTCGAATGCGGTGAACATCGGAACGAACGAACTCTTGCAGATAGAGCTGAACCTTATCAGAGAGGTAACCAACGTGAGCGGTGCCTTGCAGGGCAAGACTCCTTCGGCTGGTACATCTGCTGCAAGATACGCCCAGGAGAGTCAGAACGCAACCACTTCGCTCTATACTATCCTGTCCGATATGGAGATTTTTACGGAGAAGCTGGCAATGAAAAAGTGCTCAGTTATCCAGCAGTTCTACGAGGACGGAAGAAAGATTTTCAACAAGGACGGTCTGAACACATACAGCTATGACAGGCTATCAGCAAGAGACATTCACTTCAAGATAAGCATCAAGAATGCAGCTGCATCTGCTGCCTTCAACACTTTGCAGAATGACGACTTGAAGGAGTTGCTGCAGATGGGCGCAATCAACCTGATTCAGTACTTGCAGAATGTAAACAAGCCTTATGCAGACAAGTTGCTTGCCAGCGTGCAGGAACAGCAGGCGCAGCTGGAACAGATGTATCAGCAGCAACAGGCAATGGCTCAGCAGCAGGGCGGCGGTCAGGTAGTAGACGGAATCGTACAGGGCGCAGACCAGAACGCTGTGGCCCAAGCTATGAATTTGTATAACAATCAAGCAGCATAAGGTATGGAATTACAGATAACAATAGACTGGAGTCATGTCAAGAATGCAGTAAAGAAGCATCTTGCCATCATGGGCAAAAGGCAGAAGAACCCGGAAGGGAACACTGCCTTTGCTGGAATCACCCTATCAAGTGCGGAAGAGGACGTGATGAAGCAATATATCAATGCCGCCGTGGAAACCTTTGTGGGAGAAATGGCACAGCTAGTAACCTATTATGATAGCGGCGACTTCCTGACGTTCAAGATTAACAACTCACGCTGGGCAGGGACAGAAACGAGCGTAACGGTTCCATTCGAAGGGAATCTGATAGGCTATGCTGTGGCTTACGTGGCAAACGCCGTACTGGGAATGAATTATCCGGAGCTGGCAAAGAAGTATGAGAGCGACATGACTAATCATCTGAATGCCGCCATCAAGCTGGTTTTTCACAAGACCCCACCGGCAAGCAGCAACACAAGTCTGACAGACATGACAGGCGAAATAATAATTGACTAAAAAGGATAAGCTATGATCATAAAATTTCAAATTATCAAATCGGTAGTGATGGAGGCGGTAAAGTCGACAACCTACCTGAAAGCAAAGATAGATACTGCGGCAGACGAAAAAGCAGCGAAAGTAAGCTTTAACGAGGCTGCCGGCGATGATGAGGTTCACGAAAGAACGCTGACCCACGACTTTGATACAGCATTGGAAGTATTGAAGACCATCTTCGTAGACTATCTTGTGCCAACACCTCAAACTATTGGCGACAACGCCATCTACTATGGAAGCAGGACGGATGATATAGTGGAGTTCACTCTATCAGTATCAAGACGTTATAACGGAACGCTGACCGACGCGCTGGCAAGGCTGTCAGCAAGATACGTGGAGGACTACATGATATACCAGTGGTGGCTGAAAACAACAAACCTGAAACAAGCGGAGCCATACCAAGCTACACTTGCATCAGATGAGATAGCCATCAGAAAGTGCTTCGTGATGAGTGGTCCGCTTGTCCCAAAGGTTCCTTATTCTTCCACATTGACCGCCAAGGTTGACGGAAGCGACACGGACAGTGGCGTTACAATAGCAGTAGAGAACGATGAAGTGACCCTATCCTACTCTATTGACGATGGGGCTATTGATGATATTGAGGCAAGAAGCAGCGACCCTTGTATCTTGGAAGTTCACAGAATGCAGGAGCCTCATACCTTCTGGCTGAAACCGTTGAACACCGGAGTGGCTTACGTGACATTATTCTCACGTCACAGCGACAATCTGAAAAAGGAAATTGAAGTAACCATAACAAAGGAGGTATAACATGGAGTTCAATTCATTACACCCTACACATCACATCAGAGAGAAAGGATGGAAGCCTGAGCCAAATCCTTTCCTTCCGAAACCTCCACGTCCTGCCCATGTGTATTTCGACAAGCACATCTTTATCTATTCCAACCAACTTTGGTATGATATAGATGCAACAACCCACATGATGGGCAGAGTAAGACAGGAGAGCGACCCCAATATAGCGAATACCGTTCCGACAAGTGAAAATACGCAGGAAAGACCACTTTTCTATAGATGGTTTGACAAATACCTGAAAAAGGTAGAAGGTCTGCTATCTGCCTATATCATGAAACCGCAGGGCGTGGTAAGAGACAATGCCTTGAAGGAATGGGACGAGAAGGAAATGTGGCTGAGAATGCCCGACTACTGGGACGATGCAAGACTGGACGAACTGGTGCAGGCAATACATCATTATATATCAACCGGTGCTCTGTATGAATACTTCCTGCTGACATTGACAAGCAAAGACCCGCTGACCGTTGACAAGGCTACACAGCTGGAAGACGACGAGCTGGAGATTCTAGACGCAGCCAATGCCAGCAAGCCGGGTGGAATGATTCATACATTGAAGCCATTTGGATAAAAAGGAAAGGAAGGCTTATGGAAGATTTAGAATATGACGAGTTTAAATCGGTAAGGGAATTTCAGAAGGAGAAGAAGGAAAAAGCCAAGACTATTCTTCCGGCAAAGAAGAGTGCCCAGAAAGAATATATCAGGGACTTCTTGGCTAGGAATCAGGAGAAGTTTGAAGAGTGCATGAACCAGCTGGCAGAATATGACCCTAAGACATACGTCACCATCTACAAGGACCTGACCAAACACATGATACCTAAGCAGAGTGAGGTAAGCGTGACGCATGGACTGGACGAAGACTTCAAGCAGCTGGCAGCACTGGCACAGACCAAGACAGACAACAATGCCTTGGACGTTACGCAAGTTCCTCAGATAATGGATGCGGATTTTGAAGAAATAAAGGAGTTGGGCGATGGCATTAGTTAGAGAAGTAGATATTGATGAACTCGTTGCCGAGAACAAAAGGCGATACGATGAGATTTATGGCACCTACGACCCTTGGACGGGCGAAGGCTGCTATGATTTCGAACATCGTGAACTGCTGGAGCTTCCCGACTTCATGATTCCGAAGATGTGGGTTCCCAAAGAATGTATGCGTACCTTATTATATAGGGGACTGAAACAGCTGGGCAGCATGAAGGAATACATCATCAAGGTATGGGGCAAGCAATATGAAGAGAAAAGCTATTACACCAGACAGCTTAAAATGGTGCTCACCTTCGAAATCATGAAAGTCAGATTCAGAGAAGACCCAGAATTTGCCCTTTATTCTACGGACAAGATTGAGGATAAGGTAAGCGGCGACATGATACCTTTCAAGCTAAACTATCCTCAGCGAAAACTCTTGAAGATATTTGAGGATTTGAGAACCAGCGGCAGGGCTATCCGTGTAGTTATCCTGAAAGCCCGACAATGGGGCGGTTCTACCCTCACCCAGCTTTATATCAAATGGTTGCAGGATTTCCGTAAGGACGGTTGGAATGCTATCGTACTTGCCCAGCAGAAGAATACGGCAAAGAAAATCAAGGCTATGTATCGAAAGGCTTTGGAGAACCAACCGGGATGGACGATTGGCAGACCTGGAGCGAAGCTTCAATTCTCTCCTTACGAGAACTCACCAGACGATTTCCAAGTTACAGACGGAATGAGGGCAATCCGAAGAAGTACACTGACTGTGGCTTCTTTCGAGAACTTCGATTCCGTGCGTGGTAGCAACTTCCACTGTGCCCACTATTCAGAGGTTGCTTACTGGAAGAAGACTCCCGAACATGATCCTGAGGGTGTGATTTCGTCAATATCGGGTGGTATCAGAAACCAAGAGGATAACCTAGAGGTATTCGAGAGTACGGGCAAAGGTAACTCTGGCTTCTTCTATGAGAAATGCCAGTTGGCGATGGACCCGAAGAACAATGATGCCTATTCGTTCCTGTTTATTCCTTGCTTCTTTATCGAGCATGATATGGAAGAGGTGAAGGATGAGCGTGCCTTTGCAAGATGGCTATTGGAGAACAGAGACAAGAGTACCAACCCGAAGGGCTACCGAGAAACAGGAAAGTTCTTCTGGCGAATGTGGGAGAAGGGTGCTTGTTTCCAAGCCATTGAGTGGTACAGAAACTTCCGCAACAAGTTTACCACCCATTCCTTCTGTGCTACAGAGGCGCCAGTGGACGAAGAGGATGCTTTCAGAAACTCAGGTAACTTGGTATTCAATCCGTACAGTATTGATGATTTGCAGAAGAAGTACAAGCGTGAACCGCTCTATACGGCAGACATCATCGTTGACGGAAACAAGAATGATTCAACAATTGATAAATCGAAGGTGAGTATCAGAACTGATAGTGACGGAGACTTGAAGATTTGGGCGGCTCCTAACGTTCTTCAGGTAGAGAACAGATACTTGGTGAGCGTGGATATTGGCGGCAAGAGTACAACTTCCGACTATACTGTCATGACGGTGATAGACCGATTCGGAATGATGCCGACTATCAAGGGCAAACCGAAGGTGGTAGCTAGATACAGAGGTCATGTAAGGCACGACAAGCTGGCATGGATGGCTGCAGCTCTTGCCCATTACTATGATGATGCCCTGCTGGTGATTGAGAGTAATACGGCTGACCGAGAGAAGAACAACAATACGGAAGGTGACCACTTCGGAAGCATCCTGAACGAGATTGCCGACTACTACGATAATCTTTATCAGCGAACCACAAGCCCGGAAGACGTGACTGATGATGTGTTAGCAAAGTATGGTTTCCAGACAAACAAACTGACAAAGGGATGGATAATTGATAACTTGGAGCAGTTTGTGGATGATATGCTCTGGGATGAGCCAGACAAGGAAATGTATCATGAGCTGAGAATCTATGAGCGACATGATGATGGAAGTCTCGGCAACATCGTGGGCAACGGTAATCATGATGATGTGCTGATGAGTACGGCAATTGGTCTTTGGGTGAGTGCCAACGACATGGAGAAGCCTCAATGGAAGAAGAAAGAAAAAACAAGAAGCGGTGGTGACGGTGTGTATACTGCTGCAAAAATATAAACAAAAGAGCTATGGAGAGAAACTTGGAAAGAAAGACTTTGAGTTTTGGCAAGGGAATGACGAATGTGCCGAGTGACTTGCTTTCAGACGATTCAGAATTACTGGAGTCTGACGGCTTTATCTTTCGTGATGGGGAAATGAAACCTATTCAGAATCCTGTCAAGATTGGTGAGATTGCGGGGCAGAAGATCATGTACGTTCACAAGATGGCAGACTATGAGAACATCATTGCTTACGATGAAGACCGGACCATCTACTGGTACGTTAGAGGAAGCAACGGAATCGAAATGCCACCTAGTGGAGTTCCTGCAAGTTTTGAAGTTGGAAAGGTGAGGGACATCAAGAGTGTGGGCAATACGCTGGTTGTTGCTACAGAAGAAGGATTGCATTACCTTAAATATAAAGGGAACAAGTACAAGAACCTTGGAACGGAATTGCCTAAGCCAGAAGTGCATTTCTATATGTTTTATGCTGGAAACGTAAAAGCTGATTCAAGCATTAAATATGAAGGGTTCGTAAATCGTAAAAAACTAACCATCCAATATGATGCCAATGGTAACGTGTGCAAAATCCAAAAGCTTCGCTACATAAACAATAGAGGTGATACAGGCTTGAACAATATTAATGTTACAACAAATCCCCCAATGAGCAAGGAAGAGTTTTGGGCGTATGGAGTGACCAACGATGAAGATAACAACAAGAACTTGTTTCAGTCAGCTGTAGTTGGTCATGTGTCTTCCATTATCAACAAAGCAGCAGAAGATAATATTTTCCTGTTTCCGTTTTTCGTAAGGTCTGCGCTTAAATTATTTGATGGAACGTACGCACGCATTTCAAATCCGGTTGTCTGCTATCCATGCGTCACAGCAAACTGCAATTCCTATGTTTACGAAAAGGAAGCGAGTATCAATCTGTACGGCTATACTCTTTCCTATTCCATTTCTATACCAAATAGTGATGATTGGAAGGATATCGTTAAGAATATCAGCCTGTTTGCTACCAAAGGCGTGCAACCATTCAAGCTGGATAAAGACTGGAAGTTTGCCTATCCCGACGAAGTGTACGGAAAAGCATTTCATGACTCCCTAAGTGGCGATGTCTATCAGAAATCTATATTTTCAAGAAATGGTGGTTCAACAGACGAGCCATGTATGAGAATCATGCCTGAATATAAAACGGAAGACGATATTAGGGAAGAACTACTTGACAGAAGCGTGTTTTACAAGATAGAACAGATAGGAATCAACTCTTCTAAGTTGAACGGCACAACACAGAAGGCAGAAATAAAGGACGGTGTTTTGTCCAATCTTGAGACACAGGAACAGCTGCAGAAAGATGACTACTACGGCTGGGCACACTACGTTTTTGACAAGATGTTTGCATACAACGGGAGACTGAACTCTTTTGGCGCAAATAGAAAGCCTTTCGATGGGTTTAATCATTTCACGGCTCTAGACGGTGAACCACGAAACGAATACAAATACTACGTGAAGATTGAAGCAAACTCCATGTCAACATGGGTAGAATCAGAGGCGGGCATCGGAAGGACATGTGCGCTGACCGGTTGGTTCTATTATCCTGACCCTAATGCATCAGAGGTAATCATATATGATCCACAGCATCAGAGAGGAATCCGATTTGAGCTGCAACAGCATCCTCGTCTGAACGGCGCTTACCATTTCGGAAAACTGGAAAATGATGTAAGCTGGGATACAAGCATAAGCATTCCTTCAACTGATAACGGTGCTCATGAAGATTTGAACTCTCAGATATTTACGTCTGTCGTGAACAACCCGTTTGTGTTTGAAGCATCTGGAGACAATACAGTAGGCACCGGCAGGATATTGGGCATTGCAGCTAACACCGAGGCGGTAAGCCAAGGACAGTTCGGTCAATATCCATTGATTGTATTTACGGACGAAGGAATCTACGGTATGTCGGTAAATTCAGAAGGCTTGTATAGTGCCAGTCACCCAATTTCAAGAGAAGTATGTAATGAAGATTCGCCATTTGTGCCTACAGACAGACTGGTATACTTTACGTCAAAGAGAGGATTGATGGCTTCTAGTGGTGGCCAGGTAGCGTGCATGAGCGAACAGCTGAGAGGGCGCACACCAAGAAACTTCATATCCGTGGGTGATGGAAAGTTCCTGGAGTTTTTGGCGAATTGTCTTATCGCCTACGATTATAGGGATTCCCTGCTGAGAATATTCAGCCAAGACAAGGACTACCAATATATATATAATATGGTAGACAAGACTTTCTCTATAGCGAACAGCGGAATGACCGTAAAGGCTGTAGTGAATGATTATCCCGACAACCTGATTCAAGACATCGACGGAAATGTATATTCGCTCATGGCTAAGCCAGACATCAACGATGATACGGACAGCTACAGAGGCTCCTTCACTACCCGACCATTGAAGCTGGGCGGTAGCATGAACTTGAAATCACTCAGAGCAGTGAAGCATCTGTTTGATTCCGATAACGGAAAGATTGCCATGGAGATTTACGGAAGCAACGACTGCAAGCACTGGTGCAAATTGATTTCGCTCGGTGGCAAGCCTTGGAAATACTTCACGTTCAAATATGAGTTGACGAACTTCAAGGCAACAGATTCCTTTGCAGGAAGCATCGTTGAGGTACAGAACAGAAGAGAAGACAAAATAAGATAAATTCTTCTTCCATAAGTTGATAACATAAAAGAAGGCGGCTACTCGTGATGAGCAGTCGCCTTTGCAATTAACTAAACCTATGAAACATTTTACGAAGAAATCCTATAGAATATCCTAACCAGAAGCAATATAGATGTAGAGTTCCATTGACATCATTCAACAGCATGGTAAAGAGAATGAACGGCATTGCCTTCTTGGCAGCCTCTTTCCACCTACCGGTCTTTCCCCACATGATGCCGAATGCGGCAAAGAGAAACCCCGACAGTCCCATTGTCGGCTCTGTAACGAACATGGGAAGGAAGCTGGCTGCTACTGCTGTCACGAACGAAAGGGTTACATCTATCTTATTCTTTATACTCCAAAGCACCATCAGATTGATGAGCAGATGGAATAAGTTGACATGTAAGAAGCTGTAGATGAAATGATTTTCAATCGGGCAACCCTGATAGAAGCCTACGTGCTGCGTGCATAGAGCCAAGCAGACAAGACTAAGAATCAGCTTGATCAGAAAGTTTCTTCTTACGAAGGTCCATTTCCCTATAACTCTTTCCATATCTTTTGCAATAATTGAAGATGAACATCATATTCTTTGGCTTGATGAAGAACTCCGGTGCCGGCTCACTCACCAAGAACTGACAGATGAACCAGAGCGATTTACCGAGGAACTCTTTTTTCTGTGACATTTCCATCAGCTTATCATACAAGGAGTAATACATTCTCCTCTTGTTGGGCTTCATGTTGTCAACGGTTGAGAAATCACCAACAACCATTTTTTCAAGCTTTCTGTACGCCTGCTTGGGAGATACATAATATCTCGGAGCTGGCGACTTCACCACCTTCTCGTATGCTTCCTGCTGCGAATGGCAGGTAGGGGCAATAGCCCGATACGCCTTCATCAGGTCATCCCTCTGTCTTTCAATCAGTTCGAAATTTGTCTTCGTCATAAACACGCTAGTTAAGATGGTGCAAATATACAATTTATTTAGATTCTGACCAAATAAGCGTATAAAGATTTAAAGAAGTTTAATATTAGACCGATTTTCATGGCATTACGAAAGAAAAAGCTTAATTTTGCAACAAAATGAGATGCAAATCTCAGAAAAGGTTAGCAAAAAGTAAAATTAAACCATAAAATCATAACAAAATGAGAACAAAACAGGAAACACCTCTCTCGGAAGAGGAGAAAGCCTTAGTTATGGAAGGCTTATTGAGTAGGAAGATTTGGAGGTTCTATGAACTTCTAGCAAAGTGGGCACCCATACTGTTGATGCTTGGCCATTGGTATGGAGTATGGGACTATGGGCGTTATCCCTAGACCTACCATCACAGATACCGACTGCAACGGTAACTGCATCATCTGGATTTACGTGCTGGCGTATATCTATATGCCTTTATCCATGATTCCCGTGAGTTTCTTTTTCAGATACTGCTGGATTTTCCGTATTCCTTTCTTTTATTTCTTCGGTATCAACGCTATCAGATTGTATTATCGGCACTGGCTCATCACTCCTGAGCAACTGGAAATGCACCATGTGTTCATTATATTCACTTTAATACTATACGCTTATGGATTTATCAAAATCGCTCTATCACGTAGCAAAATCTGCATTCCACATGCTACAAAACGATGAATGCGGATTCACAGAGGAAGAAGAGCAAATCGTTCAACGTAATCTCCTATACTGGATGGAGAGAAGACATCACTTCGATGAGCACTCAGGAAGAGCCTGCATTGCGAACATCTACTACTTTGACAGTGATGTACACAAGGAGTATGCGCCTTACTTTGACTTTGAAGAGCTGAAGAAGGAGTATGATCGCTTGGCTTGGGACATTCCTGACTACAACTTCTGGGATTTTGCAGTGACGATGAATAAGATGTACGCTGACCACATTGACGTAGTAGGTAGATGGTCTAAAAGCAAGGAAACAACAAGGAAAAGGATTTCTGAACTGTCTGTCAGTTTCCTTTGCGATGAGTCAACAAACCACCCTACTGATAAAATCTGGTGGTACATGAATAGCTAGTTTGGAACACCGCAAAACGTATTGGGAAGACCAGTAACTTTGTAGCCATTAATCAAAAATAAATGATATATGGCTGAAATAATTCATACATTCTTGCAAGAGCACCTGTATAGGTCGGCATTAATCATTGCCATCTGTATGGGTGCTCTTATCATTTCTATGGGCGTGGACCTGTTCTTCGGCATCAAGAAAGCGAAAGAGAACGGACTGGCTACGACAAGTACAGGATTCAAGAAGACTTGCGACAAGGCAAGGAAGTACTTCTCTCCTTTCATGGTGACGGTCTGCATAGACCTGATTGCCTGTACGGTTCTCCCCTTCCCGATTTTCTCCATGATTTGGGTTGGCTATTGCGTCTTCTGCGAGTTCGTGAGCGTAAGAGAAAAGAGCTGGCAGAAGGCTGAGATACGGAAGCAGGAGAAGACGGTAAGTATACTCCTAGAGAACAAGGAAGACTTAGCTAGGGCGTTTATAGAGATAATGAAGGAAGCAGACAAGGAGGCAAAGGCATGAAGATTACAAGGAAACAAATGATAAATGCTGTAGGGAATGTTGACAAAGTTGACGTTCTACTACATTACATCAATGTCTATCTTGATGTTTTTGAAATCAACACCCCTCTGAGGGCTGCACATTTTATGGCTCAATGCTGTCATGAGACTGGTGGCTTGATGTATCTGAGAGAGAAAGGATCATCAAAGTATTTCAAGAAGTATGAGCAGGGAAGACTCGGCAAGATGCTTGGCAATACTCAGGCTGGAGACGGTGAGAAATACAAGGGCCGCGGCTTGCTGCACCTTACTGGCAGAGCCAACTACAGAGCTTATCAGAAATCGGGATATTGTAAGGGTGACATCATGGAGAATCCGGAATTACTGGAGCAGCCGATTGGTGCTATCAAGAGCGGCATGTGGTGGTGGATGAAGCATAAACTGAATGCTCTTGCCGACAAGGATGCTTTCGAGGCGATCACGAGAAGAGTGAACGGCGGAACAAACGGACTGGAAGACCGGAACAGATGGCTAAGAATTTGGAAAAAGGAGTTATGCGCATGAAGTGGTACGACATAAGATTTTGGAAATGGGCTTGCATCGGTTTGGTTATTGGTGTTATCCTGCTGGCCTTTACTGGCTGCAAGACGAAGGAATACATCAAGGTTCCCGAATATCACACGGAATACATTGTGAGAACCGACACTTTTGCCAAGACGGACAGCGTATACTTGAAGGATTCGGTGTTTGTCTATCAGAAGGGTGATACGGTTATGATTAGCAAGTTTGCTTATCGGGACCGCTACCATAATATATATAAGGTGAAGCTTGACACTATCTTTAGGCATGATTCTATTGAGGTTCCTGTGCCATGTGAGCGGACGCTTACCAAGAGCGAGCAGAGATTAATGACGCTAGGAAGGTGCTATGTTGCCTTTCTCTTCTTAGTGGTTGTTGTCGGAATTGGATTTGCCTTCTGGTATCATAATAAAAAATGCTAGCGTATGGCTGAGATTAGTGAAGAACTCAAGATGATAGACTCGCTCCTGATGGAATTTCATGAGCGGATTCAAAGCGGAAGATGCTTGACCAACAAGCTTCAAAATAACATGATGTTGAAGTTCTTGCACGAAATCGCCAATAAGGACGAACCGATCAGTAAAGCTGAGGCTTGCAGTTATGTCCGTGTTTCCAGGGCTACCTTTGACCGGTTGGTCAAGGAAGGGAGACTTCCAAAAGGACAGAAGCGCAAAGGATGGACCGAACTGATTTGGTACGAAAAGGATTTGGATAAATACATAGATAAGTTGATTTAATTTTACTTTTTTAGTTTTTCATAGGGTTTAAATTTATTATGTTAATTGTCTTTGACGAAAAATCCCCACTCCGCTGTGATAGCAGGGTGGGGATTGTGGGTTACTTATTTCATGAATGCCATCCAAATAGTTTGGTTCTTGATAGTGGTACGATGTCCGAATATCGGTTTGTAATCGGTGATTGCCTTTAGCACATCACTAACCTTTATCTGCTGCTCGTTCCACTTGAAAATGAGTGTTCCGTTTGTTTTCAGTACCCTCATGCCCTCATGGATAGAATCGTTGATGAATGCTTGCCAATATTCGGGCAGCTTACCATATTTCTTGCATAGCCAGGAGTTCTGCCCTACCTTTAACAGATGAGGAGGGTCGAAAACTACCATATTAAATGTTTCATCTTCGAATGGTAAATCTGTACAATCTGCTATCATATCGGGTTGTACGTCTAATTTACGTCCATCACATAATGTGTCGTGATATTCTCTTATGTCGGTAAAAAGAACCTGTGGGTCTTGTTTGTCGAAATAAAACATACGAGATCCGCAACACATATCTAATATTCTTTGTTTCATACGCTATTTATTTTTAATAAAAAACGTTCCACTACACCAGTCGCTGCTTTCAACATCTTTATAAAGCTTGGTGCATCTGCCGATAAACTCATTACCTTTATAATGCTTACAACGACTACACTCCTTTGAATTTCTCAAAATTGCACGAAATATGCTAACGTTAGCACTCGGATAATTTGTCTTATTCCATCTGATAGTCGCTTTCTTATAGAGATACTTTAATCTAGGAAAGAACCTACTATCTTCCTTAACTGAATATTCTGAATCGAAGTAACGTGAATCCGTACTTCTTATCATTATTTTCAAAATCTTCTTTGCTAATCTAATCTTCATACGCTATAATTGCTTTAATTTATTGATTATTCTAAAGAAGCGTGGCATATTTTTGGAGTGCTCACTTATAAGATACTCTTTCGTCATTAAGTCGTATATCCAGCGTAGAATTGCTGCATCCTCGTGAAATTCGTTAATATCTTGTTCGTCTAAAATTATTCGTTTCTCCATACACTATTTCTCCTTTCTGTTATCCTCATTATTATCTCCAAGAACATCATTTATTTTCTTTTCGATGAACTCATCAGAAGAACTCTCCTTTATTAGAGCATCAATGTCTGGTAACTCTGCATCAACTTTGTCTTCTTGCATTTTCGAGGTAAGCATGCCCATTACCAGTTTCGCCCAAGGGCTATTAGCTATATTTGCCAATGAATCCTTTTGAAGCTCATAGGCGTTCTTCAACTCTCCGTTATCACGGAAATATCTGAGCACTTCCGTCAATGCAGCAACAAAGTTCTTGTCAGACATCGGGTTGCTCTTTACCTCTTCCAGTCTCAACATTAGGAAGAGTAATGATGAATGTAAATCTGTTTTATCCATAACTATTCCTCCGTTTTCATATAAGGACAACACTCTGCGTATATATACTTGCAAATATCACTTAATTTGCAAAATTGACAATCTCCAATCATAACTATTCCTCCACTTTTATTTTCTTAATCTCATTGTATAATTCTATAAGTTGCTTCTTGTCAACCCATACATCTTTATTAGGGTCAATAAAGAAACCGTATATAGAATACAATTCACCCTTGTCGTGTTTGTGTATTTGAATCATAATCTATTCCTCCACTTTAATACCAAATGGAGTGCCGTCTACAAAGGGGTAATTTTCAAACACTTCTTTAAGAGTACATGTACCCTCATCATAAACTTCGACAAAACTTTCCGTTTTTAAGTTGATAAAAAGTATCAGCCTTGATATTCTCTCCATCAACGTACTCAGTCTTAACGCATACTGGAACATTACGTTTCTTTTCATCGCTCCATTTCCATTCTGCCAGCGTTATCCATGAGCCAACCTTTGCTTTTGCTATTGAACTGTTGCCAGCACACATGATAACGGAATCTTTTCCAGTGCTATTAATCTGAGCATAGTCACCGCTTGAACCAATCTGAGCATAGTCACCGCTTGAACCAATCTGAGCAGAGTCA
>ERZ1023633.218-NODE-218-length-24694-cov-9.716912_pt1 | contig 24694 bp, 22 predicted proteins | sample MGYA00380333_ERZ1023633 | MGnify/ENA primary metagenome ERZ1023633 (study PRJEB33179, sample SAMN07448972) | human gut metagenome | biome: Human-gut; feature: Human associated habitat; material: Faeces | host: Homo sapiens | place: India: Bhopal | collected...
GCGCGCAGGGTATAGTCCACGCCGCCGCTGGCATAATTTTTGCCGAAAATCAGACCTTCGTCATTCAGGCCACCCCAGCTAATCGTATGCGTTACGGCATAGTCCGCCACAAACAGGCTGTGGGCGTATTTGTTCTGCTGTGCATACTCCTCGGTGGTCACCATCGCAGACGTGAGCTTGTAGGCTTCTATTGTTCCCGCATAGGTAAAGGGAACATAGTGCAGCGACGTATCCGGCAAAGAAACTGCGCCGTCTTCGTTCCCGGTGTTCACCGTGCCGGGAATACCCATTGCCGATAGGTCAAAGTAATAGGTGCCGCCGGGCTTGAGGGAAAACTGTTCTGATAAAGCAAACTGCGCCGTGAGCTTGGTAACGTCCGCCGGAACGTTGTCGCCGGGGGCGTAGAGCTTACCGTTGCTTCCGAGCCACATAAAGTAGCTGCCTGTATTTCCGTCCGGGCGGGTCAAACCGCCGGACGCAGGCGCGGTAAACTCGCTGCCGGTTTTCACAATGATTTGAATATCCTCGGAGCTATTCCCCAATTTGCCGCCGCCAAGGTCAAGGGTAACGACCTTCAGTCCGTCAGAGCCCAGTGTGTCAGGTTTCGGGACTTCAAGGACGGGGCGGAAACCGACGATCGGATAGGAGTACGAAGCATAGCTGAAGTTCCAGAAGCGGGCCGAAATGTACCCGCGAACCGCACGGTCCGACGCGTCGACAGAAACAGTATCCTGTCCCCACGAATACATTCCATTCCAGTTTTGGATATATCCGCTGTTCTTGTTCAGCATCGTGTCCCATTCGTTGCTTTGGGGCACGCCGCGTTGGGAATCGCCCGAACCTGTAGAGTTACTTCCCACAGACGGTGCGCGCAGGGTATAGTCCACGCCGCCGCTGGCATAATTTTTGCCGAAAATCAGACTTTTCGTATTTAAGTCATCCCAGCTTACCGTATGCGTTACGGCATGGTCCGCTATAAACAGGCTGTGGTCGTATTTATACTGCTGTGCATACTCCTCGGTGGTTGCCATCGCAGATGTGAGCTTGTAGGCGTTCACTGCCCCTGCATAGGTAAAGGGAACATAGTGCATTGATTTGTCCGGTAAATCATCGTTTATTGTGCCTGGAATGTTCTCACCGGAGAGGTCAAAGTAATAAGTGCCGCCAGGAGTGAGGGCAAACTGCTCGGTGGCTGCCTCCTCCACCGTCAACGCTACCGTCTGAAATCGGCTGGCGTAGTCAGTCTGGTAATCACCATTATACTGCTCGGAGAACACATGGAGTTTATAATTTCCGCTGGCAAGGTCATGCGGCAGTGTAAAGCTGAGCTGTCTGTCTGCGGCAGTGGGCTTCATAATTCTTCCATAGTGGGTCGCACCGTTTTTACCCTCGATAATCGCAGAAATATATTCATTCTGCCCCGTTCTCGGCCCGGAAAAGTTCAGCGTAACCGTGCCGCCGGGTTTTCCTGCTGCGGTAGTTTCCGTTACCCTAAAAGTACGGGTATCGTCCAAAAGTGTCAATTTCCATTCGTCCCCGCTGTATTCCGGGATTTTGAACATTCCGTCAGCAGTACCTTTGCCGCCAACGGCTGCAGAAACGAGGAGGACAGAGTCCGGCTTCAGGTTGAAGGCAGGGCGGGCGGCGTTGGTTTGGCCTACCCATTCACCGATCACAGCGCCCTTTTCATTGACCGTCCCCGCAGAATCAGGGTTCATTCTTCTAGGAGAACGGAGCCACCATACGTATGCACTATCGCCATAATTGGCGATACGCGCATTGTCATCGGTAAATCCGTAGGCTGCATTTTCCACTTCCTCTGCCGAGAGGAAAAACACCTTGTCCCCATCCAGGATGTTGTCAGAAGCGGCATAGTACATACCGTATAGAGCATCACTTTTGCTGGTTGCCAAAACAGCTTTTTGCTCCGTAATGCTGAGACTTCTGCTGTAAAAGTCATTACACCAGTCCTGCGCACGGCTGCCCTTCCAGTCGTTGAAATATGGGGTCGTATAATCAAATTCTACGCCGCCATATTCCCCTGTCCCAAGCAGTGCATCAGAGAGCAGAAAAAATCCGTCCTCCTCCCGGGCATTGGGCATATTGGTTTTTGTATCCAGCACACGCCATTTGACGGTGCTGTTATCCCATGTGCCAAAATGAATATAGTCATAGCTGTTATTTGTGCTGTCATAACCGCTGATCCCACTTGTACCGAGCTGTATGGCTTTTGCCCCGTCATTGCTGGCAAAGGCTGTTGTCGGCAGCAGCGTCAGCACCATGCAGAATAGAAGCAGGATGCTGAGTATTCGTTTTTTCATTTCTTTCTACCTCCGTTATATAAACTTAATCAAGAGCGTTTATTGTAATGGTGCCGCTGAATTCTTCTACAAGATGCAAAGCGCCAAAAGTGAGCCTGTGAGCAGTTTCCTTTCTGTTCTCATCTTCTTTCCTCCGTTCGGAATGGTTTGTCACGGCGAAGCTTTGCACCGCTGCCCTCGCCGTAAATGAGCGGCGGCAGACCGGCTTATGGTTGGTTTGCCTTGTATTTATCCGCAAACAGGGCAACTCCCTGCTTTAAGACCTCCATCTGGGTTTTCAGGTAGTATTCATCCTCGAACATGGCATAGTGGACGCAGGCGCGGACGAATATAAAAATCAGCGGCGTGATGACCGTATAGGGAATGCCGATCTTAGGCTCCAACGATTTAGCATATTCCGTATATCGCTCGTTGACGCCCTCAAAGAATTTCTTGCCGTGCTCAATATACTTCGGATGCGTATAGATCTGATACATCAGGCGATATTTTTTCCCGTGCTTTTTGGCTGTCCAGTAAGGCACCTCTTTCACAAACCGGACGACATCCTTGAGGTCGGTTGGAGCCATCTCCATAAAGTCGTCCTCGACCTTTTCCATACAGTAGGCGGTTGATTCGATGATCAGCTCGTCAAGGTTTTTGAAATAAGAATACAGATTTGCCTTCGTGCAGCCGCAGGCATCAGCCAAGGCTTTGATCCCCGTGCCCGTGAGCCCGTTTTCCGCGTAGCACTCGAAGCACTTTTCCATTAGTTCACGCTTGCGCGCGTTGTGCTGTTGCTCTGTTGTTTTCATGTTGCTTCGCTCCTTTTGTATTTACCGACCGTTCGTTTATGATTAGTATAACATAGAATTGTGTCGAACTCAAGAACTGTTCGAGAAAAAACGAGGAAAATCGAATTTCAAGCAGAAAGAAAACAGCGGCTTATCTGGTCTTTGCACCATCTGAATATCTTACAAACTTTTTTGCATCCTCATATCTATCTTTCTTCTTTGATTCATTCATTGCTGTGCTCCTTTCACTTTGACTTCATAACAAATGACGTATTTTCTCCATAACGCAAAAAAAGGACATCTTCTAAATTTCTTTAGAAAATGTCCTCAGAGTGTAGACAAAGTCCCGTACAGTAGTGCGGGATTCAGACCGTATCCTTGTGATATGAGTTCTGATTGCCAGTCTTGTAGGTCCTACTCCGTAATTCCGCATGCCTTGCAGACTTCGTTTGTCCAGACATCCGCATCCAAGAGCAGCTCTTCGTGCCGCAAATCGAATTCGCGGATATCCGGGTCGGCAAAGTATTTCTGATAACGAGCCAGATATTTTTCACCCATTTTCCTGGCATAAAAAACATGAATGACGGTACCGGGTGCCGAAATGTGTTCACCGACTTTTGTATACAAATCCGTGCAGAACTGGTTTCTCACGGAGTCCTTGGAAATAAAGGAGAAATCGATGCCGCTGTCCCTGCCCATGACTTCCATAAATTTTTTCATATAGTCAGCCTCTTTTTCATCCCCCTGGTTCATTTTCTTGTTGAACATTTTTTCCATCCGGGAATTTTCTTTTCCGGTTAAAAACGGATAAAACAGCGGCATTACCATCGCCGTTTCCATCTTTGCCAGCCACTTCGGCGCCTGGTCCATATCACTGGAACCGATGATGGCATGATCAATGTGGATATTTTTACGCCCTACTAACAGGGACACAACGGAGCCGCCCAGAGAACAGCCGTAAGCCGCAAAAATTCTGCCCTGGAATTTTTCCTTTATATAAGCCTCTATTTTTTCCGTTTCATCCAGTTCAGAAACAAAAGTGGTATTTTCCGTTTCATCAAATCCGCTGTAGCTGACGACTGCCGTATAAAAAAATTTCTGCAGATTGGGCAGCACATGTCCGAAGTTCGTCTTCCAATAACAGCAGGTACCCGGGAATAACATGATAACCGGCTTACCGGCATCTCCAAATTCATAAATCTTCATATTTTCTCTCCCTTACTTATCTTTTCCGTACTTTTGAATACGCTTACTCCCATTAAAAAATGCCGATTAGTCTTTGCTAACCAGCATCATTCTATCACAGTCCTATCCGAAATGCAATCCGGCACTCTCATCCTGTTTACGTCGCCGAATTTTCCTTATTCCTCCCGCAGACCCGTATCGGACAATCTTTCGTCTATCCGCAGGTCAATCAAAAATTTAATTCCAAGCGCCAGCAGTCCAAACATGTGACAATGCATACCAAAGGAAAAGCCCCTCATCATTACCTTCCACAGTCCCTGCGAAATGAGGCGCACTTCCTTTCCGAAGGCAAGCTTCTGAAAACATTTATGTCCCAGAGCATCCCCCTCGTAGGTGCGAAGTGTTTTCCGGACGGCTTTCATGGATTTTCCGTGCTCCACGTATTCCATCTTGGCATCAAAAAAAGCGGCAAAGAAAAGGGTATACCGTACCATTCCCTCATAATCCCGGTACGCACTTCCGCCGGCTGTTATCTGCTCCTGAACCGTATGAGCAATCTGCAGCCAGCACTTTGCGGACTCCGGTTTGTACTGATAGGAAATGGAGTCGTCGTTTTTCCGGTAAGTGTAGCCGATATCGTCCATAAAGCCAAACTTTGCCTGATACAGATAGCATTGCAGGTTAAACAGCTTGTCCTCCGCATAGGCAAGATTTTGAAAGCAGATGCTATGTTCATCCAGGAATGCTTTGCGGTAAAGCCGTCCCCAGACATACGAAAGCGTGCCTACGGAAAAGAAACCTTTAAACCGGAAGTCCTCCTCTTCCCTGTCAAGTGAAGAAAAAGCTTCATGTCCTGCTGCCGGCAGAAGTCTGCCGTTCCAGTTTCTCTCGTAATTGCAGACAACAATGTCCGCCTGCTGCCGTTCCATCTGCTCCGCCAGTTTTTGCAGGATATCCGTTCCCGCAAGGCAGTCATCCGCATCTAAAAAACAGAGATATTCTCCCCGCGCCATTTTCATGCCGGTATTCCGTGCAGCACCTGCGCCGTTTTTCTCTTCTTTATAAATACAAACCCTGTCATCCGTCCGTGCATAACTTTCGCAGATGGACAGACTGTTGTCCTTCGACATATTGTCCACTAAAATAAGCTCCCAGTCTGTAAAGCTCTGCTTGAACACGCTGTCCAGCGCCTCTTTTAAGTATTTTCCCGCATTGTAGACCGGAACTATCACAGATATTTTTATCGTTCTGTCAGGCATATGGTCTTACCCCTTTTCATCCTGTTTACTTTGTGTTTTCACCCTTTTATCCTGTCACCCCATGGCTCTCATCTTTTCATCCTGCCGAATGCTTTGCTCCCCATTCTTTTTAACAACCGTAAAAAATCCTTGCATTCCGCCGTCCGGCAGTAACATAACAAGAGCAGTACATTCGGCATCACCATACATATCACAAAACGCATCAGCAGATTGCCGAGTGCTCCGCCCTCATACCATCTGCAGCATACATGGGTCAGTCCCCATACCGCCGCCATAACCATCAGATGCCAGGCATATTTCAGGAAAAATTTCACCGGTTTTTCATGGAAACGGTGTTTATAAAGTACATAGGGCTCCACCCAGAAGGAGGTCAGCAGGGTGCTGCAGAGCGTTCCTAAAAATACTCCGGCAATCCCTAAATTTTCCACCAGCAGAATGGAGATAACCAGATTTAATACAGCTTCAATCAGGGATTTATAACGGTCGTACCAGAACAGACCCATGGACTCCTTGAAGATGAGCACCGCCCGTCGGGTACCCGTCACAAAAAAGTTGATGCACAAAATCAGCACGATGTCCTCCGTAAACAGATATTGCTTTCCGAATGCCAGCTCCACAAACGGGTTCAGCATTTCCAAAAGGCAGATGCCCGCAAACCCAAACATCCACTGTCCGATGAAAAATAAATCTGCAAATACATGCCCTACTTTTTCGCCGTCCTCGGTGGCTCCTAAATTGCCCACACTGGCTGTAACCCCCTGCAGCGCCTGGTCAAGCACCTGCCTCACGGAGCCGATCACCAGATAATAATTGGAATACACACCCGCACTGATGACCCCAACAAAGCCGGATATCAGCAGATTGTCGGTATTGTTGACCGCCACCTCGCCGATTTTATGCATCAGCATGGCTTTTACATTTTTTATAATGTCCTTCCGTTCGTTTTCCGGCAGTTTTTCCTCACACGTTTCTTTCAGATACGGAAACAGCCGGTCCGCCTGCTTCGACATCACAATATTCGCCGTAATGGTGCAAACCACCGCCGCCAGTAAAAACAGGATGAAATTTTTCGTGGTCAGCAGGATAATTATCTGCAAAATATCCTGAATAACCAGAAATCCATTGTGATTTATCACGGTCAGATAATTCATCTGATGCGCGTCCACCAGCGTCTTTTTATAAATCAGCAGATAGGAAATCACCGAATTTAACAGATACAGAAGGTAAATCAGAAGCAGGTGGTCCACATCCGGACGGTTCTTCATAAGCACATTTAAAAACGGGATGAGGCACAGACCTGCCACCAGCACGACTGCTGCCGTTATCCGGTAAAAGGTGCGGAACATCCGCATTAAAATCTGCTGTTTTTTCGTGTCTTTTTGGGCAATGGGACCGTACAACGCATAGGTAATTGCCGTGCCAACGCCCAGCTCCGACAGGGATAAGATATTCAGAATGTCCGTAAAAAGACCGTTGATACCCACATAGCCTTCACTCAGCGTATGCGTAAAAACCACTCTGGTGAAAAATCCCATCAGAATGGCTGTAATCTGCGCTATAAATGCCACGGAGGTATTCACCATGGAATACTCTGTCCTGCTTTTTTCCGCCATATTTATTGCTCCCTTGCCACCGTGTACTTTTTAAGCTCCGATTTCAGGTATTCATAGCGGAGTTTCTTTTCTTCCTTTGCAAAATGCACTGCTCTTTCCTGCACCGGGTTGTTCCCATAATCAAGGACTTCCTCTCCGAACTGCTCACTGGTGAGGTCAAACCGGCAGTCACCGACTACATTGTAGCAATGATAATTGCCGCCGGGTCTTAAAATGCCGTACACCTCTCCGCCGAAGATATCCTGCGCCAGAAAAGCTGTAATGGAACACTGCCCCAGTGTTTTATTATCTTCCGTCCAGCCATCCCGCAGTCTGGGCGCACAAGTATCTGCGCACCAGATGTGCGTCAGTGCGTCGTATAAATCTATGGGTGTATGTATTCCCCTGTATTCGTCCGTTATTGCCGGAACTGTCGCATTCTGCCAGCCCCAAAAGTTGTATTCCATAAAACACATCCTTTCCTTTATTTACCGTACTTATCGTCAAAGCTGCGGATTTCTGCCAGCACATCTTCCGTACTGCCGTCACCGGCATTTTTATCTGTTCTTTTTTGCTCCAGTATTTCCGGGCTGCCTTGAATTGTTCCTTTGTCATATTGGGCTTCATTTTCTTCCTGACAAACGCAAATCTGCTTAAATCACAATCCCGTTGCAATGGTCTATCTCATGCTGGATAATCTGCGCCGTAAAGCCGCTGTATTTTCCGTGTTGAGGTTTGAAATTACTGTCCAGATAATCCACTTCTATTTCTTCGTACCTTGTGCAAGCTCTGACCCCATCCAGTGAGAGGCAGCTTTCCTCCGTCCGATATTCGCTTGCCTTCTTTGTAATTATCGGATTAATCATGGCAAACTGAAAAGGTCCCGCCGCTACCACGATAATCGCTTTATTCACACCTATCATGTTTGCTGCCATGCCCACACATATTCCGCTGTTCGCCCTTAGTGTATCCAATAAATCCGTTACCACCTGCCGGTCTGCTTCTGTCGCCGGCTGTGCTTTCCGGGAAAATATTTTTGTTCCTTTTACTATTTTCTTAACCATAACTCCTGTCCCTGTCTGCAATAGTATTTCTTTCTAAAAAATGCATCTATGCAAATATGCCATTTTCTATTTCAGCAATTTTCTTATCTGCCCATCCGTCGCTATCGGATAAATTTCATGCATTTGCTCCACTATCTGCCGCCAAGACTCCTGCGGGTCGTCCTTATAGTGGGAAGTCACATAATCATAGCCGAACAGGTGCTCCGGTGAAGAATACACCGCCACATCCCAGCCGTATTCTGCGCCTTTTTTATTGACACGCTTCTTGAAGTCGCAGTTGCAAAGATATGTCTGCATCATAAGTCCGGTAACCGCACCTTCAAATCCCTTATAACCATCCTTGCCAAAACCTGCAAGCTTCTTCAGTTCACTGGAAAATATTTCCGTGTCTTCGTTTCCCTCCATAAAATTTTCCATAATTCGTTTGTGCTTCAAAGGTGCTTTTCCGTCTTCATACAGAGCATCAAAATCATACCCGTCCCGCCGGTAGTTGGCAAACACCGGCAGCCATTTTTTAGATATAAAACCGGCTTTTTTATCGAAGAACTTACCGTATACGATGTCATGTTTTCCGGCTATAATCGCCCGCCATAGCCAGGGGTCTTTTTCCGGAATATCACACCACCAGTATTCCGGCGTCGTTCTTTCTTCCATGGAAAACCCCGGGATGTCATTCTTAAACAAGGGAAGAAATCCCACTTCATTGATATATGCGATTGCTTCCTCTACCGTATGAATGCACTCCGGGTCATCCCATTTCACTCCATACATAATCCATTCGCCTGCTTCGTTACCCATTGCCTACTCCCATTTTCCATGCTGTTTCACTTTCAGAGAATCAATTTTCCATGCGTTTTAATTATAATACATTGTGCATGTATTTGAAATATTTTCTCCAAAATAATGCTGTGTACCGGTTAGCATAATAAAAATCTGCTCCATTAAGAAAGATCCATCTCCTTCACAAAGGCACTTTCTTTTCTGTTTTACATTTCAGTGCCTTCCTCTTGAAGATTTGTAGGCACTTTCTTTTCTGTTTTACATTTCAGTGCCTTCCTCTTGAAGATTTGTAGGCACTTTCTTTTCTGTTTTGCATTTCAGTGCCTACTTCTTGAAGATTTGTAGGCACTTTCTTTTTTGTTTTGCATTTCAGTGCCTACCATCATGAATATCAGTGCCGTTGTTACGTATGCTTTGTAAATGTTTCAGCGTTAGATTACGGCATAAAACAGGGCTACCGCCCAGCAAAAAATATTTGTCAGTGCGACAGCCCCTTAATTTGTTACTTTTTTATTGCCTATGATTTAATCCCACTTCTCCACTGCCTTATTATAGTACTCCATCAGGACCGGTCTGGTAAGCCGGTTGATCTCCACATCTTCCGCCATTTCGTCCTTTCCAAACAAAAAGAGAGCCGAAACATTCTCCGCGCTTAAGTACTTTGTCTCCACATCAAAGGTCAGCTCTTCCTTCAGTTCCTTCCGGCTTGCCATATTGAATCCCCAGTCGCCGAATGCCGGCACCTGCAGATGATACGGCTTTACATAAAATCCTTCGCTTTCGATGGTATGGTTGATGCACCAGAAAGCTTTTGTGGCATAGTAAGGGCTGGTGGACTGCACCACCATAACTCCGTCATCCTTCAGGTGGTTGCCGCACATCCGGTAAAAAATATTGGAGTACAGCTTATTTAAGGACTCACTGTTCGGATCCGGCAGGTCCACAATAATCAGATCAAACATATCCTCCGACTTTTCCAGATATTCATAAGCATCCGTATTGATCACATGCAGCTTTTCCGATTGCAGGCTGTTTTCATTTATTTCCGTAATGTTGGGATTGGTGGAACAGATGCGTATCATCTCGGCATCCAGATCCACAAGGGTAATGTCCTTTACCTCGTCATATTTGAGAACCTCCCGGACTGCCATGCCGTCTCCGCCTCCCAGAATGAGTACATCCTCCCTTTTAGAAAGTTCACTCATGGGAACATGCACCAGCGCTTCATGATAGCGGTATTCATCCGCCGTAGAAAACTGGCAGTTTCCGTCTATGTAAAGCCGCACATCATCCCGGTGTTTCGTCATAACTATTTTCTGATACTGCGTCTGCTCCATATAGATAATGTGGTCTCTGTACAATCCGTCTTCAATACTGTCGGAAATATTATCCGCAAACAGGATACCCACTGCCATTCCTACTGCAAGGATACCCGCAATCACACGGTAAATCCGGATGTTTTCCACCCGCTCTCCAAAACGCCACAAAATCAGCATGGCTGCTATAATATTCAGAAGTCCGCACAGAAACGATGTGGCAAAGTATCCCAGCTGAGGCAGCAACAACAGGGGAAATGCAATAGACCCTAAAAGACCTCCGATATAATCGAAGCTGAAAATGGAGGAAAGTGTAACCGACAGGTTATTTTCATCCGCCTCAATAATCCTTGTCATAATGGGGATTTCCGCTCCTGCCAGCGTGCCGATCAAAAGAATTTCCGCATACATGACGGCAGCATAATTGCTGATGTAAATATTGGAAAGAAAAAGCAGAAGGGAGCTTACGCCCCCAACCACACCAATACTCAGCTCAATTGTCACAAAAACGTGAAACAGATTTTTCTTAAAATATTTGGAAATATAAGAGCCAAAACCAAGCGCTGCCATATAGAGTCCGATGGTTATGGAATACTGCAGGGTACTGTTTCCCAAAAGATAGGAGCTTACCGCACTGATAATCAGTTCATAACACATGGAACAGCCTGATATAATCAGGGTTGTCAGCATTAAGAGTCTGTATTTTTTACTCATGTCATTTTCCTTCTTGTCTGCTTTACAACATCATATTTTCTCCGGTCATGACGCAGATTGCCACATTTCCCGGTCATGGCACAAATTGCCACATTTCCCGGTCATGGCGCATTTTACTGGATGACGCCGCTTACGATAAAAGCAATGCCCAGAAAGATACCGAAAATCATAATACCGGCTGCCTCATTCTTTTCCTTCAGCGCCACATTAAAATTGAATTTCCGGTTTACCAGGTCAACTAAAAAGTACGCAATGATAAATGCCGCAATGCCGACACCCGCAAAGGCTACGGTGTCCAGCACTCCCTGTAATAATTCTACTGCCTCGCCCACCGTATTGGAAATGATGGCAGAACGGATGACAAACCCGAGGCTGGCATAAATCCCCGCTGAAACCCAGCCTACCGCTTTATTCCCCTCCCGGATTTCCTGCGGAAAATCCACCGGAATAACCAGATCAATGATAAAATAGCCAAGCATCATTATGACAAGGCCGACCCCAAGATACACAATTGTTTCCAATGCTACTGTTAACATACTCTTTTCTCCTTTTAACTGTTGGCTGTTTTTAGTTACTGTTGGCTGTTTTTAGTTACTGTTGGCTGTCTTTAGTTACTTTTAACTATTTCTACTTTCCGCTGCTGATTCCTCCGCTTGAAGAATTCCGGCTGTTGATGCTCGACTGCCTTATGGAATTGGAATAGGAATCAAAGTAGCCGTTGCCGATATTATGTACGGTGGAGCCGTCATACATGGAATATGCCGATGGCGTGCTCTTGTAGGAGTTCGCATCCGAAGAATATCCCGAACTGTAATAATGACTCCGGTACCAGCTTGTATCTGCGCCGGTGCTTCTGTACGGGGAATTGTCCGAAGCATAATTGTACTTACGGTTCGATATCTGTACATATACCACATTTTCTTCCGATTCCGGATGGTAAATCAGGCAGTATTCCTTCTTGGTAAGAATGGCTATTTCTGCATCTGCCTCATCATCCTTCTGGGTAACGGACACGGTATTACCGTCCACACCTTCGATGATATCCTTTGCCACATCATCCGTAGTAGCATCCTTAAAATACTCGTACACCGTTGCCGTCTGGTTCGCATTTCCCGTAATGGATGTCTTATAATTATATTGACCTGCGGATTCCAGATACGTGGAAATCTTTTTGCTGTCGGCCGCTGTATTGGAAAACACTGTATTAAAAATAGGCGGTATAACCATAAACAGGAGCATAAGGGCAACGACAATCCCCAATCCCCGGGCACTGTTTTTCGGTTTTTCAAATCCGGTTACCACAATCTGTTCTTTCTCTACATATTCTCCCTTAGAGTATTCCGTTCCGTCACTCCACATCTCCACCGACAGGGTATGGTCTTCGGCTTCGTCTTCAAATTCCAGAAACGTTGCGCTCTCTCCCGGGTCCACATCCACATCTCCGCCGGAGCTTCTGACCACCTGTGTCCCTTCGTCCACCTTATGCCATTCCGGTCCGATTCTGCCTCCCACATCGTTTGCCGGCCATGACACCGAATATTCATTATAAAAATCATCACAGGAAAGCCATGCCTCTCCATTGCGTGTCCGCAGCCGGTACTCCGTCCAGAATTTGCCCGGATCCTGAGTGTTTTCATACCGGATAAAACCGATTACCTTTCCTGCCAGGCCATTGATGTTAAGCAATGTTCCAATCTGATAGCCCATTTTCTCCTTCCCCCTTTGCCTCTTCTTCTCTGATGTCTTTACTTCTGTTCCGTATCCGCCGCCTCTGCCGGGGTTCCCGGTTCCGGTGCAATCTCTCTTTGCACGGAACGCATCACGATTTTTTCCGCCCCGAACAGCGTCTTCAGTATTTCCGTAATTCCTTCCACCACTTCATCCGTACAGGAGAAGATATCCACTGCCGCATAACCGTATTCGGGCCATGTATGCACCGAAAAATGAGAGGTGGAAATTACCGCAAAATAAGTCACCCCTATAGGTTCAAATTTATGAATACATTCCTCCACGATATCCGCACCCACATATTCTATTGCCCGGTGCGCTGCCCTCTTAATGGCTTCCGTATCGTTTATGATTTCCGAACAACCATATAAATCCGCAATCAGCTGTACTGCCATTTTCCCCGCCTTCCGTAATTGGTCTTCGATTCTTCCTTTGACGCTCCGCATTTGCTGCAGTTTGCGGCATCGGAGCGATTGTATGCCCCGCAGTATTCACACAGCCAGTCCGGCTCATTGGTCGTAAGCGTCTTTTCTTCCTCTGTCAGTGCTGCTGCCTCTATATCCTCCGGCAGGTAAAAGATTGTTTCCACACCGCGGGCTCTTCCGCAGGAAGTGCATGCGTCAAAGCGTGCTTTAATCCCTTTCTTTCCACAGTACGCACAGTCCCAGAGACCTTCAATCCTTGTTCCCATAACATTCCGCCTTTTCACGTAAACAAATATTTTTGACCATTATATCATATGTATTGTAGTATTTCCATTACAAACTACGCACGTTTTCAGAACCCTTCGTGCAAAAAAGGCAAAAAATACCGTCTGCACGGCATTTGCCTGTTGCAGGCGGTATTTTCCCGGATATATTCTATTTTTCTGCCTTGATCAGGTTTTTATAAAACCGCACGGCTCCCGGCAGACAATTGTACTCAATATTCTCGTTCAGGCCGTGCATTCCCTTCATCTGCTCCGGTCCGTAGACCACCGGTGCAAAACGGATACAGCTCTTGCATACCGGCTGGTAGAACTGGGCATCGGTCGCTCCCGTCATCACATAAGGGCTTGCCGGAAGTCCCGGGAAAGTTGCCGCAATGGTCTGCTCCACAAGGCGGAACGCCTCTCCGTGAATGTCCACAGGCTCTGTGTAGTCGTTAGCATGCAGCACTTCGGTTTCCAGTCCGTGCTTTTCAGCTACCTTCCGGATAATCTCCAAGCTTTCCTTTTCTCCCTGATGGGGAATGAAACGCATGTTGGCGCCCACATAGGCTTCCTGCGGCAATACATTATAGGCATCGGAGCCCTTCTGTACGGTAAACGCAATGGTTGTCTTTAACATGGCTCCCGCCTGTGCACTGATGGCCGGCAGAACGGCATTTAAGAGCGGGCGGAACAACCACAGATTACCGAATACCAGTTTCATTCCGAAGCCTGCATACGGAGACAGACGGGTAAACATGGCCGCCACCTCAGGCAGCATCTTTTTTTTGAACGGGGAATGAGTCTCTACTTCATTGACAAAAGCTGCCAGTCTGGCAATGGGAGTTCCCTTTACGGGAGTGCTTGCATGACCGCCGTTGCTTCTGGCAGTGAACTTTACATCCCCCTTTCCCTTTTCAAAAACACCTACCATGGCAAAATTACCATGGATACCGCCGATGGGGTCCGTAATAATACCGCCGCCTTCATCGCATACTAAAAATAATTCAATACCTCTTTTCTGAAGCTCTGCCACAATCTTGGGCGCACCATCCCCGCCCCACTCTTCTGTGCAGGAGGATGCCAGATACACATCGGTAGGCGGTACAAAACCTTCCGACAGCAGCTCTTCCACGGCCTGGAAGAATGCCATGACCGAAGCCTTGGTGTCGGAGGTTCCTCTGCCCCACACCTTACCGTCCGCAATATCTCCGGAAAAAGGCTCATGCACCCACTCCCCTTCCGCAGGAACCACATCCTGATGGCTCATCAGAAGAATGGGCTTCTGTGAAGACTTTCCTTTCCAGTAAAAAAGCAGATTTCCGTCAATTTCCGTTTTTTCCAGTTTTTCATGCACAAGGGGAAACAGCTCCTCCAGGACCTTGTGGAAGCCCAGAAACTTTTCCACCTCCGCCACATTGGCATGGGATGTGGTATCGTACTGCACCATTTTAGAAAGTTTACGTGCCAGCGCCAGGGACTCTTCCTCGGACTCTTTTGCTACATAGGTCGATGTTTTCGACGGCATCAGAAGTGTCCTTATGACCGCAATGAGCAGAAGCAGCAGAATGAGTGCAAGCACTGCAAGAAGTATAAAACCAATGTATTTCATATCTGACCTCTTTCCTTAAGATTCTTTGATATTCCCGGTCTTACTTCCTGCCGCATTCTTCTTTTTGAACAGCAGGTAGGCAATACCGATGGCAATGGCTCCGGAAGGAATAATCATAAAACTGGTGGAACCTGTCAGGGAAGGCACCAGAATAAACAACAGACTCATAACCACTAACGGCAGGGCTGCTATCTTCATATTTTTACGATAGTACTTGTATGCCATGGCGCCAAACAGCGCCGGAACCACGTTTTCAAATGCCGGCTGCAGAACCTCACTCTGTAAAATGGGCTGCAGGGGAACCATCAGAAGTACACCGATTGCCAGCACCAGTATGGTAACCAGGGAGGAAGTGGCAATGGAAATCGTGGAAATGATTTCATTTTCCGGAGTTCCGGTCTTTGCCCCCACCATATCCCTGGCATTGACGGCACAGGGGATTTTCATATTGATGAGGTTGCCGGTGATAAATGCCAGATAACCGCCTCCCGCTCCCAGCATAGGCGTATAAATTAAAAATTCTGCAATACTGCTGACCAGCCATACAAGTCCTACGGAAAGAAATCCCTTTCCTACCGCCCCAAGATCCGGATAGGCTCCCAGCATCCCGCCTATCAGAAAAGGCGCTCCTACCAGCATGATCAGTGTGACAATGCTGACGATTCTGCCGATCACATGGGTCTTTCTTGTATAACTGTCCCAGACAGCTGTTTTCTTATCTTCTTCCATTTTGTAATCCTTTCTGTCATATCCTAATCCGAATATTTTCCTGTCGGGCATGCTTTCCCGTCAGGCACGCTTTCCTGTCAGGCAGCATTTCCCGTCAGGCAGCGCCCTACAGCAGTCCCGCCAGAACAGCCGCCAGCATACCGGCAATCATGCTTCCGGCAATGGAAAAGCTGTCTACCCAGGCCTGTTTCTTTTTCTCTATCAGATAAACAAAACCCGCCATGACAAGCGCCGACACCGCCAGCACAATCAACGGAATATAGTCTCCGTTAAAGGTAAACAGACCGTTTTCCGATACAAAACCGCCAATGTATCTTCCCATATAAGTACTTACCAGGCCGATAAACATAGCTGTCATTGCCATGTCCCCGAAACCGGGCTTACCGCTCTTTTTGTCCGCCGTCAGCTTCTTTGTGTATTTTTTATTTAAGAATACTGACATAACCATTCCCCAGATAATGCAGATGCTCATCAGGAGCGCAATGGTGGAGAATGCCCCCGGTGTCATTTCCGCAGCCGAAAGGGTACTCAGTCCCACCTGCTCCGCCGCTGCCTGGGCCACCTGGGTTTCATAGTGCAGGGCGCCGATTACGGACAGGCGCAGCCAGGGCCAGGGAGTTCCCAAACTTCCCGACAGCGCAATGACTCCCAGCAAAATTCCCACACTGGGCAGTAGGGAAAACGTGGCGCTGGAAATAATCGTACGCTTCATTTTCGTGGTATCCATGCCAATGGCCTTGCCGGTGCGGTAAGCTCTCACTAAGAAAATAACACATACCACTGCCACGAAAGCAATGATTCCGCCGCAGATTGCATACATTGGCACACTGTTTAACTGATTTAAGATTGACATACGACTACTCCACCTTCTTTTACCGTAATATTCATATCGTCCTTCACATAGGCAAGAAACTCTTCCCCGAGACTGTCGATGACAGGCATCTTGCTGTTCTCCAGCCATACATCCGCTAAAATAGCGCCGGCTGCAGCCAGGGAATCAATGGGTTCGGAAAACAGCATGCAGGCCGGCTGTCTGCCCATGGAACAGGCGCAGTACAGTACCAGTCCACCCGTGGTGGAGCCGATGGTAGCCGGCAGGCACAACGCCTTTCCCGCCATCTGCTTGCCGTAAAGGTCCGGGTTGTTCTGGTCGCCGCAGGTTGCTTTTTTATCTCCAAACTGTAATGCCTTCTGGAAGGATGCCAGTGTATTGAGTCCTCCGTGGGACACCAGGGCTTTTGCTTCCACAGTCCCTTCCGCTATCACTCTGCCTTTAAATTCTTTCATCTTTCTGCTCCTCCCTTCGTAATCTGCTCTAAAATTTCTTCATCCGTATAATATCTTGCGCTGGTATAGGTTCTCAATTTATTGCTGGAAGTGATGACAGGCATCTTTCCGCTGAGAGGATTGTTCATGTACATGAGAGGACATATGTAGGAAGTGATGACACCGGTCTTTTTTAAGACTGCCGCATAGGGCGTTTCCTCAAATTTCTTAAGAACCGCCGGTGCTGCCGTAAAGACAGTCGGAATACAAACCTTGGTCTTTCCGGCTTCTTTTAAGCCCTGCTCCACTTTTTTCGTCCAGTCAATCAGCTGGTTTAAGCTCATATGCGGGCATCCCATAAAGCACAGCTTCGGGGTGGCATCCTTCTTTTTCCAGATGACCGGATAACTGTCATAAACCCGCTGCAGCTCCGCATCGTCCACCACATAGACTTTAGCGCCCTCTGCCACAAGGTCTTTTCCGTATTTCACTGCCTCCGGGGTAATGTTTTCCACATGATATAAACCTACCGCACCGTTAGACGCTGTTGCGGCGCCGAAATCCTTCAGATAGGTCTTTGCCGCTTCATCCAGTTCTCCGCCAAGCCACTTGTCCAGCCCCTCTATATAGGGTACGTCAGCCATAACCTTCATACCGATGGCAGAGCCGAGCAGCTGCGCCTCCGGCTTCTTTGTGGTCTCAATTTTTACCACCCAGGTTGCTTTTCTGCCTTCGTCCGTAAGCAGACCGAACCGGGGCACATAGCCTGCAACCGACCCCATAAGGTCAATAATGCCGGAATTCCGGTTGCATCTTGCCCCCAGAACAGAGTTGGCATAAACAACCGCCGATGACTCTGACCAGGAAAGCACCTCGCCCATTGCCGGTGTGTTGCCTACTTCGTCCATGTAACAGGTACAGGTATAGGCATCTTTATCCATGATTCCTATCTGTTCCAGCTGCTTTTCATAGTCCTCCTGCTTGGAATACATGAAATTCTTAAAAACAAAATTCTGTAAAAAAGAGCTTGGCACGTTGGGATCAAGTGGTCTCGGGTCTGCGGAAAACTTCTGTTTGGACACATTTCCGGACTCTATGAGCTTATCCATCAGCTCATAAACCGGCGCCAGCGCCTTCAGTCCGAAGGAGGTAACCAGGTGATTGTATTTACTCGTTACGGGCACCATGGCATCGGCGCCGAAGACTTCTCCGTACCGCACCAGTGTCTGCATTACCTTTGCCAGGACATCGCCCTGTTTTCCATCTAAAATATCCTGTTGTTCTTTTGTTAAATTCATTTGTGTCCCTCCCATCAGATTTTCATGGCTACTTCATAAGCACGCCATACCACGGTTCTCAGGTTGCCGACACCGTTGCAGTCACCAACCAGGTAAGTCCTGCTGCCGGCCTGCGTAAGCGGATTCGGAATATAACCGGCGGAGCTGATTACACTATCGCAGGAAATCGTCAGCTCTTTTCCCTCTGCATCCTTACATACAATGCTGCCATCCTTTACTTCCTGTAAGGTAGTTTCCAGGTACACCGGTACATTATGCAATGCAAACCATTCTCTTAAATAGGAGCTGTTTGCCAGGCAGACACCGGTCTGTGCGATCAAGTCATCCTTCATTTCCACAATGACGGGCTTTTTCCCCTGCAGCGCCAGTTCATAAGCAATCTCGCAGCCGGTAAGACCGCCGCCGATGACTGCCACCGTTTCTCCTACCGGGGTGCCGGTCAGATACTCGCAGGCCTCTACCATCTTTTCGTGACCGGGCACTCTTTTCAGTACACGGGGAACGGAACCTGTGGCAACAATCACCGGGCTTCCCGCAAACTGCTCTGTATTTTCTACTTTTTCATTGTAATGAATTTCCACATTCAGATCTTTCATCTGCTTGCGATACCAGGTCAGCAGATCTCTCAGCTTACCCTTGTAGCTTTCTGCGCTGGCTGCCACAAACGTACCGCCCAGATGATCCGTCTGCTCATGAATCACCGGTTCATGTCCGCGCAGCTTCAATACTCTGGCCGCTTCCATACCGCCGATACCACCGCCGATAATATGTACCTTTTTCGGGTTGCCGGTCTTGATAATCCGGTGCTTTTCCCACTGCATGGTCTCCGCATTCACGGCACAGCGCGCCAGGTGCAGGGAATCAGACAATGCCTGGTCGTTGGGCACGCCCTTGTAGTGGCACATGTTAAAGCAGCCGTTATGACATAAAATACAAGGACGGATATCGTCTTCTCTCTCTTCCATCAGCTTGGTTACCCATTCCTGGTCTGCCAGGAACTGTCTGGCAAATCCGGCGCCGTCGATTCTGCCGTCCTTTACCGCTTCTGCCGCAGTCTCGGGATCCATACGACCCGCACATACCACAGGGATATCCACAAACTTACGGATATGTGCCACATCCTCCAGGTTGCAGTTTTCCGGCATATAAATGGGCGGATGTGCCCAGTACCAGGCATCATAAGTACCGTTGTCGCAGTTTAACATGTCGTATCCGGCATCCTGCAGATACTTGGCGGCCTTTTCGGATTCTGCCATATCGCGTCCGACTTCCACATATTCTTCGCCGGGAAGCGCACCCTCACGGAAGCCCTTGGTCTTTGACTCTACACTGTAACGAAGGGATACCGGGAAATCCTGTCCGCATACCTTCTTGATTTCTTTTACGATTTCCACCGCAAAGCGATACCGGTTCTCAAAGGAGCCGCCGTACTCATCGGTACGTTTGTTGACATATTTTAAGGTAAACTGATCCAGCAAATAGCCTTCATGCACGGCATGGATTTCCACACCGTCCACACCTGCATCCTTAAGCAGCTTTGCTGTCTTGCCAAATGCTGAAATAAATTCCTGAATCTCTTCCACCGTCATCTCCCGGGAAGGCACCTTGTCCGACCAGCGGTTCGGAGACGGGCTGGGCGCTGCCGTAATCTTGTCAAGATCCATAACAGGCTTGGATAAAACACGCAGCACCTTGTTGGTATACAGGGTTTCCATCATCTTACTGATGGTAAAGGAACGCCCGAAGCCTGCCGTCAGCTGCACAAACAGCTTGGCTCCCGTCTTATGGAATTCCGGCATCCAATCTGCCAGATCCTCATACATCTTTTTATTTTTGTACAACCAGCTTCCAAACATGGGGTTGTACACCGGCTGACAGCCCGGCAGCACCAGGCCGCAATTGTTCTTTGCTACCTCCAAGATAAATTTAGCGCCATCTTTGTCAAAATGGTTTTTTTCCATCCAGCCCAAAAGGTTGGTTCCTCCCATGGATGTCAGTACAATGCGGTTCTTGATTTCGCAATTTCCGATTTTCCACGGTGTAAACAGTGGTTCTAACTGTCGTCTCATGATAGCTCCTCCTTTGTTTTCCTACATTCTCTCTTGTTCTCGTATCCCATTACACAAGCTCATTATACCATTCTTTAGGAATTTAGGATATGGGGGATTTTTACTTCCGTCAAAAAAGGCACTCGCAAATAATGCAAGTGCCCGTAATTACTTCGCTTTTTTAAATGCTCTGCGTATATTAAAATACTCTTATTTCTTTTGCCAAACTAAACGGAATTATTTCTCCCGGTTTTGTTTCAATATATGCCTTTTCATCATGCATATAATCCACAATATCTTTTGTCTTATAGTCCTTAAATTTTATGATTACTTTGTCCAGTATAACTTTTTCTTCATCAGTTAATACCGAATAATCCATATTAGCAACTGGATACACATGAAGCATGGTATCATAATTATAACTCATCTCTTCTTGAACATTCAGGTTCTCTAAATTCATCAAACTATAATGTCCCACCGGAAGAGCCCCCATTGCTTCATGTCGATATACCAGACCCGACATTGAACGTCCAATCTCAGCAAATGACAGAACATCGGAATACCAAAGCATTTTCATCAGTTTGACCTTAAATAAATTATTGACTTTTTGTGCAAGGTAGGAAATCATTGCTTCGATTTTATCAATATTGAGTATTGCAAATCCATTGGAATCCGATGGTTCTTCAAAGTTAGCATACTCTCCTTCAAATGTTTGCCTTGTCAGAAATTCCTTTCCATAGGAATCTAATTTTTCTACAATCTTCGCTCTTATTTCCAAGCGCTTCTTCACTGAAAACTTATCAGAGTTCTTTTTTAAAGATTCTAAAGCTTGCAAAGGATTATCTTTAATCAATCGAAGCATTGTATCATATGCTTCATCTTGGATTGCTTTACTTTCATATCGTGAAATAGTTGCCTCACCCCACCCCAGAAGTTTTGCAAGATCAACCTGAGACAACCCATAGTTTTCTCTAATTGCAACAATTTCATCAGAGGTAAGAAGCCCCATCTTTACCCGATATGCATTCCTTGCATTGAGGAGATTTTCATTTGTCATTGCTCCGTTTTCAAACTCGTTCTCATTTTCAGCAGCATTTGTGCAAAAATAAAACTTCTCCTCGTAGGTTACTTCTTCTCCTTTTAATGTAATGGTTGTAATTCTTTTCCTTTCTTCAACCTCATGTGTCTTGTCACATAACGGACAAGGCATGTGAATTTTTCTAATTAATGTACCGGCCTCCATTACCTTACCTCCTTCATTATTCCATTATGCATAAGGGAATTTCATTTTGTTCTTTGCATAATGAAATGAAGATCTAACAATGTGTATGGTGTCGAAAACTTCTGCTCATCCCCTTGTTTTTTCTTACTAACAAGATATAAATCGGTATTTATGTCAAAGTCTTCACCCTCAAGTAATCTATGCAATTCATCCAAAAAGGCAACAATTTCTCTTTTCTTCGATTGATAACTAAGGAATATACTAATCACCTCCGGTTTATCTGCTATCAATTGATAGTATATAATCCAATTGATAGTATGTCAATAGTAAAATGGGCTGCGTAAACAGCCATAGCATTGCAAACAGTAACAGAAAAAAATCCTACCACCATACATTGCTGTATAGCGGGGATTTTACCATCTTCTTTTTTCCTATCTCTTCTGTAACAAACTTGCTTTTTCGCACAAATCTTCCACATATTTTTTCTTTGGGATCTCTTCTAACCATTCTTTGGGTATTGCATCTATACCATAATACAGTCCGGCAAGTCCACCGGCAACAGCCGCCACGGTATCTGTATCATCTCCCATATTCACGACTTTCAATAAACACTCTCTTAGAGAATCCGTGGTAATCAGGCACCATACCGCTGCTTCGATGGTTTCAATCACATAACCGCCGCTTCTCATATCCTCTTCCGAAATCTGTTGAAGTTCCTCCAGCTGGAACAGCCTTGTAAAATGTTTCATTTCATAATAATTTTCCCTGTTCCCGCCATAATACTTTAACCCGTTATCAATACCTGTTTGCAAAATGTCCTTCAATGACGATTTATCCCCAAAATGAAGTATCGCATCAACCATTGCATAATATAATCCACATGCTATTTTGCTTCTTGGATGATTATGTGTTAATCCGGACACTTTATGAATCAGTTCCATCTTATCCTCTTCCGAATTCTCCTGACTCAATGCCAAAAATATACACGCCGGAAGGATCCTCATCAAGGAGCCGTTACCGTTGGAATTTTCGTCCGTACATCCGCAGGTGGCAATATTCTTATCCTTTATATAACGGTAGATGGCTTCCGTGCAGGTATTCCCCTGGTCAAAAGCTTCTCCATACTGTGTATATTCTCCTTCCAGCTCCCACTTACAGAAACATTCCATAATGTCCGTCAAATCGATTCCCTTATTTTTCACAATGCTGTCAAGAGTGGCAAGCGCCATGCTTCCATCGTCCGACCATGTCCCTGCAGGCATATCATATACGCCGCCGGATTCCATCCCCTTCACCGGTCCGTTTTCCCTTGAGATAATTTCTTCTTTTTCCATAAATTGTACCGGAACGCCTAACGCGTCCCCTACAATAAGTCCCATCATTCCATCAAGCCATTTATTCATCATACGATTTGTAAACACTGCCGTCCTTGTACGGCAATTCCCCTTTCCATGGCCAGTAACTCCTGATGTCTGCCATATTCTTCTCCGTATTTCCAGATAGCCTTGTCCTCAAAATGCTTACCAGTGTTTTCCTTTGATATTTCAAAGAAAACCCTGAGCATATCCATATTCAAAGTTTTTCCGAAACGTCTCGGTCTTGTAAACAAAGATACCAAGGGCTTGCGGTCCAAAAAATCCCTAATCAGCAGGGTCTTATCTACATAATAATGTTCCGACTGGGCACGCACGTAATCTGAAATTCCGATTGGTAATGGCTTTTTTTCTTCATTATCACGTTTCTTTACATATTTTCTGGAAGAAACCCTGCCGTCAACGGGCTTTTTAGCATCATCCGGAATTGCCCAGCTTTTTCCAACTTTCATTGCTCCCGGGATTTTCCCCTCGTTGCAAAATTTTGTAACGCTTCTCTCCGTAACATTCCAGATAGGTGCCATTTCTTTACACGTTTTCACCAAATCATCACCTATCGTCCGTACCACTCTTTTCCATTATTATCTGCAAAATTCGGAACGATATCAACATAAATTTGATTTCGTTCCGAATGATGTTTGTTGATGTGGAAATTGTTTGTATGTGGCGGTCCGTTTTATCTTACTGTTAATCTTAAATTCCACCAATTTCAGGATAGTAAGTTCTGCAAGCATATTATCATTTGAATTGAACGCCAGAAAAGTAATGTCCCATTTGTCTCGGTCTCCAGATAACAGAACATCATCTTATTTAAGGCGCTCATATTCCTATATATTTTTTCACTGAAGTATAATCTTTCTCTTCTATTACTGTGAAAAAAGCACCTTAAGTACAACTCCTTGCAATATTTCATATGCATTCCTTCATATTTCAACTACTTTTCAGCCAAATAGCTTTCATGCGATTCTTTAATATACTCAATTAAAGTGTTTGCATTAGTATAAGGTTCTTTGTTGTTCAACGCATGCTCAAGCTCTATTTCTGCCTGTTTCTCATCTAAGAATATCCTACTAACAATATACATTGGATGATTCTCGTCATCCTTAAAATACAACTTTGCTCCCCCATTGTCTTCTGGTTCTTCTTTGTCAATTACTAGGTTAAAGGCCATGTTTACAATATAAATATCTATCTCATTTTTTAATAATAACAATCTGCCTTTCTCAAGATAGGTAACCATCATCGGTTCCTCTCTATGCCTCTTATCAATAGGGAAATGAACATTATTCATAGATGTAACCTTACGATTACTTCTAATGAGTTTATTTTCTATTAGAGAAAAATACACCTTCTCTATAAATAGATCTTCATCATCAATTCTCTCAATATCCTTGGGCAGTATTGCAATATTCAATCTTTTACCGATTTCATTTAGTCTTTTAAAATACAAAATAGATGAAATAAAATGATTTAAAACATTATCAACATCTTCATCTTTTACATCCGTTCTAAATATCTTTTTAGAAAAGTAAAAGAGAGTGTTATAATAATCAATCAGTTCGTCCAAATCATTAGCTTGTTCATAGATGGCTTTATACGTCACATTTATACTTTTATCCTTCACGTCATAAACAATTTTATAATAGCGTCCTTTTCCATAAAAATTTTCAATTAAATTTTAAACTTTAATTATTTTACTAATAAATTTAAAAAATTAAAATAAAAACAA
>ERZ1023633.222-NODE-222-length-24435-cov-12.591715_pt1 | contig 24435 bp, 20 predicted proteins | sample MGYA00380333_ERZ1023633 | MGnify/ENA primary metagenome ERZ1023633 (study PRJEB33179, sample SAMN07448972) | human gut metagenome | biome: Human-gut; feature: Human associated habitat; material: Faeces | host: Homo sapiens | place: India: Bhopal | collected...
CAGTTGAATAACTCTAAAAGTTTTGTAAAATGAAGAAAGAAGTTAAAGATACTATTATCACCGAACTTGGACAGAAGCTTCAGGAGTTTCCTCACTTCTATCTTGTAGATCTTACAGGATTGAACGCTGAGAAGACAAGTGCACTTCGTCGCAAGTGCTTCCAGAATGAAATCAAGATGGTTGTTGTTAAGAACACCTTGCTTCACAAGGCATTCGAGGCTTCAGACATCGATTTCTCTGAACTTTATGGAAGCTTGAAGGGTACTACAGCAGTTATGTTCACTAACGTGGCTAACGTACCAGCTAAGTTGTTGAAGGAATACGAGAAGGATGGCATTCCAGCTCTCAAGGCTGCTTATGCTGAGGAAGGCGTCTATGTAGGTGCTGACAAACTCGCTGAACTTTCAGCAATCAAGAGCAAGAGCGAGGTTATTGCAGAGATTGTTGCTTTGCTCCAGTCTCCAGCAAAGAACGTTATTTCTGCTCTTCAATCAGGAGGCAACACTATTCATGGTGTGCTTAAGACATTGGGCGAGCGTCCTGAGTAATCAATCACAATGTTATCATTAATTATAGTATAAATAAAAATAAAATTTAGAATAAAATGGCAGATATCAAAGCTATTGCAGAAGAGTTAGTAAATCTTACTGTTAAGGAAGTTAATGAGTTGGCAACAGTCCTCAAGGACGAGTATGGTATTGAGCCTGCTGCTGCAGCTGTAGCTGTAGCTGCTGGTCCTGCAGCAGGTGGTGCTGATGCAGCTGAGGAGAAGACATCTTTCGATGTTGTCCTCGCTGAGGTAGGTGCTGCAAAGCTCCAGGTTGTAAAGGCAGTTAAGGAAGCTTGCGGTCTTGGCTTGAAGGAAGCTAAGGACCTCGTAGACGCTGCTCCTGCTAAGATCAAGGAAGGTCTCTCTAAGGAAGAGGCTGAGAACTTGAAGAAGGCTATCGAGGAGTCAGGTGCTAAGGTAGAGCTCAAGTAATAACAGCTTACAATTCAAATGTCGGGTTTAACGCTGCTAAGCAGTATTTAGGAAAGGTTAACCCGATATTTTAAAATTAGCAAATATGGTTAGGATCTTCCAAGTAGGTGGGTCCTAACCTTTTTGTGTCTTTCCGCTTATTTAGATTTTTTATCACCCATAATAACTTCTGATGGCTTCAAAAATTGTTGATAACAGAGTAAATTTTGCCAGCGTCCATAATCCGTTGCCATATCCGGATTTCCTCGATGTGCAGTTAAAGTCTTTCAAGGACTTCTTACAGTTGGATACTCCGCCTGAGGAACGCAAGAATGACGGTTTGTATAAGGTGTTCTCAGAGAACTTCCCTATCACCGACACACGTAACAATTTCGTTCTTGAGTTCTTGGATTACTATATCGACCCGCCACGCTACTCCATTGATGAGTGTCTTGAGCGCGGTCTTACATATAGCGTACCTTTAAAGGCTAAGATGAAACTTTACTGTACGGATCCCGATCACGAAGACTTCGGCACATTCATACAGGACGTATTCCTTGGCACTATCCCATACATGACCGATAACGGCACATTCGTTATCAACGGTGCAGAGCGCGTTGTTGTTTCGCAGTTGCATCGTTCGCCAGGTGTGTTCTTTGGTCAGGGTGTGCACGCCAATGGTACAGTGCTCTACTCGGCACGTATCATCCCTTTCAAAGGTTCATGGATTGAGTTCGCTACCGACATCAACAACGTGATGTATGCCTACATCGACCGTAAGAAGAAGTTGCCCGTAACAACTCTTCTGCGTGCTATGGGCTTCGAGCAGGATAAGGATATCCTTCAGATATTCGACCTTGCTGAGGAAGTGAAGGTGAACAAGAAGAACATGAAGGCTGCCATCGGTCGCAAGCTCGCTGCACGTGTATTGAAGACCTGGAACGAGGACTTCGTAGATGAGGATACAGGCGAGGTTGTGTCTATCGAGCGTAACGAGATGATTATGGAGCGCGAGACAGTGCTCACCGAGGAGAACATCGATGACATCCTCGAGTCGGGCAGTGCTTCTATTCTTCTCCACAAGGATGCAGAGGCTGCTACACGCTACTCAATCATCTTCAACACACTCGCTAAGGACCCGTCTAACTCTGAGAAGGAGGCAGTGCTCTACATCTACCGTCAGCTCCGCAATGCTGACCCTGCTGATGACGCATCAGCACGCGAGGTGTTCCAGAATATATTCTTCTCTGACAAGCGTTACGACCTCGGCGAGGTAGGACGCTACCGTATCAATAAGAAGCTTGGTCTCGACATCGACTCTGAGACACGTGTTCTTACAAAGGAGGATATCATTGCCATCATCCGCTATCTCATCCAGTTGGTTAACTCTAACGCAACTGTTGACGATATTGACCACCTCTCTAACCGTCGCGTACGCACCGTAGGCGAGCAGCTCAGCAACCAGTTCTCTATCGGTCTGGCACGTATGAGCCGCACTATCCGCGAGCGTATGAACGTGCGTGATAATGAGGTGTTCCAGCCGACCGACCTTATCAACGCCAAGACTATCTCAAGCGTTGTTAGCTCGTTCTTCGGAACCAACCCATTGTCGCAGTTCATGGACCAGACCAACCCGCTTGCCGAGGTTACTCACAAGCGTCGTCTTTCAGCTCTTGGTCCTGGCGGTCTTTCACGTGAGCGTGCAGGCTTCGAGGTGCGCGACGTTCACTACACACACTACGGACGTCTTTGCCCGATTGAGAGCCCTGAGGGTCCGAACATCGGTCTTATCTCGTCTCTCTGCGTTTATGCAACTATCAACGAGCTCGGCTTCATCGCCACTCCTTACCGCCGTGTAAAGGATTCGCTCGTCGACCTCAATAACGACCACGTTGTTTACCTCACCGCTGAGGAGGAGGAAGACCACGTAATCGGTCAGGGTAATGCTCCTCTGCGTGAGGACGGCTCGTTCATCCGCGACAACGTTAAGTGTCGTCAGAACGCCGAGTTCCCCGTAGTACCGCCATCAGACGTAGACCTCATGGACGTTGCTCCGCAGCAGATTGCATCTGTATCAGCAGGTCTTATCCCGTTCTTGGAGCACGACGACGGTCACCGCGCACTCATGGGATGTAACATGATGCGCCAGGCAGTGCCATTGCTTCACAACGATGCACCTATCGTAGGTACGGGTCTTGAGAAGCAGGTGTGCGAGGACTCTCGTACAATGATTACTGCAGATGGCGAAGGCGTTATCGAATACGTTGACGCTACAACAATCCGCATCCTCTACGACCGCACCGACGATGAAGAATTCGTAAGCTTCGAGCCGGCTCTCAAGGAGTACCGCATACCGAAGTTCCGCCGCACCAACCAGAACATGACCATCGACTTGCGTCCTATCTGCAACAAGGGTCAGCGCGTTAAGAAGGGCGACATCCTCACCGAGGGTTATGCTACAGAGAATGGCGAGCTCGCACTCGGTCGTAACCTCCTCGTGGCTTACATGCCGTGGAAGGGTTACAACTATGAGGACGCTATCGTGCTTTCAGAGCGCATGATTCGCGACGACGTGCTTACATCTGTACACGTTGACGAGTACTCACTCGACGTTCGCGAGACAAAGCGTGGCATGGAGGAGTTCACAAGCGATATTCCTAACGTTTCAGAGGAAGCTACAAAGGACCTCGACGACAATGGTATCGTTCGCATCGGTGCACGCATCGAGCCGGGCGACATCCTTATCGGTAAGATTTCGCCGAAGGGCGAGAGCGATCCGTCGCCTGAGGAGAAACTGCTCCGCGCCATCTTCGGCGATAAGGCAGGCGACGTGAAGGACTCTTCACTCAAGGCAAACCCATCGCTCAGCGGTGTTGTTATCGACAAGAAACTCTTCTCTCGTGCCGTTAAGACACGCGAGTCGAAGAAGCAGGACAAGGTGATACTCGCTAAGATTGACGAGGAATACGAGGCAAAGAACGACGACTTGAAGGACATCCTTGTTGACAAGCTCCTCACACTCACCGAGGACAAGGTTTCGCAGGGTGTTAAGGACTACTCAGGTGCTGAGATTATCACAAAGGGCACCAAGTTCACAGCTACAATGCTGAAGAACCTCGAGTACGACGGCATTCAGTCGAACGACTGGACTGGCGACGAGCACACCGATAAGCTCATTTCTAAGCTCATCATGAACTACATACGCAAGTACAAGCTGCTCGACGCAGAACTCAAGCGTAAGAAGTTCGCTATCACTATCGGCGACGAGCTGCCGTCAGGCATCCTCCAGATGGCTAAGGTCTACGTAGCTAAGAAGCGTAAGATCGGCGTAGGTGATAAGCTTGCAGGTCGTCACGGTAACAAGGGTATCGTATCTAAGATTACACGTATGGAGGACATGCCGTTCCTCGAGGATGGTCGTCCAGTCGACTTGGTACTGAACCCGCTTGGTGTGCCTTCACGTATGAACCTCGGTCAGATCTTCGAGGCTATCCTCGGTGCTGCTGGTCGTAAGCTCGGTGTTAAGTTCGCTACACCTATCTTTGATGGTGCTCACCTTGAGGACCTCTCTGAATGGACAGACAAGGCAGGTCTGCCGCATCTCTGCTCAACCCACCTCTACGATGGTGAGACAGGCGAGCGCTTCGACCAGCCTGCTACAGTAGGTGTGACATACTTCTTGAAACTCGGTCACATGGTTGAGGACAAGATGCACGCCCGTTCTATCGGTCCGTACTCGCTCATCACGCAGCAGCCACTCGGTGGTAAGGCACAGTTCGGTGGTCAGCGTTTCGGTGAGATGGAGGTTTGGGCTATCGAGGCATTCGGTGCCAGCCACGTGCTTCAGGAAATTCTGACAATCAAGTCCGACGATACAGTGGGCCGTTCTAAGGCTTACGAGGCTATCGTTAAGGGTGACCCAATGCCTACACCAGGCATCCCAGAGTCGCTCAACGTGCTCTTGCATGAGCTCCGCGGTCTTGGTCTGAGCATCAAACTTGATTAATCCGAACATCCCAAAACTATAGAAATATATGGCTTTCAAGAAAGATATAAAAGTTAAGAATAATTTCACGAAGATTACCATCGGACTCGCCTCTCCGGAGGAAATCCTGGAAAATTCGTATGGTGAGGTTACCAAGCCAGAGACCATCAACTATCGCACCTATAAGCCCGAGCGCGACGGCTTGTTCTGCGAGCGCATCTTCGGTCCGACACGCGACTATGAGTGTGCCTGCGGCAAGTACAAGCGTATCCGTTACAAGGGTATCGTTTGCGACCGATGCGGTGTTGAGGTGACGGAGAAGAAGGTACGCCGTGAGCGTAGCGGACACATCGAGCTCGTTGTGCCAGTGGCTCACATCTGGTACTTCCGCTCGCTGCCTAACAAGATTGGTTACTTGCTCGGTATGCCGACAAAGAAGCTCGACGCTGTTATCTACTACGAGAAGTACGTAGTTATCCAGCCAGGTGCGTTCGAAGGACGCACCGACGAGCAGGGCGAGGAGTACAACGGTTCGCACAAGATGGACCTCCTCTCAGAGGAAGAGTATCTTGACATCATCGAGAACAAGCTCGGCTCTGAGAACGACCTTCTTGAGGACACCGACCCGAATAAGTTCATCGCAAAGATGGGTGCAGAGGCTGTTTACGACCTGCTTGCAGGTCTCGACCTCGACTCTCTTTCATACGAGTTGCGCGACCGTGCCAACAACGACTCTTCGCAGCAGCGTAAGACAGAGGCTTTGAAGCGTCTGCAGGTTGTAGAGGCATTCCGTGGAAGCAAGGGCGTAAACCGTCCGGAGTGGATGATTATGAAGATTATCCCTGTTACTCCGCCGGAGCTCCGTCCGCTCGTTCCGTTGGATGGTGGTCGTTTCGCAACATCCGACCTCAACGACCTCTATCGTCGTGTTATTATCCGTAACAACCGTCTGAAGCGTCTCGTAGAGATTAAGGCTCCTGAGGTAATCCTCCGCAACGAGAAGCGTATGCTTCAGGAGGCAGTGGATAGCCTCTTCGACAACTCACGCAAGTCGAGCGCCGTTAAGAGCGATGCCAACCGTCCGCTGAAGTCACTTTCCGACTCGCTGAAGGGTAAGCAGGGACGTTTCCGTCAGAACCTCCTCGGTAAGCGTGTCGACTACTCAGCACGTTCGGTTATCGTTGTAGGTCCGGAGCTGAAGATGGGCGAGTGCGGTCTGCCGAAACTTATGGCAGCCGAGCTCTACAAGCCGTTCATCATCCGCAAACTCATCGAGCGCGGCATCGTGAAGACCGTGAAGAGTGCTAAGAAGATTGTTGACCGTCGCGAGCCGGTTATCTGGGACATCCTCGAGAACGTTATGAAGGGTCACCCCGTAATGCTCAACCGTGCACCGACACTTCACCGTCTCGGTATTCAGGCGTTCCAGCCGAAACTCATCGAGGGTAAGGCAATCCAGCTCCACCCGTTGGCATGTACAGCGTTCAATGCCGACTTCGACGGCGACCAGATGGCTGTTCACCTTCCGTTGAGCAACGAGGCTATCCTCGAGGCTCAGGTGCTGATGCTTCAGAGCCACAACATCCTCAACCCTGCCAACGGTGCTCCTATCACAGTGCCGTCACAGGATATGGTGCTCGGTCTCTACTATATCACAAAGCTCCGCCCAGGTGCTAAGGGCGCAGGCCTTTCGTTCTACGGCGACGAGGAAGCTATCATCGCTTACAACGAGGGCAAGTGCGACCTCCACGCTCCGGTTAAGGTAATTGTGAAGGACCTCGTAGACGGTCAGCTCCAGAAGCGCATGGTGGAGACATCTGTCGGACGTGTCATCGTCAACCAGATCATCCCAGAGGAAGTAGGCTTCTTCAATGATATCATCTCTAAGAAGACACTGCGCGGACTCATCTCCGACGTTATTAAGGCTGTAGGTATGGCTCGCGCCTGCGAGTTCCTCGACGGCATCAAGAACCTCGGTTACCGCATGGCTTACGTTGCAGGTCTTTCGTTCAACCTCGACGATATCATCATCCCGCCAGAAAAGAAGGAAATCGTGGAGCGCGGTCACGAAGAAATCCGTGCCATCCAGGACAACTATAACATGGGCTTCATCACTGAGAACGAGCGTTACAACCAGGTGATCGATACTTGGACTCACGTGAACAACGACCTCGCAAGCATCCTTATGAAGGAGATGACCGAGGCAGACCAGGGCTTCAACGCCGTATTCATGATGCTCGACTCTGGTGCCCGTGGTTCTAAGGACCAGATCAAGCAGCTCTCAGGTATGCGTGGTCTTATGGCTAAGCCTATGAAGGCAGGTGCTGAGGGACATCAGATTATCGAGAACCCGATTATCTCTAACTTCAAGGAGGGTATGTCAGTGCTCGAGTACTTCATCGCTTCGCACGGTGCCCGTAAGGGTCTTGCCGATACCGCTATGAAGACAGCCGACGCTGGTTACCTCACACGTCGTCTTGTAGACGTTTCGCACGACGTAATCATCTCTGAGGAGGATTGCGGCACACTGCGCGGTCTTGTCTGCACAGCGTTGAAGAACGGCGACGAGATAGTTTCCTCACTCGGCGAGCGCATCCTCGGTCGTGTGTCAGTACACGACGTTGTCGACCCACGCACAGGCGAGGTTATCGTCAACGCAGGCGAGGAGATTACAGAGGCTAAGGCACAGCTCATAGAGAACTCTCCAATCGAGAGCGTAGAGATTCGTTCAGTGCTCACTTGCGAGAGCAAGAAGGGCGTCTGCATGAAGTGCTACGGCCGCAACCTTGCTACACAGCGCATGGTACAGCTCGGCGAGGCTGTCGGTGTCATCGCAGCTCAGGCTATCGGTGAGCCGGGTACACAGCTTACTCTCCGTACCTTCCACGCCGGTGGTGTGGCTGGTAACGCAGCAGCCAACGCTTCTATCACAGCAAAGAACGACTGCAAGCTTAAGTTCGAGGACCTCCGTGTCGTTCCGTTCGTAGAGAACAACGGCGAGAAGGATGTCAACTGCCAGATGGTAGTGAGCCGTCTTACAGAGTTGCAGTTCGTCGACCCGAATACCGACATCGCACTCGCTTCTGTCAACGTGCCTTACGGTTCTTCGCTCTACTTCAAGGAGGGCGACGTTGTCAAGAAGGGCGACCTCATCGCTAAGTGGGACCCATTCAACGCCGTTATCGTTACCGAGTACGCAGGTACTCTCCGCTTCAACGACGTTATCGAGGGTATCACATACCGCGCTGAGACCGACGAGGCAACAGGCCTTACCGAGAAGATCATCACCGACTCTAAGGACAAGTCGAAGGTTCCGACCTGCGACGTGCTCGACGCAAACGGCGAGGTAATCGGTACATACAACTTCCCGGTAGGCGGCCACGTAGTATGCGACGACGGTCAGACCGTCAAGACCGGTACCACACTCGTTAAGATTCCACGTGCAGCAGGTTCTGCAGGCGATATCACCGGTGGTCTCCCACGTGTAACCGAGCTCTTCGAGGCTCGCAACCCGTCTAACCCAGCTGTCGTATCAGAAATCGACGGTGAGGTAACAATGGGTAAGGTGAAGCGTGGCAACCGCGAGATCATCGTTACATCGAAGACTGGCGACCAGCGCAAGTACCTCGTTTCGCTCTCTAAGCAGATTCTTGTACAGGAGCACGATGCCGTACGCGCAGGCACACCGCTTTCTGACGGTATCATAACTCCGGGCGACATCCTCGCCATCAAGGGTCCTACCGCCGTTCAGGAGTACATCGTTAACGAGGTGCAGGACGTTTACCGTCTGCAGGGTGTGAAGATCAACGACAAGCACTTCGAGATTATCGTTCGCCAGATGATGCGCAAGGTACAGATCGACGAGCCAGGCGATACAACATTCCTCGAGCAGGAGATGGTAGACAAGCTCGACTTCGCTGAGGAGAACGACCGCATCTGGGGCAAGAAGTACGTCACCGACGCAGGTGACTCTGACGTGCTCAAGGTTGGTCAGATTGTTTCGGCACGCAAGCTGCGCGATGAGAACTCAAGCCTCAAACGCCGCGACCTCCGTCTCGTTCAGGTTCGCGACACCGTGCCTGCTACATCTACACAAATCCTGCAGGGTATCACACGCGCCGCACTCCAGACCAAGAGCTTCATCTCGGCTGCTTCGTTCCAGGAGACAACCAAGGTGCTCAACGAGGCTGCTATCCGCGGTAAGGTCGACTTCCTTGAGGGTATGAAGGAGAACGTTATCTCCGGTCACCTCATCCCGGCAGGTACCGGTCTGCGTCAGTGGGACAAGCTCATCGTGGGTTCACGCGAGGAGTACGACCGTATGCAGGCTAACCGCCGCAACGTGACCGACTACTCTAACGAGGAGTCAGCTGAATAAAGCATAAATCTCGATACCACTGTCCGGTTCTTTAGCCGGACAGCGGTATGAAAGAATAAAAACAGAAAACGCTGCAAGCGAGTCTTCACCGACTGCTTGCAGCGTTTTTGTATATATGTGTATATGTAATTATACCCTTTCGGGTGTAATCTTAAACAATTTACTTGATATTACACCCGAAAGGGTATAAACTCGATGCTTCGAACCATCATCTTAGCATCAGCATCCTTTTCAGAATAAGTCGTTTGTACTGCCGTTTGAAGTCGTCTGGCAGGAACGATGCCTCTATAAGTTCAATCCATTTCATCAGTGCCTTGCGGAATTTCTTCGCAATGTTGTCGAGCACTTTCTCGTTCACGCCCGAAGCGATAATCGACTTCTCGAAGTCGCTGCGCCTTATGCGCGCCTTCTTGCCGTTGAGCGTCAGCGCCAGTTCTTCCTTGTCCTCTGGCATCACGATAGCCGTCGAAAGCAGGTCGTATGCTGGTGTCAGACTGTAACCCATCGGCGATTTGTATAGCGAGAAATTCTTCAGATGCATGTCCGAGTTGCCCGTAATCCACGAGAACACCACCACCTCCCAAAAGTTCACGAGGTCGAGCTGCGGCACCGCCGAATACTTCTTAATATGCTTCGCAATCTGCTCGTACGAGCCCTTGTACTTGTATTCTGTCAGTCGTTCCGTCAGCTGGCACATGTCTTCCATCGCAATCTTCGATCCGTCGCGTTCGCGGTCTATGCGCCGCGTTATGTAGCACAGCTCACCGTCGGCAAAGCGAATGAGCGAGTGAGGTACGACGGCTATCTTCGCCGCCTCCGCCATGTGCATCGTCAGGTCCTCTATTTCGGGCAGCGCACGATAGGCGTCGGTCTGCGGCTTCAGAATGTAGCGTCCCCACAGCCCCACGATAGTGAATCGGTCGGGTTCGTTCTTCCCGCCCGGGTTCACGTCGAGCGACAGCTTCGCCTGCACGCCGGTCAGCGTTGTCTGCGCCCGCACCACCTGCTTTGCGAGCTCAGCAATCTCGCTGCGTCTGTAGGGCAGCGTCGGCACCTCCTTCACGCCGAACATCTTGCGTGCGCAGGCAGGGTGAAAGTCCTTCTGGCCATCCTTCAGCGGCTTGTAGCAGTAAAGGCATTTTTCCATCATAATCAAGAGTTTTTTAGTTAGCAATACTTCAGTTCGGGTTGTGCGCCGTGCCGTCGGCTTCCTCCTCCGGCACCACGCTCACCGCTCCGATGCAGTCCTTGCAGCAGGCGAGCAGCAGCGACATACGGTCGCGCTGGTTTATCTTCCAGCTGCGTTCCGCAATGTTCAGCAGCCAACCCTCCGGCACCAGTCCGTCGAAGAACGGGAAAAGCACCTTGTCCTCATACGGTTCTTCGCGCAGCGGCATCGTGAGGCTGATAGGCTCAGCACCATCCGCTGCGAGATACTCGCTGTCGTACACAAAGTGGAAGCCGTTCTCGTCCTCCGTCAGCCGACCGGCGTAGCGGTCGTACATATAAATCTTTGCACTCTTCATAGTTGGTGATGTTATGATGTGTGTGGCACTGCGCCAACTTCGTGTCCGAACAGCGCGAGCACCTGGTTTATTTTGTCTATGCGCAGCGTCTGCTTACCCTGCTCCAGTTCGCGCACGAAGCGCAGTCCCACGCCCGACTTTTCCGCTAAGTCCACCTGCGTGAGGTTGAACATACGTCGGTGTTCCTTTACGAATGCAGCTATTGATGTTTCCATATATACAATTATACCCTTTCGGGTGCAAATATATATAATTTATTTAATATTGCACCCGAAAGGGTATAGTTTTTTTCTTGAATATTTGCGTATGCATTACTCTCTGTTGATTCGTTCCACCAATTCATATGGTGTAAGTATATCCATCTTTTATGCCTTTTCGGAAGCGTTGTTCAAGCGTAGTCCGCTGTCTGTGATTGTGATAAGGTAGTGCGGAAAAAACATTTGCTGGATATTAAAGTTCCACGACACAAACAAACTCTTCTTATAATGACTATTTAAATTCATTTGGTAACGCTTATGCTTACGGTTCCGGAGGATATGCCTACGGTAGTTACAATGGGAAATCTTAAGCATAGGTCATGAACTATATTGTTGAGATGAAAATGGAAAAATTCTAACGACCAATTTTGATTTATCCTACTTATATGGTAGGCAAAAAAACTTCACTTCAACAAGACATTGCAAAAAGCAGTGTGTCGTTGAAGTGGAGTTTTTAAATTTATACGGATTTTACTTCATTACTTCACCATAACACGTTTGGTTGTGTCATCGCTATACTTCACGATGTTCACACCCTTTGTCGGGCCATTCAGCAGCTGGCCGTTAATGCCATAGCGTGCCACTTCCTTCACATCGTCAGATGTGGTAGCAGAGTCTATGCCAGTCTGAGTGCCAATCTCTTTTATCACTTGGAAATAACGCCAATAGTCGGCATTCTCATATTTTTCAATGCAGCCTTGTGGCACATAAAGCGTGGCATCTAGCACCGTTTCTGTATCGAATGTGTTTTCTTCTATCTTAGCAGGAATCTTAATATCTGCAATTACAGAGATAAGACTGCTGCAGCCTGCAAATGCGGAACCACCAATTTCTGTCAGAATTTTTGGGAAAGACACAGAAGTAAGGCTACTGCAGCCTACAAATGCCGAATCTTTAATTTTTGTCAGAAGTCTTGGAAAAGATACAGAGGTAAGGTTTTTGCAACCAGCAAACGCTGATGAACCAAATTCTTTTAAGTCATCATACAATGCTATTGTTTTCAAGCTTTCCAAAGCATAGAACACATAGTCACCAACTGCATTATTTGTAAATTTAGCAGTATTAGAGTTAGAACCATCATAAACAGCGAATTCGCCCTCACCAACAAACTTAGCACCGCTGAGGTCTAAGTGTTGTAGATTGCCAATACATTTGTCACCTTTAATGCTATAATAACAACCTGCCATTTCGCGGATAAACTTAATGTCGTCCACATTCAGTTCGCCCGTGACCTTAAGATTGGTGAACATAAATTGATCATCAATGGCAACAATCTTGCTGCGCAATGTTCCAGCAGTCTCCACATTAACAGCGACCTGATTAGTAATTAAGTCATCTGTATTCAAGGTGCCAAACTCTTTAATGTCTTTAAAACTCTTCCATTCAGACTCCATATATGCACATCTATATCCTACAGGTACATAAAGCGTACCATATTGCATAGTTTTATCATTGAATGGATGGTTCTCCAATTTAATAGGAACCTTCATATTAGCATACACAGTGAGAGGGCGACTACAAACAAACGCCTCTTTACCTATTGTTTGCAAGCCGTCAGGCAAAGATACTGAACTAAGACTGTTACAACCCTCGTATTTGCAAGTCTTTTACTATCAATTATTTACATATTAAACGGTAGAAAAGTGATTGCGTGGATTCTATGAAGAGTCAGAAATGGGAAGATTTAACGTTTTTAACTTTATTAAATAGGGCTGGAAACAAATAATGCCAATTGTAGATGGCAAAAAAATCGTTATATCTGATTCGACTAAAAAGAAAAAGCCACAGCGAATTTCGCCATGGCACATCTTTACTCTACCACAACCTGCCCCTGTGGTATTAGGGCTCTTCTCTAAACGGAGAGAATGCTGAGAGACTTATCCTCTTGGAGGAAATGGATCCTTACCATGAGAGTCTCTTTCTCGAATCTGTCCATTACGACCGTGAATAAATAGTTCGGAATGCTGGTTCTTGGAAATTTGACGAGCGGCAGCAATTGCATCGGACTGCCTATCAAATGTTGAAGTCAGTCTTGAATTGCCTTCGCCCTTAATGCCCCACTTATCTCCAGCAGGAACAACATGTTGGTTCTTGCCCATCTGTTACACCTCCTTTCTGCGCCCAGTTTTGACAAACATGTCATAGCGCTTTATATTACCCATGCAAACATTAAGCCAGGGTCGAATTTATGACAAAATTGTGCCGATAACCGACAAAATGACAATGAATAACGTAATTTTTTGTCGTATTTATACATATTTAACTCAGACAATTGTCAGAGCTCTGAAATAATTTGTTATCTTTGCAACGAAATTTCACGAAATATCAGATGTCATTATGTTATTGTCAGCCAAATTTGAAAACATTTACTCGTTTAACGAGGAAACACGTATCTTGTTCACAGCCAGCAAGAGCGACCAATTGCCGTTGCAAGTGTCACGTGCGGAGAAACGGGATGATATATCCGTGCTCCGTATGGGATTGATTTATGGTGCCAATGCTTCCGGAAAGTCAAACATCATAAAATGTTTGGCTATTATCAAGGAGTTTGCCTTGAATGGTTGGAGCAACCTCAAATATAATTACTTCAAGATGACGGATGAACCCCAAGAGCGTTCGAGTATCGAATTGGAGTTTAAGGCAGACAACCAGTTCTTTGCTTACGGAATAGCTTTCTCTAAAGGCGGTTTGCTTGAGGAATGGCTATATAAGACTGGCAGCCGCAATGACACCATGATCTTTGAGCGTAAACGTAATGGTTACAGTTGGGATAATACTATTGCGCCTCAGTTCCTAAAAGATGAGGATGGACAATTCTTGAAGTTCCTGATTGACGGCACACCTACCAAGGGTACTTTCTTAAGTGAGTATATCAAGCGTAACGGAAAGGGAATAGATACGATTAAATCTGCTCGTAAATGGTTTGAGAATCTGAATATCATCTTCCCCAATACACATAGAACAGATTTCCCATTCCGAGTCGTGAACGACACCCAGTTCAGAACTGTAATGCGCGAACTGCTAAATTATTTTGGAACAGGTATCTCAGACCTTCGTCGCGTAGAGTCTAAACCTGAAGAATTGGGCATTCCCGACGAAATCCGTCAAAAGATTGAGGAAAGTCTTGAAGGCAAAGGCTCCGAAACAGGTGTGGTGATTCACAATGAGAACCGCTTCATCTTTGCAGAAAAAGATAAGTCGAAGAATCTGAAGTGGCATGAGCTGAAAACCATCCACAAGAAGGAAGACAGCAACTCAGACTATATATTCGAAATGTTCGAAGAATCTGATGGAACGTCACGTTTGTTCGACTTCATTCCAATGCTTATAGATATGCGTGCAAATGATGCGGTCTATGTGATTGACGAGGTCGATAGGAGTTTGCATCCAATGTTGACATTGAAATTATTGGAAATGTACAACAGCCTGCTTAAAAGCGATTCGCAAATGCAGCTAATATGCACTACACACGAGTCCAATCTTCTTTCTACCGCCCCTATCCGTCAGGATGAAGTCTGGTTTGTAGAAAAAGACAAGAAAGGAGAAAGCCATTTGTCTTCACTCTGCGAGTATAAGCCGAGGGAAAATGTGCAGAAAGGTTATCTGAATGGTCGCTATGGAGCGATTCCGTTCTTTGGCGAATTGAATAATATTCATTGGGACGATGCGAAGTAGGAATAGTTTGATGCGTGAACGTCGCGAAGCATTTCGAGACGCCCGCCTGATAGTCATAGCCTCTGAGGGCAAAGACACGGAGAGGATATATTTCAAGGCATTGGCCAAGGAATATACCAACCCCCGTGTGCATGTGCATATTTTGGAACGGAGTGAAGCCGAGCAGAACAACTCCAGTCCAGAACACGTCTTGAAGCAACTGAACGATTACAAAGAACAATATGCTTTAGAAGCAGACGATGAACTTTGGCTTGTAATTGACAAAGACCGTTGGACAGAAGCAATGCTATCTCGTGTAGCTACGGAATGTACACAAGATGAATATATGCACATGGCGCTGAGTAATCCTTGCATCGAGCTATGGCTGTTGCTGCATCTGGTAGATGTCGCTTCATTATCTCCCGAAGAACAGCAGCAATGGCTGGAGAATCGCCGAAATTCGAGGAGGAAAGACCCATATCTAAAGATGCGATTGCGTCAAGAAATGGGTTCTTACCATGAAGCTGCATACGATGCCCAAATGCTGATTGTCCATGTAGAAGAAGCGATGGAACGAGCAAAAGCGTTGGACAAGAATCCAGCCGACCGTTGGCCGCAGACTCTCGGCACACGAGTGTATCTGTTGGCTGAGAGTGTGATGAATAGGAGTCTTAAATATAATCAACAAGGCTATTAATATGACAAAAGAACAGATATTTACAGAAATACAAAATATTGTTTCCGCCAATCCCGTATTAGTGATTGGGAGTGGTGCCTCTGTGCCTTATAATATTCCAGGAATGAACACACTTGCTGCCGAGCTGAAGGACTTCCTTGGGGCTAACCCATACAAAAATCCTGACTCGAAGAAAGCCGTACATGAATTTATTGAGAATTTAAATCATGGTATGGGACTTGAAAAAGCCCTGTTGAATACAAAAGCGACAGATGAAGTAGAAAATGATATTGTTTGCAAAGTATGGAATCTTATAGAATATGCAGACCGAGATGTTTACATAAAAATGTTAAATGGTGAAGATATGGCACTCAGGCCTTTGTTGGACTTCATTATAATACAAAGATCCTGCAAAGATATGCAACATTGTAACAACCAATTATGACAGAATTATAGAGTATGCAGCTTGTCAAACAGATGCTTATATCAAAACAGGATTTACTCCAAATATTGTAGGTCATCCATACAATAAGATTGAATTCTCACCAAAAAAATTAGAATCGGAATACACCGGGACACTCAACATTTGGAAAGTCCACGGTTCTTTGGACTGGTTCAAAAAAGACGATAAGGTTCTATCGTTGACCAATACGTCATCAATACCGCATGATTATACACCGTGCATTATTACACCTGGAACAAACAAATATGAGAGAACCCAACAAGAACCTTACCGCGAAATATTCTCTCATGTTGATACGGTATTTAACACTGCTACGGGTTTTCTATGTATAGGCTATGGGTTCAACGATTCTCACGTTCATCCAGTTTTGTTAAAGATAGCTCAAAAACGTGGTGTTCGTATTCTGTTAGTTACGAAAGACATTACAAAGCCCATAGAGGACAATGTAATAAATGCAGGTTATGATTATATTGCGATTTATTCTGATGGTTCTAATGGTACAATCTTCAAAACGCCATCAGGAAGTATGGCGATTTCCGATGAGATCTATTGGAATATTGGTGGTTTTGAGAAAATTTACAAATAATAAATATGATGAAGAATACTGTTTTCAATTACGACAAAAAAGAGATTATAGGTCTTGTCAATAGTGTTGATACAGGTATGTCCACTGCCGTCATCAATGATGATAGCACCCTGTCTCAATTGCAAGTCAATCAACTTTTGGCTGTACAGAGCCCAAAATCAGGACGCTTTATCATCGCAATGATCATTAAGATTTATCGAAAAGCATCCAATATAGATGATGAAGAAGAAACAGAAGATTGGGCTTCTCTTGCCACATTCAACCAGGTTCGACTTGTTTTCGTAGGCGAATTTATTGATAAAATTGGAACAAAGACCAATGTGTTTCGTAGAAATGTGAGCGCTGTACCATCTATTGATGCGCCATGTTATAAAATAGAACATGAGAGATTAACGAACCTGATGCAGTCCATTTCTTCAGAACTAGCGACCTCTGTTAATCCTTTACAGATAGGAAAATATACAATGGATGAAAGTAGCATTGCTTATCTTGACGCAGACAAACTCTTTCAACGTCATGCAGCTATCGTCGGCTCTACGGGTAGTGGCAAATCTTTTTGTGTTGCAAGGATTGTAGAACAAATGGCTGCATTAAGACATGCCAATGGAATACTCTTCGACATACATGGTGAATATTCTGGTGAATCTTTCAAACGAAACGGCATTAAACAACTTAAAATAGCAACTCCAAGCGATTTGTCTGTCAGAGATAAATTGAATAATGGAATTTTGATGGTTCCATATTGGTTGTTGAACTATGAGGAAATGCAGGCTTTGCTCCTTGACAGAAGCGATCAAAATGCACCAAACCAAGCAATGCTGTTTTCAAGAGAAGTGTTAAGTGAAAAGGAGCAAACTGTAAAAGGTACCGAGTATGATAATATTATAACTGTAGACAGTCCTGTTGCCTACAATCTACAGCCATTAGTCCAGACATTTGAAAAACTTGATGTCGAAATGGTATCTGGAGCAAGAGGAGAAAAGCAAGGTCCATTTCATGGCAAACTGACACGTTTTATCCAACGTATTAATAACAAACTATCTGACAAAAGGATGGGATTTATGTTTAGCCTTTCCAGTGAGGAACTTAAGCAGGAGTGGCTTAACCAATTTTGCTCAGTATTGATGGATGGTAAAAGTGGAATTAAAGTAATAGATATGTCTGAGGTGCCATCCGATGTCCTTCCTTTGGTTATTGGATTGCTGGCAAGAATTGTATTTTCAATACAACAATGGAGTACGACGGAAAATCGCCATCCTTTAGCATTATTATGCGATGAAGCCCACCTCTATGTTCAACAGGCAACTACCTTGGATGCAGTTGCGGAATTAGGTTTGCGTAGTTTTGAGCGTATAGCAAAAGAAGGACGCAAATATGGAGTGGGACTAGTCATCATCAGTCAGCGTCCATCCGAGGTAAATCGTACCGTATTAAGCCAATGTAACAATTTTATCAGTTTGCGTCTTACCAATGTAGATGATCAAAACGTTATAAAGAGGCTTTTGCCAGACAATTTGGGTAATATAGCAGACAACCTTTCCCTCTTGGATATAGCAGAAGCTATCATCGTGGGAGACTCCACCTTACTACCGTCAAGAGTAAAGATTGATGAGCCATCAATCAAACCTTCAAGCCAAACAATTCCGTTCTGGAGCATTTGGGCAAATGATAATATTTCTCAAAATCTCTCTGAGGCGATAGGTAATATGATTAAGCAATCAAAATAAAATCAGATTGGAATTATAAACATAAATATGAATGAGATAATCACATTAAAACGATTTGCAGACATAGATTTGAACGACACGTTCTTCAACAGTCTGAAAGAAGACTATCCAGGATTTGATGCTTGGTTCGAGAAAAAGTCCAAGGATAATAGTGAAGCATATGTGCAATATACAAACGATAACCTACAAGCATTTTTGTATCTAAAGAATGAAAGTGGAGAAGCGTTGACCGATATCACTCCCATTCGTCCTGCTTGTAATCGTCTGAAGGTTGGCACATTTAAAATAGATGCCCATAACACGAAACTTGGAGAACGCTTCGTAAAGAAGATTTTGGATACAGCACTCGATATGAAGGCTGAGGAAATCTATGTAACTATATATCCGAAACACGAAGGGCTTATCCGTATACTACAACGATATGGTTTTAATGAGGAAGGAAAGAAAGGCGAAGAACTTGTATTGGTAAAGAATATGAAAATTCTAACAGGCGACATACTCAAAGACTTTCCTTTGCTCACAACAAAAGACAAACGGAAATTTCTGCTTTCCATATACCCTAAATATCATACTAAGATGTTCCCCGATTCCATATTGCGAAATGAGGAAAGCAAGAAGTATGAACTTGTCAAAGATGTTTCTTACACAAACAGCATCCACAAAGTATACCTCTGCTTTATGTCTGGCACCGCAAAATTACAACGAGGAGACATAATCGCAATTTATCGTACAAAAGACGACAAAGGCTCCGCTCGATATCGCAGTGTTATTACTTCTATATGCCAGATTGAAGAGGTTAAAACCAATAAGGACTTCGCTACCGTTGAAGATTTCCTTGCATACACGAACTTTTATAGTATCTTTGACTCCGAGGAATTGAAACAATGGTATCAACAAAAGAATTGCTATATTCTAAAAATGACATACAACATTGCTCTTACAAAAAGGGTCACAAATGGTTATCTTGTTGATAACCTAAATATGAGCCCTAAGTATTGGGGATTTTTTCAATTAACAGACGAGCAATTTGATGCTATATTAAAAAAAGGAGAAGTCGATGAAGGTGTTATTATCGATTAAGCCTGAGTTTGCCGATAAAATATTTAACGGCACAAAGAAATATGAGTTTCGCAAGAATATCTTCAAGAACAAGGACGTTGACACTGTGGTCGTTTATGCCTCATCTCCTTGGAAATATATAATTGGAGAGTTCAAAATAGATGCAATTCTTTGCGGCAACGTAGATAGCATTTGGAAACAGACTCACGATTTTTCAGGAATCAGCGAGAATTTCTATAGAATGTACTTTGCGAACAAAACAAGTGCATATGCAATAAAGATAGGACGTGTCACAAAATTCAAGAAGCCCAAACAGCTTAGTGATTATCATATAAGTCATGCGCCTCAATCTTATGTGTATCTGTGAAGTTTAACATGAATTATATTGGGCGGAAACTTGCAAAATATCGCAGTTTCCGCCCAAGATAAAATTACAGAACTGAGTTAAATTCTTATGGCTTAGTGATTATATCCCAAAGCTCATCGTAGTTCTTAATCACATCGTATGTGACATGACTATCTGAGATTGTGGCGAAGTGCCGACTTGCACATTCTATCTTCACGCTTTCGGCTTGACGGTAGTCTTTTAGACTATCCTTGTCGTAGCCTTTCGTTTCAGCCACAAAGTAGATGTGCTTGATGTCGCTGCCCTCATGGAATACCACGGCCCAGTCTGGATTATAGTGACCGACAGGCGTATTGATATAGAAGCCATTGGGAAGTTTCGTGTAGACAGCAACCTCATTACGCGATTCCAACTGATTAGCGAAGTCCATCTCAATGCCTTTTGAGTCAACTACCACAAGGTCGTAGAGAGACTTGTGCGACTTCAAGGCGTTCACACCCTAGCGACATTTCAGAGCCGATGCTTCTGTTTAATCATGTAAATCACACAGGTTCACTTTTTACTCTAAAATCAAAGTTAAGGAAAGTGTTATGTCATTTGTAAAATACAATGAAGGCGTGTAACCGTCTGTACTTGCCTTTTCATCAGGTTACCGCCAAGTGACTTTCACGTACAACAAGCACGGAATAGTCCACGCCTATAAGCGTGAACCTTCTGACTGCTTGTTCTCGTGTGTTGAAAATTGGCGGTATTCATAGACGAGAGAACAAGAGCTAAAAGCTCAATATCCAAAAAGTTATAGAACGGAATCGCCACAATTAAAGGGGATTAAATCCCTGTTATGGAATGTGCTCACTGAGCAACTTCCACGTAGACGTTCCTTTAATATCTGTCTGTTTCTTTTTTTTGTTTTTTTAGTTTGACAATCTGTTTACTTGTATTTGTAAATGAACTAAATGCTTTAGTTCATTATATTACCTTGCAAAATTAGTAAAAAAATGATAATCACAAATGTTTTTGAAAAACAATATGACAATGGTGTAAAATGTGTTTTGGAAAAGAGTATTTGACGTGTTCACTTATCGAATCTCTGGTGTACTTTTGCGCAGGCGATATTTGTATTTTGGGTGTGCAGGAGTCGGTGAGTGGATTATTTTGGTTGCAGTATAGTGAGGTTTGTTGGCTCAGTGCCTTCTGTCACATGATGTTTTGTTATAGTCCTGTAAAGTTTCAGTACGTGAAAAAATCTGCCATATCTTCCAGGACTATCGTAACTCGCACATTACTAGCACGATACAGGCTGGTAGATATGCTTCCGAGAGCGATATCTGCCAGCCTATCTGCCAGTCTATCTACCAGTCTAACTGTTGTCTGAGCTGCTACGCCGATCTGATTAGCCTGCTACGGCGATATCATTGCCCTGCTACGGCGATATCATTGCCCTGCTACGGCAATGTCATTGTTCTGCTACGGCAATATTATTTTGTTGTTGTTTAACGCGTTGAGTTGACTATTTTCGGGCTTAGTTGTAAAGCTAATTGAGCTAATTAAGATGAAAAAATGGGCTTCAATAGTGCGATTATGTGAAATTTTTGGGTGTTTATGTGGTGGATTATGTGAAATTTTGGGTGTTTATGTGGTGGATTATGTGAAATTTTGGGTGTTTATAGTGCGGATTATGTGAAAAATAGGGGCGTTTATGCGGCGGATTATGTGAAAATTGAGCTGTTTTAAGTGTGGATTATGTGAAAATAAATACTCAACTACTTGCTTTATAACTATAAAAGACGTATTTTTGCAAAAACATATTTTTAAAAATCATTTTTGAAAAAATCATTTTCTAAAGATGGAGTTTGTAGATAGAATCAAGGAGCAGAAGCGGCTTCAACGTGCCTTTGGCTCAAACAAACGTAAGTTTGTCGTGGTGTATGGTCGGCGTCGTCTTGGCAAGTCGACATTGCTGAAGCGTGTGATAACAGAGGATGATATCTACTTTGAGGCAGCGCGTCAAGAGACGCAAGTGCAGATATCGCTTCTCGCCACTACTATAGCCGACAGGTATGAAGGTTTCGACATGCCGGTATACCCCTCGTGGCATTCGATATTGACGGCGTTCAACAAGGTATGCCGTGAGAATACTGTGCTTGTACTCGACGAGTTTCCGTATATGGTGGAGAAAGATTCGGCGTTGCCCTCTGTTCTTCAGACGCTTGTCGACAGCGGAGAGTTGCGCTATCATCTTGTTGTCTGTGGTTCGTCGCAGCGTATGATGCAGCGTTTCGTGCTTGACAAGTCAGACCCTCTCTATGGACGTGCACACGAGCGTATGAACCTGCGTCCGATACGTCCGCAATATTGGCAGGAGGTCATGCGTTTAGATGTCGTCAGCACCATTGAGGAGTACAGCGTGTGGGGTGGTGTGCCACGCTATTGGGCTCTGCGTGAGGAGTACGGCTCGTTCTGCGAGGCGGTAGAAGAGCTTGTGCTCGACGAGCACGGTATGCTGAACGGAGAACCGAGTGCGTTGTTCGTTGACGAGGCAAGCGACATAGCCCCATTCCAGTCGATAATGACAGCTATTGGGCATGGCAATACGCGCTATTCGGCTGTTGCTTCAGCCATAGGCAAGAAGACGACGGAGATTTCGAAGCCGTTATCGGCACTTGTGGAGATGTCGTATATCTGTAAGGATGTTCCGTTCGGCGAGAGCGAGGAGAAGACGAAGAAGACGCTCTACGTCATAAACGACAACTTTATGGCGTTCTACTACACCTTCATAGAGCCTCACCGCTCGATGCTTGCACTGGGCAGAACGGCGTTTGTTATGCAAAAGATAAGGGCTGGTTTCCCTGCGCATGTCGGCAAGGTGTGGGAACAGTTGTGCCAAGCAGCTGTGTCGGGCAACGAATTGTTCGGACATACATGGAACATGGCGCGCCGTTGGTGGGGCAAGGTGCCCGTGTATGAGGATGGACGCAAGACTCCCGTGGGTTTTGACGACTTGGAGTTTGACGTTGTAGCCGAGGCGGTGGATGCAAAGGATACCATACTTGTGGGCGAGTGCAAATGGAAGGCTGCCGACTATGCAGATCGTCTTCTCATGCAGCTGAAAGCTAAAGCCGAAAAGGCTCCGTTTGCGCAAGGCAAGAAGATTGTTTATGTGCTATTTCTGAAGGAGCCACCTCTTTCTGCTGCCGATTGTCATGTGTTTTTACCTGATGACGTGCTGAAATATCAGCCTGAATAATGGCTGCGGGTATATGTGTTTTTTAGTCGCGCTGCGCTACTTTTAGTCGAAACCTTACGGAGTTTCGCCAAAAAACGGTATATTTGCAATCGAAAGAAACAAGCGGGGGCGCACGCAGAAGCGGTGCTGCCGAATAAAACTACAGACACATGGCACGATTTTATTCGCTTAAGAAGAAGGACGAGGACGACGCAAAGATAGCCGATCCGTTCGGCGTGCTGCGTCCGAAAGTGAAGAATGCAGAACAACAACAAGTAAACATATACGACATGGCAAAAGCATACGTATTTCTTGCCGACGGATTCGAGGATATCGAGGCGTTGGCTCCGGTTGACATACTCCGCCGCGGCGGAATAGACGTGAAGACAGTTAGCATCAACGCTACAGACATGGTGGCGTCGGCGCACGGCGTGCAGGTGAAGGCGGACATGATGTTCGCCGATGCCGACTTCAGCGATGCCGACCTGCTCATGCTGCCCGGCGGAATGCCCGGCGCGAAGAACCTCGACGAGCACGAAGGCGTGCGCACGGCACTCGTGCGCCATGCCGAGCAGCAGAAGCTCATCGGTGCCATCTGCGCTGCACCTATGGTGTTAGGCCATTTAGGTCTGCTCCGCGGCAAACGCGCTACGTGCTACCCTGGCTTCGAGACAGAGCTTGAGGGTGCCACATACACCGCCGAGCCTTGCACCACCGACGGCAACATCATCACGGGCAAGGGCCCCGGCGCATCGTTCGCCTACGCCTACCGACTGCTCGAGGAGTTCAAGGGCGCGAGTGTCGTTGAGGAGTTGAAGAAAGGAATGATGTACGAGTTTTGAACATCCTCTCACAGGACATAATGTATCTGCCGGGAGTCGGCCCCAATAAGAAGGACGTGCTCAACAAGGAGTTGGGCGTGCGCACCTGGGGCGACCTGCTGGAGTACTATCCATATAAATATGTGGATAGGAGTCGCATCTATGCCATACACGAACTGCAGAGCGACATGCCGTTCGTGCAGATACGCGGCAAGATACTCTCGTTTGAGGAGTTCGAGATGTCGGCACGCAAGAAGCGCGTCGTGGCACACTTCTCCGACGGTAGGGGAGTGGTCGACCTCGTGTGGTTCTCCGGCGCGCAGTACATATACAAGACATATAAGGTTGGCGAGGACTACATCGTGTTCGGCAGACCTACTGTCTACGGCGGACGCTTCCAGTTCTCGCATCCCGAGATAGAGCGCGCATCGGAGTTGCAACTCTCCGAGATGGGCATGCAGCCCTACTACGTCACCACCGAGCAGATGAAGAAGCGCAACATATCATCGCGCGCTGTGGAGAAGATGGTGAAGGCGATGCTGCAGAAGATAGCCGAACCGATACCCGAGACGCTGCCCGACTTCATCGTGAACGCACGCCATCTCGTCTCGCGCGACACAGCCCTGCGCTGCGTCCACTATCCGAAGAACGCCATCGAGATGCAGAAGGCGCGCGAGCGACTGAAGTTCGAGGAACTCTTCTACGTTCAGCTCAACATACTGCGTTACGCCTCCGCCCATCGCCGCCAGTACCGCGGCTACGTCGTCTCG
>ERZ1023633.224-NODE-224-length-24366-cov-7.565012_pt1 | contig 24366 bp, 26 predicted proteins | sample MGYA00380333_ERZ1023633 | MGnify/ENA primary metagenome ERZ1023633 (study PRJEB33179, sample SAMN07448972) | human gut metagenome | biome: Human-gut; feature: Human associated habitat; material: Faeces | host: Homo sapiens | place: India: Bhopal | collected...
AGTTTGTACATATTACTGAATTTTTGCTTCAATCTAAGATGTTCAAGTTCAAATTTTTTAAGGTTTTAAGTTTTGATTTTTTGAGTATGAAGAATGAAGATAAAGATTTTTTATTTAAGAATATTTATTAGTATGAATTATAAAACACATTTTTTTTATAAATTTCGGTTGGGTGAAAGGGGAACGAAAATATGATTGTAGCGGCAAGTGTTGCGCATCCGGATGATGAAATAATAGGAATAGGAGGAACACTTTATAAACACATTCAAAACGGAGATAAAGTATTTGTATATATAGTGTGTGATGGAAGAAAAAGAAGTAATTTAGCACATTTAAGAAGAAAGGAGAATGTAGAGGCAATTAGCATCAATGAATCAGTAGAGGCTCTTTCTTGTATTGGAATATATCGAGCGCATATAGAGTTTTTTAATTGAAAAATGGGGGCTAGATAGTGTAGAATTATTAACTATATTGAATTTATTGCATTATAAAGTAACACCTATTAAGCCAGAAATAGTTTACACTCATTATTATGATGATTTAAATGTGGACCATCAAATGGTTTCAAAAGCGGTAATTACACAATTTAGAGCATTACCAGGATCTAGTGTTAAGGAAATACTATTTTTTGAAACGTTGTCATCTACTGAACAAGCGAGGAACGTGAATAAAGCTTTTTGCCCGAATTTGTTTGTTGATATTACAGCACAGTTAGAAACCAAATTAAAGGCAATGGGGAGTTACAAAAGTGAACCAAGAAGTTATCCTCATTCGAGAAATGTTGAATGTGTAAAATATAATGCAATATTGAATGGAGTTAAGATCGGAGTTGATGTCGTGGAAGCATTTATGGTTTCTAGAATTCTTAGATAGTTTTTATACAATTTTAAAAATAGTCAATTTAAATAAAAATTTAAGAGCGTATAAGAAATGAGTCTTTTGATGCTTTGGATATATAAGTAGTTTAAGATAAAAAAGAACTACCTCTATTTGAACGGTTATACAATATGTATCGTCATTGGAAAATAAAGCAGTGCAGAGAGCATTTTGGGATTAGTCGAAATAGCCCGTAAAATGAAGAGTTTTGAATTATCAATGACAACGTAAATCATGGGGAGAGTCTTTTATGTAAGATATGATACTATGAGATTGACCAACGATTATCATCGTTGACGTGATTAAAATAAAAATCGGGCGAAAGATTCTGGTACATTCAGTAGATAAGCAATTCAGATATAGAGATCACTCTTGCTGAGTTGGAAAGGCTAAAGGTGTAAATAAAAGGTAATCAGTATTTGAATATACTGAAACACGATATTTAAAGAAAGGAAACGTTGATTATTAGTTTTTAAATAATTATACAAGACATTGATGTATTGTCGCTAAAATACAACATATAAGATAGAATGAATAAAAAGAAATTAGAAATTAAAAAAACTCCATTAAATGGATATATGGAAGAAGCCTATTCCCTTACAGTAGCTATAACTAAGGAAAGTAGTTATGAATGGATTTATAGCAATTATATTCAATTAGTATTTGAAAATCCTATTATATATGATAATCAGCCCGTAAAATTTTTTAAGCTATCATTCAAAAGTGGGAGAGTATGGGATGCAGAATGTCCTTTGTTGTATTATGATACCATTACAAGAGAGATGATAGAGGCAATGAATATTGATATTGTAGATTTCATTTGCATATCAATTGCGCATAAGAGTTATGTAAAGATATATTTGGACGAGTATTTTCTTCCTTACAGATTTGTATATAAAAAAATCCATTATACTCATGAAAGTCTATTTACTGGATTTGATTACGATAAAAAAGAATTATATGGTTTAGCATATGTAACGGATGAAACAGGATATCACTTTAAGGAATTTACGGTTGACATGGATGTGGTGAGACAAGCATATGCTGCACCTATTGATGAAGGGAGTCAGAAAGAGCGAATTACACTGATGTCTTGTAATCGTGAAAGATATTATGAGTTTGATAAAAAGGCAGTTAAAAATAGTATTAATGAATATATGAATTCAGTCCAAACTGATTTAAGATATGCAGAAATTAACAATCCAGATGAAAACTATATTTTTGGAATAAGAATATATGATGCCTTAGTAGATTATTTTAAGAATGACTCAAAGACTAAGTCGATAATTCCATTACATATCATTTTTGAACATAAAAAACTAATGCTGGACAGAATACTGTATATGATAGATAACCAATATATTAATCATGACCAAGGAATTATCGATGATTATTTGAAAATTATTAATGAGGCATATAAATGCAAATTGTTATTTTTAAAATATAGTTATACTAATACAGAGTCTACTTATAATCAGCTGGAAAAATGTATAAATGAAATAAAAGCTCACGACAAGGAGTTGATGACAAGATTATATTTATTGCTGGATGAGAAAGTCGAGTGTAAACAAGCAGGCTATAAATATTCTCGATGGGGGTTGTGGAGAGATGTTGCATATCCCCTTAACGATAGAGTATGTAATTTAGTTGAAATATCCTTTAAGTTACATATTATCAATAATAAATCGCAAGGATATATAAGGATCACCAACGAAGAGTGCCTAAATAATTATTTTGCCCCATTTATATTAAGATTTGATGTTAGAAAAGCAGAGTTTTATATTTCTGACAGTATGGACAAGAACCATGTGATTCTAAAAAATATTACGTGTGTGCCGGGCAATGTATATTCTATTAACTTTATAGTAGATTTAGATAAACGGAAGTATTGTGTGATGATTTATGATCAGAATCATTTAGTTAAATACGAGAATGAATACGCTGCTGAAGTTGCAGATAAGCTTCAATACATAAATTATTTAGCGGTAATCCATGAAAACTCTTATAGATTTGCTATTAGTGAATTGTATTGTGTTGATTAAGATTGTGAGGAATATTAATGAAAGCATATTTATATGTTGCAAAATTAAGAATACAAACGGCATTGGCTTATCGGTTCGACATGATGTCCACGATTCTGGTGCAATGCATTGTGATGTTTGCTATTTCCTATTTTTGGATTGCTGCTTATGGAGAAAATGAAAGTGTATTAGACATTAGTAAAAATAGTATGCTGACATATACTACTGTATCTATATTGATGGGCAATTTACTGACCATGAATGTACAATACCGTATTGTAGATAGTATCAGAAATGGAAATGTAGCGTTAGATATATTAAAACCCATAAATGCATATGGGATATATATAGCAGAAGATATCGGAGATGCTATTAATGCCTTTTGTCAAAAAGTAGTGCCGTTATTAATCATTAGTACTGCTATGTTTGGGTTTCCCAAAGCTTCATCAGGAGTTAATTTTATTTTGTTTCTTGTGAGTTTTATAATGGCATATTTAATTAACTGGTTGTTGGCTGCACTAATGGGGTTATGTGCGTTCCAGACCTTGAGTATGGGTCCAATGATGGCGATAAAAGGGTATGTTATCAAGTTATTGTCTGGCAGCTTTATTCCGGTGTGTTTTTTCCCACAAGGATTAAAAAACATACTGGAATGTTTACCGTTTATAGGTATTTACCAGATACCGTTAGGAATTTACATAGGCAAGTATACAGTAGAAAATATGGTGTTCAGAATGGGTATTCAATTGATTTGGGTATTAGTGTTACTGATGGGATTTATCGCACTTAAGAAAAAGATGGCGGAAAAAATCTTGATTCAGGGAGGCTGATTATGAAGCATACAATAAAATACTATTCTTCTGTAGCTGTGGCATTTTTGAAAATGTCCATACAGTCTGGATTAGAATATCCTGTCAATTTATTAGGCTGGATACTGGTAAATCCAATTCAGTTTATAATCGGATTTGCGTCCATTAAGTTTGTAGTGCAACATTTTGGTAGTTTAGGAGGCTGGGGGGCTGAAGGATTGGCTTTTCTATATGGATTGGCAGTACTTAGTCATGGATTAGCGGTCATATTGTTTATCCAGACATGGTATATGGGACGATTTGTCATACGCGGAGAGTTTGATCGTTTTTTATTGCGTCCGATGAATGTACTGTTTCAGTTTTTATTTATGGACTTCAATTTAGTAGGTGTTTCTGATTTGATTCCTGGATTTATTGTTTTTATATATGCATGCATTCAGGTCAATTTCTACTGTAACGTGGGTAATATATCACTACTTATTATAACACTTATTGGGGGAGTTCTGATTCGAGGGGCGGTGTGGATCTTTTGTGGTTCCTTAGCTTTTTGGACAAAGAGTCCTACAAATTTTGTGAGTTTCACATTGGAATTGTTTGACAGGGTTACTATGTATCCCCTGACCATTTATCCCAGAGTGATACAGATTCTATTTACTTTCATTTTACCTTTGGGATGGATTACCTTTTATCCGGCCACTGAATTGTTAGGTACAAAACCGGATTATATTCCTGTTAATATGGCATTAGTAACATTTGGTGTAGGGCTGATTGTGTTTGCTATAAGTTGTATGATGATGAGCTTAGGTATGTGGAAATATGAAAGTGCAGGAAGTTGATAAGAATGCAAAATAAGATGGTGTAAGTTAAGAAGTATATATAAAGTAACTTATATTGAAACGATAGAGGCATGGCTGATGAAAATAATAGAAGTAAATCATATTGCAAAAGAATATAAAAAAATAAAAAAAGAAAAAGGGCTTAAGGGAGCTATTAAAAACTTGTTTGTACAGAAAATAGAATACGTACGTGCGGTAGATGATATTTCTTTTAGCATCAATCAGGGAGATATTGTGGCATATATTGGACCCAATGGAGCTGGTAAAAGTACGACTGTAAAAATGTTGTCTGGTATTATGAAACCTACGAGTGGCGAGATTTTAATTGATGGCATATCTCCACAAAAGAACCGGAAACAGGTAGTAAAAAATATTGGTGTAGTATTTGGACAGAGAAGTCAGCTGAACTGGGATTTGCGTTTAGGTGAAACCTTTGAATTGTTAAAGAAAATTTATGAAATAGATGATGCAACTTACAATCAAAATTTTGAAATATTGGATGACATTTTGGAAATTAATAAATTTATTGATACACCAGTACGACAGTTATCTTTGGGACAGAGGATGCGAGGCGATTTAGTTGCAGCAATGTTACATTCTCCTAAGATTTTATTCTTGGATGAGCCCACCATTGGTCTTGATGTGGAAGCAAAGTATGCTATGAGAAAATTTATTAAAGAAATTAACGAGCGTAATCAGACGACCATCATTTTGACAACACATGATTTGGGAGATATTCAGGAGTTATGTAAGAGACTTATCATTATCAATGAAGGAAAGGTTATAGAGGATGGTTCCTTAAGTGAGTTAATTGATAAAATTGCGCCATATAAGCACTTGATTGTTGACTTTTACGATTCTGTTAATATCTCGCATCCAAAGGCTGAAATTGTCTCAACCAATGAAACAAGAACAGTTTACAAATTTAGAAAAGATGAGATTACAGCTGCACAGCTAATTGGGGATATTTCTAAGATAGCACCAATCAATGAAATTAGTCTTGAAGAGATAAAAATTGATGATATTATAAGAGCAGCATACAAGAAAAAAATTGAAAGCACGAACTAATAAATAGTAATTATAGGACAAGCAAGGAGTTATTACCTAAGTAGCAAGAGAGCTGCGGGAGATAGCTCCTTGTTTGTTTATATTTAGAGCGCTTACGTAATTTACTTAAAGGGACAACAGAAGAAGTGCATAGAAATAATTAGTAATTATGCGAAGGTTATTTATGTCGTGAGCATATATAATAATACATATTCTAAAAACGGTGCAAAACAGGTAAATAAAATGCCTTAAAATGGGTAAAAATAGACTTGTAGTTCAAAGGAAGCATATCCATGAGCATAACATATAATGATGCATTAATCCGTTTAAGAGAAGAAAGGTGTCGCTTATCTCTTTCACAAAATGACATGGCACGCTATATTCATATTAATCAGAGTAATTATAGTAAAGTGGAGCAGGGATTGCGGCGCTTGAGTTACAATGAACTAACCTGTTTATGTGAAACTGCGGTAGATATGCATTTCGTATTCACAGGGCAAAGAGGAAATAGTTATTATCTGGAAAAAATGAAAGACTGTAGCTATTCGGAAGCGATTTGTTACTTAAACATGATACATTCCTTTGTTTCTTTAAGCGACAAGAAGGGGTCTGACTGTGAATTGAAAGATTTGTACGAAAGGGCGAAATACATTCCGTTAATTGAAGAAAATCAGCATTCAACAAACATTTGGCGTGTACTAAGGTATTACATGAATTGGCAACAACAGAAAATGGCGGATAAATTGGGAATTGATGTAAAGAAATTAAGAGATTTAGAGAATGGACGTAATATGCCGGATGGCGAGTTGTTATGCAGAGTGTATGAAGTGTTTGGTATTCCACCGGCATTGCTCCTTAAAGATAGAAAGGGCGTCCTTAGTGAGATAACTATACTTTTAGGGATGCTTGATAAAGAAGCAGAGGAGAAGGTATATACGTTGCTTAACTTAATAAAAAAACTGTAGAAGTATTATTATGATAGGTAATAAAATGAGAAAAGTACTGAGCTTGGATGATTTGTATACAAGCAAATCAGGTGTTTATCTCATAAAGGATATGGAAAAGGCGATTGAAGAACCTAGGTGATGGCTGTGGGGAAACGCAGTCAGAAGAAGATAAGGAAATAATGCAATTAATTTATATGCTACAAAATTACGGAGAAGACTGATGCGGCAGAAGGTACTGATAATTGAAGATAATAAGGCGCATATGGACGCTTTATGCAAAATAATAAGAGATTTGCAAAGAGATGTGCAAGTGTTTTGCGCATATAATGCAGGGGAAGCATTTCAGAAAGCATTAGAACATCATATTCATCTGTTTATGATTGATATTGTGTTGAACACGCAGAAGCAGGGAGATGTATCCGGGCTAAGTTTTGCAAAAGAAATTAGGGGAATTTCAAAATACAAATTTACACCACTAATCTTTATAACATCGTTGGAAGATCCCAAGTTATATTCCTATAGCCAATTACATTGTTATGGATATATAGAAAAGCCATTTAGTGTTGCTCAAGTGAGGGACACTATTTTAGGCGCATTAGAGTTTCCGGCAAAAGAGGATGATGACAAAAACGTCTATTTCCGGAAAGACGGCATTGTGTATTCCTTATGTATCAAGAATATCGTGTACATTGAAAGCAGCAGAAGAAAAATTACGATACATTGTATAAATGACAAATTGGAAATTCCTTATAAGACATGTGAAGAAATTCTTCAGGACCTGGATTCAGATGCATTCATCCAGTGTAGCAGATATAATATTGTAAACAGAAAATACATAGAGCAGATAGATTATACCAACCGATTTATCAAATTAAAATACGTAGATTGCCCTATTGAGATTGGGGTAATTATGAAGAAAGTATTTAGGCAGCGAGTAGATCATGGATAAGGTATTATTGGTATCAACACTATTTGTGGAAGCATTAATGATTTTAATTGCGCTACATACTGCGTTTAATAAAAAGTTCTGCGTTAATCTGTATTCGGTCGGTATTGTTATAGGAAATTGCTTATTGTTTTTGTTGATTAATTTAGATTTAATGCATCAACTATTTTCCATGTTCATTTATATTCTATTATGGTTATACTGCTATTATAGATTTAGATTAACAGTGAAGAAGACAATAATAACATATGTAATAGGACTTGTGTTGGCATGTTTGATTGAGATAGTAAGTTCTTATATGCTCATACCTTTTCAACGTAGGTTTGAGTTAAATGAGGTTGCATTTGGCTCGGGGGTGCTTGCATTGGGTATTATGATTGCTCTATATAGGATTAGAATGATGTCTAGTACGCCAGATAATGGAAAATATAGTAAAACTAAGGTAGTAATTTCTTGTATGTATGGAATAGTATTGGCATCATTGATGGTAAACTATTATCATCATATGAAAAACATTAGTGTTTATGCACTGATTATTTTAACATTTATGTTTTTGGCATACATATACTTGCATCAATTTGAGCGGGCGAAGATTCAAGCGGAGAAAAAGCAATTAGAGTTAGATATGCAGAATTTGTATGGTAAGGCATATGATGAACTGTTACAAAGTGTTCGAATAAGACAGCATGATTTTAAAAATCAATTAGGTGCACTTTATAGTATGCATGTAGTAGCGGGTTCATTAGATGAATTAATATGTATGCAGAAGGAGTATGGTGCCAATCTTGCACAGAATAGCAAATTCGATTCTATACTGACCTGTTGTGAGAATTCAATTTTAGCAGGATACTTATATTCTCGTTGTATAGAGTGTGAAAAGAGCGGATTAGATGTAATATATGATGTGCATGTCCGGGAGTGTGAATGTAACTTTGCAATGTATGAAATTATTGAATTGTTAGGTATACTGATTGATAATGCCTGTGAAAGCACTTTGAAACAGGAAACTGGTAATAAGTGCATCAAATTTACATGTAACGAAGATAACACACAAATTGTTTTAGTGGTTTCTAATCCATCACGATATATGTCAGGAATAGAAATTGAGAAAATGTTTTTTCATGGATATAGTACAAGGGGGAAGAATAGGGGGATTGGATTAGCTAGAGCACTAGAATTAGTAAAGCAAAAAGATGCCGAGATAAAGGTTACGAATTCCATATACGAAAAATGTAATTGGATTGATTTTTCTGTTGTGTTACAAAAATGAAAAACGTCGTCTGTTAAACAGACGACGTTTTGATGTTACATAGTGTCTTCAGGCAAAGGGAATTTTGGCTCGCCAAAGAAGAGTAAGCTAATGATATCAAATCTGAACCCCCATTCAAGCATTCTTTTTCACCTCCTTAATGAAAAACGCAACTAATAGTTGAATTGTATGCAACATAATTGTCCAAAAACCTATATAGAGATATGTGTTGAGTGGACAAGTGAGCATCAAAATAAAAACGATAAATATGATGATAGTTGTGTTTCGTTTACTTTTTATGATTTGAGCAGAGGTGGCCTGAGGACGGTTACTGGAGGTGATAGGAACCAAATAATAACTTATGATTCCCCCTAGTATAGTACATATACATAATATGACTCGTGTCGGCTGTAATTCCATGGATAAAAGGATGCTACTACATAAAAAGAAAAAACTGACTATTAGACAGCTTGTGTAATGATTACAATGCAATCCACCACCGCTATTTCGTAGAACCATCAAAAATAATAGTGCTATAAAATACTCTTTTGTGATTTGAAGTGACATGAATATAATTAGAAAAATGAATACTTTACTAAACTCAGAAATAAGGCATTTCCAATAATATTCTCTTAGTTTTCTTTCATAAGCAGTAAGTCCTTTGGTACTTTTCGTGCGTAACATCTATATTCTCCAATCTAATTGATAAACAAAATATAGAACAAATTCTAAGTAATTTATGAAAATGGGCCTAAGATATGCATTTTCGTAATTAGACTCTGGTTACGATGCATTTGGGGAGATAGATATAAAGTTCAGTATCTCATTGGTTGTGTTGGAAACAAATTTATAAGACCGGAAAGCTATTTGATAAAATAGAAATGGGCACGTTAGGTAATCGGCGATAGAACAATTGGCGGTTTAAGGTATCGTAAAAAGTATCGTAAAAATAAGTTATTTTATTACATAAGGGGTTGATACAAATGATAGCTGTTTATAAAGAAGCTGGAGAACGTATTTTTTTGACACGTGTCATGCGTGGATATACAAGAGAATTATTAGCCGAGAAGGCATTTATTTCACCGAAGTTTTTATATGAGATAGAGACTGGAAAGAAAGGCTTTTCCGCAATTGTGTTGTATAATTTGTGTAATGCATTAAAGGTTGATTGCGATTATATATTAACTGGAAAAGAAAAATCGAATTATGACCAGAAGTTAGTAGAGGCACTGCAATTGTTTAACCAGAGTCAAACAGAATGTATTAGTATGATACTGAAGCAAATATATGAGTTGTTATAGTTGAGTATGTAAAAATGCATTTCAATACAATAATAATTTAAAAAACTGAATATATAATGGTTTTACATTAAGAAAACGATTGATAACTGTTTTTTTTTTGTGAAATTTGGGTAGTCAAAAGATAAAGGGGATATTTGACGGAAAGAGGTAGCTATGCAGTATTATGACAAAATGATTGTGGGAAATAGAATAAAACAAATCCGGAAAAAATATGACACAAAGCTGATATGTACCCGGAATCCTGGACACATATTTATGAAATAGGCTGAACACATGGATGTTATCCTATATTGTACAGGTAGCATCCATTTCGTTTTTGCCTGAATTCTTTTGTTATTATAATAATCTATATATTCTTCAACCGCTTGTGAGAATTCTTCGAAAGAAGAGTAGTTTTCATAGCCATAATACATCTCATTTTTTAATCTCCCCCAAAATATCTCCACAATACAATTATCGTAACAAATACCTTTTCGTGACATGGACTGTATAATGCCATGTTCCTATAAGGCATTTCTAAAATAAGCATGTTGATACTGCCAGCCTTGATCTGTATGAAATATTAATCCTTCAACAGAAGGAAATTTTTCCAATGCTTTATTCAGCATTCTCTTTATCTGTTTAAGATTAGGACTCGTGGATAAATCATATGAAATGATTTCATTTGTGTTCATATCCAGTACTGGAGAGATATAACACTTTCCCCAGGAAAAATTAAACTGTGATACATCTGTGGTCCATTTTTGTAAAGGCGAAGTTGTACTGAAATCCCGGTCTATTATGTTGTCAGCAATCTTACCAACTTCACCCTTATAAGAATGATATTTCTCCTTTGGTCGTTTTCCGGTTAAGCCTGCTTCATGCATGAGACGCTGGACTTTTTTATGGTTCACCTGATACCCTTGATTAATAAGTTCCCGGTGAACCCGTCTTACATCATACCTGCGCTTGTTCTTCACAAAAATACTTTTTATTTTTTCTAGTATTTCTTGATTACGTTCGGCAACAACATCATTTCTGCGAAGCTCAAAATAGTAAGTAGATTTAGCCATATGCATCACTTTAAGAAGATGCTTTAGGTGGTATCCCTTTTCTCTAAGTTCTTTGATGATTGCTGCTTTTTTGCCTTGAGTTGTGCAGCCCATTTTTCTTGCCTCAAGGTGAACTTTTTTTATTACTTCGTTCTCAGCTTTTATATATTCGTTTTCTGCTCTCAAGCGAATAAGTTCTTTGCGTTCTGATTATGTTAAAGGTAATGGATTTATTGACTTCTTCATTCTCGATTCCTTTGTTGAACGTCCTTTTTACTTTCTACTAATCCAGTATATTTTTGTGATTTATATTTGTATACCCATTGATAAAGCATTCCTGGGTTAATACCTGCTTCTATGGCAATTTTCCTCCTTGGTATGCATGCAATAACTTTTGAAACCAGTTCAAGTTTTTCTTCCGGTGTCCACACTTTATTGAACACCTTATGTTTTAAAACTTCTTGACCATGTAAATCAACCAATCTAGACCATTCTCGTATATGTCTTTTGAGAGTATCTGGATGCATCCCCTCTGGGATATCTGGATACGAACCCGAACGATACAATTCAACACACATCAGTTTAAACTCATAACTATAACGCATAAAAATCCCCTCCTTACTGGTTGTCCAGTAAAGAGGATACATATCAAGCAAACTGGCAGGTTTTTTCGATTATACGATTGAGAGACAGCTACAACGTATTGAAAACGGCGAGACGGGGTGTACGGTCGATAAGTTAATGGAGATTGAGCAAATACTAGATACAAGTATGGACTATCTGTTATTTGGAATAGAAATTAAGGACGACAGTATTGATGCAGATGCTTTCGAAGGAAAGACAGAAGGGCAGAAAATTTTTATACAAAAGATAACGAAAGCGGTATTTGAAAATATAGGGTTGCTGGTATAGGGGATAAAAAAGTTCAGTTGTGCAACAAATAGGACCCGATGTAGTATCAGTTGAAAAATGATGATGTATTGTTTGAAAAAGTGATGTAATATAAAGAGAATATCTATGGAATGTTTTGTATATATGACAAAAGACTGTAATTTAATGCGCGAATATTGTTCAGTACTATTAGATTGCGAGAAAAATAACCTGCCTATAAAACCTACATATAACCTTAAAAATATTATGGAATTCATTAAGAGAACTCAGGCACAAACAAATGACGGTGAAATTTCTATTTTGGGAGGCGGAGAGCTTTCATTAGAATACAATGATATAGAAGCTCTTATTAACATCGCAACCCAACAGCTTGCGTGTTGTTCGGTTACCTGATTGCGGTTCTCGTAGGAAGTTTTACTGGGTTCAGACCCGCAGGTCTTTTGACCGGAACGGTTACGTGGACAGAAGCGGAAGCGAACGGAGATACGGATAGTGACCGTGACGAAGAACAGGATGGAAAGAACCGGGACGGAGACACCCGGAAGGAAAATACGGCTACAGGGGTTACTTTGGACGATATAGACTGTGCATCCGAAACCTATACCCGGATTCTCTCTTTGTACAGAAATTCACGTTGGAGGATATGGAGCCGGATGCCGGGGATGCAAATTACTTTTTCCCAAAGGATGGTAGTGAGGACTATTTGATTACCAGCCTTGACGGCGGTAAGCTACACCAGGTGGATCTATGATGAGGCCGGAGAGCTCTGGGAGATCCGCGACAAGAAGCGCTATGAGTTGGAGACAGCGCTGCTTGGGGAGCACCCGGATGCGGGAAAAAACTCCTTTAACGAGGAGAGATACCTGTAAGCCGGCACAGTTCTTTAAGCTGATGCCCGAGGAAGAATTTGCGATGACCACGCAGGGAAGAGACAAATATACTATGTTATATCTGGCTTCCCAGGGGGACTTTGATTCCTATTATTATTGGTGTTCCGTGCCGTACAATCCTCTTCCCACAGAGGATGCAGATGATGCAAACAGCATTGGATATCCGGTCGGAGATAACAACGGTGACGACGGTTATGATGACGGCTATGATACGCAGTACAGTGATCAGGAAAACAGTGTGGTACGTCTGTTTGAAAGTCTCTGCACCATGGCGGGAGAAGATTATGACGCCTATTGTGAATTGCTCCGTAATATGGATAACAGAACCATAGAGCAGTATTACAACATGGAGTACCGGGACATTGGTCAATTTGAACATGAAGTGCCAATCATCATCGTGCAGGGCGGAAATTATGCATATGCGACACTTCTGTTTTACACTGTTCCAGTGGATTACCCGCAGACGGATCTGGACAACTACATGATTTCCACCATTGTAAGCTGCGATGACAATGGGGAGTGGAGAATTGAGTACACAGACGAGCCCCGTTTCTACCTGCAGGACGAATATCTGCAAGCCATTCATACGGAGGGCGGTTATGATGCCGTAAAGAGCGGCCGTCCCTGCGCAAAGTTCTGGCTTTTCTTCAATCTTGACTATGTTGTGACTTTCCGGGGAGCTTTTGTGGGAAGAGTTGTGGAGATGTATCGGTACGATAACGGCGACACGGTTGTGACGCTCTATTTCTCAAACGGAACGGATGAAACGGTGACTCCAGAACCTCTGCATCGTGGACGGAGAAAATGTGTTCATGCAGGTGTCGGCTGATATCTACGGTACCATAGAACCCGGAGCAGGTCTGCTCTATGAACTGAATGTGCCCGCCGCTCATGTGACGGATTATGGCTTCACCAAACCAAGTGTGGTGGATTTCACATATACGACAGATTAGCAGCTTCGGGATAGTGGAAGAGGTCTTTTCCGGCTTGATGACGAAGAATAAAGAAGAAAGATAAAACCGCCTTCCATTCTTTTTTACAAAGAGTGAAGACGGTTTTATTATTCACAAAATTACAGTAACTGCAGATTTGCCTTTTCCGCCTCTGCCATCATGTCATCCGGCCACAAAGAGCACTGTACTTCGCCGATGTGAGCTTTTCTTAAGAAGAACATACAGATACGGGACTGACCGATACCGCCACCGATGGTGTAAGGCAGTTCTTCGTTAATAATGGCTCTCTGGAAAGGAAGCTCAGCCCGGTCTAAGCAGTTCGCTTTTTCAAGCTGGGAGAGAAGCGCATCCTTGTCAACGCGGATACCCATGGAGGAAAGCTCCAGAGCAATATCAAGCACCGGATAATAAACCACGATGTCCGCATTTAAGGACCAGTCATCATAGTCCGGCGCACGTCCGTCGTGACGCTCACCTGACTCCAGAAGGTCACCGATCTGCATGATACAGACAGCGCCCTTGGCTTTGGTGATGTAATATTCTCTTTCCTTCGGTGTGTTGTCCGGGAACATTTCTTCCAGTTCTCTTGTAGTGATAAAGAAAATATCATGAGGAAGAATTTCTTCTATATAGTCATAATGAATGGACATGTATTTCTCGGTCTTGCGGAGAACCTTGTATACACTGCGGACGGTATCCTTCAGGGTATCCAGCGTACGGTCTTCCTTTTCGATAATTTTTTCCCAATCCCACTGGTCTACATAAATGGAATGGATATTGTCCACTTCTTCATCGCGGCGGATGGCGCTCATATCGGTATAAAGACCTTCTCCTACATGGAAGCCGTATTTTTTCAGTGCGTAACGTTTCCATTTTGCAAGAGAGTGTACAATTTCAGCTTCTCGGCCGTCCTGACCGGATATATCAAATGTAACAGGTCGCTCTACACCGTTTAAGTTGTCGTTCAGACCGGAAGAGGGGTCAACAAATAAAGGTGCGGATACACGTAAAAGATGAAGTCTTTCGGCAAGCAGCGTCTGGAAAAAATCTTTTACGGTCTTGATAGCAATCTGGGTATCATACAGATTCAGCTCTGATTTATACCCCTTCGGTAAAATCATCTTGCTCATACGGATTTTCTGTTCCTTTCTATGTTAAACATAAACTAATACTCTAACTATTCTATTTAACTGCTTTTTCATTCACTTTGCAAGAAGAACGTTTGTTCTATTTTTCTGTTGCTTTTTCATAAAGAATGTGATATTCTGATTATAGAACATTTGTTCTGAATTTGCAAGAGCAGAAAGGCGCGGATACCGAAATGGAATATCTGGCAGACAGCAATATGAGCCTGATGGACAAGCTGGCAGTTTTAAGCGATGCCGCGAAATATGATGTAGCCTGCACATCCAGCGGCGTGGAGAGAAAGGGCGACGGAAAGCATATGGGAAACTGTGCGGCGGGAGGCATCTGTCACAGCTTCAGCTCGGACGGCAGATGTATTTCCCTTTTGAAGATTCTGCTTTCCAATGAATGTGTATATGATTGTAAATACTGTCTGAACCGCCGCTCCAACGACATCAGAAGGGCAAGCTTTACCCCGGAGGAGGTCTGTGAGCTGACTATCCAGTTTTATCGCAGAAATTATATAGAAGGCTTATTTTTAAGCTCCGGTATCCTGCATAACCCGGACTATACCATGGAGCAGCTTTACCAGACTCTTTATCTGCTGCGCAGAAAGTATCATTTCGGCGGATATATTCATGTGAAGGCGATTCCGGGAGCGGACCCGCGGCTCATCCGGATGACGGGCTTTTTAGCAGACCGTATGAGTGTAAATTTGGAGCTTCCCACCGCGGATGGACTTAAAAACCTGGCTCCGTCCAAAAACCGGAAGAAAATCCTGACACCCATGCGGCTTATCCAGAATGGCTTGGAAAGCAAGAAAAATGCGCTTACCTTATACAAGAAAGCGCCCGTTTTTGTCAGCGGCGGGCAGTCCACGCAGATGATTATCGGTGCCACGCCGGAAAGCGATTACCAGATTATGCGGGTGGCGGAGAGCCTCTACGATGGTTTCGGATTAAAGAGAGTTTTTTATTCTGCTTTTGTAAAGGTAAATGAGGACAAAGCATTGCCGAGCCTTCCGGGCGGACCGCCGCTTTTAAGGGAACACAGGCTTTATCAGGCAGACTGGCTTCTCCGGTTCTACGGGTTTAGGGCTGAGGAGCTGCTCAGTGAATCACGGCCGTTTTTCAACGTGATGTTAGATCCGAAGGAGGACTGGGCAATCCGGCATCTGGAGCTGTTTCCCATGGAAATCAACAAGGTTTCTTACGAGGAGCTTCTGCGTATTCCGGGAATAGGTGTGAAAAGCGCCCAGAGGATTGTCAAAGCCAGACGCACGGCGGTACTGGATTTTGACTCCCTGAAAAAAATGGGAGTGGTGCTCAAAAGAGCCCTGTATTTTATTACCTGTAAGGGGCGTATGATGTATCCGGTAAAGGTGGAGGAAGATGCAATCGTGCGAAATCTTACACGGGACAACAGGGACAAACTGCAGTTTTCACAGGACGGTATGACTTACCGGCAGTTATCCCTGTTTGATGACAACCGGTATACGGTAAATCCTACCGTGGCAGACAGTGGAAAGGTATTGCTGGGACAGATATAGAGGAGGAAAGATGACGGCAGAGAAAACTTTTTTTATATGTGAAGACAGCATGGAAGGGATTTTTACGGGTATTTATGAGGCATACGAAAAAAGACAGACTCTTGACAACATACACCTTACCGTAGGGGAGGTGGCGCAGCCATCCCTGTTTTCGACTTATGAATATGTGAAGCCTAAAGAAGAGAAAGCAGAGAAGGTCATGCGTACCTTAAAAAAGAAATTTTCCGAAGAGGATTACCGGACAATCTGCTATGCGCTTTCTTCTCCGGATGAAAGAAAGGCGGATGCGGTTTTCCACACTATAGTGTGGGGATTGAAAGGGCAGTACAGGCACAGTATTTTAGAACATTTGTCCAACGATAATGTGCGTATCACCATGGAGCTTGCCAGAAACGCCGGCAATGAATATCGGCACCTGAGAGGCTTTACACGTTTTACGGAACTGCAGGGAGGCGTTCTGTACGGGGTGATTTCGCCTAAAAATGCTATTCTGCCGGAGCTTGCGGAGCATTTTGCCGACAGACTGCCCGGAGAAGATTTTGTTTTACTGGATGAGGGGAGGAATCTGTATGCCCTCCATCCGGCATATAAGCCATGGTTTCTGATGACACCCACAGGTAGGGCGGAAGTGACGGAAGCCGGATGGTCGGAAACGGAAGCCTGTTATCAGGAACTGTTCCGGACTTTTTGTCATAATATAAGTATTGAAGAGAGAAGAAATCTGAAATTACAAAGGAATTTGCTTCCATTGCATTTCCGACTTTATATGACGGAGTTTCAAGACAGAAATTAGGAATGCGATGTACGAAAAAAAAGACATACTTTGTGGAAAAAGGGTCTTTACTTTTTGAAAATACTGTGTATAATACAGGAGAAATCAAGGAACGCGAGGTTTTTTGGAAAGGAAGGCTGTTGTTATATGGAACGTAGAATCAAATTGACACCGGATGAAGTGAAGCATTTTGTAGCAGTTACGTCTAAATGTGATTTTGACATTGACATTTCTTATAATAGATATGTAGTAGATGCCAAATCATTTCTTGGTGTATACGGACTGGACTTTACAAAAGTTCTGACAGTTCACTATGATGGTTATGATGAAGAATTAGAAAGGCTCTTGACAAATCTGGCGATTGCCTGCTAATGGAGCATAGGACCACAAAATAGAAACAACAAAATTGACTCCCTGTTTTAGATGGTATACTATCTAAGCAGGGAGTTTTTACTTCCGGGGAAAGGACTGCTCTTATGGAGATACACATATCCGTCAGAAATCTTGTGGAATTTCTGTTACGAAGCGGAGATATAGACAACAGAAAATCGGGTGGAGCGGATAATGCCATGCTGGAAGGTGCAAGACTGCACCGGCTTCTGCAAAGCAGAATGGGGGCAGGTTACCTGCCGGAGGTTTCCCTGCGCTATCTTTATGATACGGAGAAATACCGGATTGTGGTAGAAGGCAGGGCGGACGGTATTTTCACGGATGAAAGCGGTGTTACCGTTATTGATGAAATCAAAACCACCTATAAGGACATAGCAAAATTAAAAGGCCCAAACGGGGTGCATCTGGCGCAGGCAAAGGTGTATGCCGCCATTTACGGCATGAAAGAAAAGCAGGAAGAAATGCGTGTGCGCATGACATACTGCAATGTGGAAACCGAAGAAATCCGTTATTTTTTTGAAGATTATACCATACAGGAGCTGCGGGACTGGTTTCTGGAGCTTTTATGCGAGTACCGGATTTGGGCGGACTATGAATATGAATGGAAACAGATACGTCAGGACTCTCTGGAAAAGTTAGAATTCCCCTACACCTACCGGGAAGGACAGAAAGAACTGGCAGCCCAGGTGTACCGGACGATTTATCATAAGAAGAAGTTATTTATCGAGGCACCTACCGGTGTCGGCAAAACACTGTCCACGGTTTTCCCTGCCCTAAAGGCTATGGGAAAGGGAATGGGGGACAAAATTTTTTATCTGACGGCAAAGACCATTACCCGGACCGTGGCAGAAAATACCTACAGTCTTCTGCGGGACAGGGGTCTGGCATTTAAGAGTGTCATACTGACCGCCAAAGAAAAAATATGCTTTCAGGAAGAAACGGAATGCAATCCGGATGCCTGTCCCTATGCAAAAGGACATTATGACAGGATAAATGCAGCGGTTTATGATTTGCTGACACATGAAACAAGCTTTACCAGAGAAGTCATAGAGCAGTATGCAAGAAAGCATAAGGTATGCCCGTTTGAATTTTGCCTGGATATGAGCCTGTTTGCGGACGGGATTATCTGTGATTACAATTATGTGTTTGACCCGCACGTATATCTGCGGAGATTTTTTGCGGAAAATAACAATGGGAATTATATCTTTCTGGTGGACGAGGCGCATAACCTGTTGGACAGAGGCAGGGAAATGTACAGCGCTGAACTTATCAAGGAAGATTTTCTGACACTGAAGAAAAAAATTGTTGCGGCAGAAGCGGGGCTTCTGGTTCCGGTTTCTACCATGCCGTCCGGGTCCTTTGGCAGAATAAGGGATTTTGCAAGGAAGTTAGAGAGGGATTTGGAGAGATGCAACAAAGAGCTTCTCATTTTGAAGAAGGACTGTGAAAAATGCGAGGTGCTTTCCGGTATAGACCCCTTTATACAGGTACTGACACGCTTGTTTGACACTATGAACAAGTACCTGGAAGAGACGGATGACAACCCGGTCAGGGCAGATATTCTGGATTTTTACTTTCAGATATCCCATTTTCTCGGCATTTACGAGTTATTGGACGACAATTATGTCATATATTCCGAAATGATGGAAATACCGCCTTATGACGGGATGTTCAGATTGAAACTGTTCTGTGTCAACCCTGCTAAGGCTTTGGGAGAATGTATGGAAAGGGCAAGAAGCACCATATTGTTCTCGGCTACCTTCCTGCCTATCCAGTATTATAAAAATCTGCTGGGCGGCAGCAAAGAGGATTACGAGGTGTATGCCAAATCCATATTTGACCCGGAGAAGAGGGCTATTTATATCGGAAGAGATGTAACCAGCAAATACAGCCGTAGAAATGAAACGGAATACATGAATATCGCCCGTTATTTATATGAGATAATCAAAAACAGGCATGGAAATTATATAGTATTCTTTCCGTCCAGGGCTTTCATGATGGAAGTGTACGACTGCTTCGTAAAATATTTCCTCGAAGAAGAGGACAGTGAGATAGAATGCATCCTTCAGGAAGAATTTATGAACGAAGAAGAGCGGGAACAGTTTTTACAGCGGTTTTCCGCAGAATTGTCCTCCGAAACAGATAAAATCCTGCTGGGCTTTTGTGTCATGGGCGGTATTTTTTCCGAAGGAATAGACTTAAAGCACGACAGCCTGATTGGCGTCATTGTGGTAGGCACCGGCATTCCGCAGGTTTGTAATGAAAGAGAGCTGTTGAAGGCATATTTTGATGAACGGGAAGAAAACGGGTTTGATTATGCCTACCGCTTTCCGGGCATGAATAAGGTATTGCAGGCAGCGGGCAGAGTTATCCGCACGGAAGAGGATGTGGGTATTATTGTCCTTTTGGATGAACGGTTCCGGCAGATTTCCTACCGGAGATTGTTCCCCAGAGAATGGACATCCTATGAAGAGGTAACGAAGGACTCCATATCGGAGCGCATTGAAAGATTTTGGGATGAATGGCTCTAAAAATGCAATCTGACGGACCTATCAAACAAAAACTGACACACGTGTATATGTGGATAACTATGTGGAAATGGGGGATTTCTTTAAGAAATTCACTAAAAATACGACAGTATTTCCATTTTTTCCATTGAGCACGGTGGATAACTGACGAAAACGGTACTGAATCGGTCAATATCATGAAAACAGAGGAGGGGACCACCTTTTATGAAATCGAAACAAGAAAACAGACTTATTTTTTTCTATTTTGCCCTATATCTGGCAGCGGCGCTTACCATTGCCCTGCACCAGCCGCACTTTGATACACCGCCTCTGTTTGGTAATCCGCCTGACGAGCATTCCCGTTATAAGGTGCCTCTTTACATAGAAGAGCACGGCAGTCTGCCTACCGGCTTTGAAGAAGAGCTTTTCAGCGGGGACTGCAGATGGACATACGGTTTTTATACCCTTCTTCCCTATATGATACAGGGGGCGGTCATGAAGGGAGTCAGTCTGTTTACCCATTCTCCGCTGGCACTTTTGTATGCCGCGAGAATGGTAAATGTAGTCAGCGGACTGTTCATGGCATATCTGGTGTTATTAATCGGGCGGAAGGTGTTTATAGATGATAAAATCCGGTGGCTGTTCTGCTTTCTGGTGACTTTTTTACCGCAGAGCCTGTTTATGCATACCTATGTGAACCCCGATTCCATCTGCATGTTATCCACCGCCCTGATGATTTACGGACTCCTGTGTGGATATGAAGATGCCTTTTCGGTAAAAAGCTGTGTGCTGTTAACGGCAGGCTTGGTTCTGTGTATCCTGTCGTATTACAATGCGTATGGATTTTTAGTCAGCAGTTTCCTGCTGTTTACGGCTTATTTTGTTAAAAGAAAAGAAAAATGGACCTTTGACTGGAAAAATTTCCTGAAAAAGGGATGCCCGGTTGCTCTTGCTGTTATTCTTCTCTCCGGTTGGTCCTTTGTGAGAAATTACATGCTGTATGACTGGGATTTTATCGGACTTCGGACAAAGGAGGCATTTATACGGTCTTACGGGATTGCCCGGGATACCTTCCGGAGCAGCGGATATTCTCTTGCGTATATGCTGACCCACACCAGCTTTGTCCCCAAGGTAATTATCAGCTTTCTGGGAAATTACGGCTCCGGGACCATTTACATGTATAAAATTATGTATGCGGGCTATCTTCTTCTTTTCGGTGCAGCTTTTGTGGGGCTCTTTATCCCCGGGGAAAAGCCGGAAAAAACATTTGATGCGGAAAGAAAGGCAGGTACGGAAAGATTTCACACGGCTTTCTTCCATATAAACATGGTTTTCTGTATTCTGATGCCTTTGCTTTTACTGTTGAAATATGCATACACCGTGGATTATCAGGCGCAGGGACGGTATCTGATGCCGGCAGTCATTCCCATTATGTATTATCTCTGTTACGGATTTCAGAAGCTGCCGCTTTACCGGAAAGCAGGAGAACGCAGAAAGAATATCCTTTTTATGGGAATTATGATGTTTGTGGTGCTGGCACTTTTACTGATGATTTTCTGCAATGCCATGCCGGTGTACCGGATGACGGGAGTACTGGGATAAGGATTTAGATTTTAGACAATAAAAAATACGAAATTTATATATCAAATATTTCCTTTCCCTATTGACTTTATATATTATACGACGTATAGTATTACAAAAGATATATTATTACAAATTACATAATATCATAGAACAGACAGAAAGGACGGAGGCTGTATGGTTTTTAATACAGGAGCGGCTCTGCTTGATGCTATTGTCCTGGCGGTCGTATCCCGAGAGTCGGAGGGAACCTACGGATATAAAATAACGCAGGACGTAAGGCAGGTTTTGGAAGTATCCGAGTCCACGCTTTACCCGGTGCTCAGGCGGCTGCAAAAGGATGAAATGCTTTTTGTGTACGACAGGGAATGCGCCGGCAGAAACAGAAGATATTACCAGATTACACCCCCCGGGCAGGAAAAACTTAGGGAATACGTGAGAGAGTGGAAAATCTATTCTGAAAAGATATCCGGTATTTTCGAAGGAGGAAGCAGGCAATGAACAAAGAGAGCTTTATGCAGGAGTTAGCGAGGTTGCTGGGGGACATTTCCCCACAGGAAAGGCAGGAGGCGCTGAACTTTTATGAAGAATACTTCCATGATGCAGGACCGGAAAAAGAACAGGAAGTGCTGAAAGAATTAGGAAGTCCCATGCAGGTGGCTGCCAAAATAAAAGAAGGGCTGGATGTTACGGAGGAGCCGCCGAAAAAGCATTCTGTGTGGAAAACTATCGGACTCGTGTTTCTTCTTATATGTGCATCACCGCTTCTGATTGCATTTGCCAGTGTGATTTTATCTCTGCTGATTGCCTGGTTTTTGGTGCTGATTTCTTTGATAGCGGCATTCGGAGCAGCCGCTCTGACTTGTATATTGTGTGGCATTGCCTTCGTGGTGATGGGATTTACCTGTATGTTTTCTTTTCCGTATGTGTGCCTGATTATGGCGGGCAGCGGACTTATCTGTACGGGGATAGGCATACTGTTTATGATGCTTACTGTGTGGCTGTGCGGGTATGCCCTGCCGGGATGCTGCAGGGGAATTGCCTGGCTATGGAGAAAAATCTTCGGAAAGAAGCAGGCTTAAAAGAAATGTTATAGATTAAGAAAAGAGGGAAATTATGAGAAAATTTATGAAAGTAAGCGCCATTACGGCGGGCATTATGATATTTTTAGGAATCGGTCTTTTTACTGTGGGCGGCTGCGGAGGCGGCTTCAGTGAGACCGTACAGAAGATTGTGAACGGTGATTTTGATTTTACGGATGAAGATTTGAAGAATATTATCGGAAACTATGTGTCTTCCAACGATAGCCTGGATATGACGGTAAATGAAGAAAATAAATATCTGGAGGATTTCCCGGTTGTTACGGATACGGAAAGCTACGAAAGAGATTTTGATACGGCGGAATTTAGCAGCATGGTGTTGCAGCTTGGCGGCTGTGAGGTAAAAATACTTTCTTCCGATGATGAAAATGTGCATATCAGGGCAGAAAAAGTCAAGAAAATCCAGACGGGAGTAAAGGACAATACCCTTTACATTACCAGCACCGACCGAAAAGGCGTCACTTCGGGAAACTGGACCAAGATTACCATACAGATACCGGAGGCATTCTGCTACGATACGGTGGATATTGACTTAGGAGCCGGAGATTTTTCCATAGAGAGCCTGACGGTAAAAAATGTAACGATTGATATCGGAGCGGGAAGATTGCAGATAGAAAAGCTTGTCTGCAGTGAAGACGCAAAATGTGAAATCGGCGCCGGACAGATGCTGTTAAATGATGCGCAGATTGGAGGCAGCTTTGCCGGGGACATCGGAGCAGGGGAAATGCGGCTGACCGGAAACATACAGGGAAATGCAGAGGTTTCCTGCGCAATGGGAAATACGGAAATGACGTTTATCGGAAGCACGATGGAAGAACACAACTATGAAGTGAGCTGTTCTGCAGGCAATATTGATATAGGAAACCGCTCCTTTGCCGGACTTGCCACGGAAAGTGACATTGACAACGGAGCGGCGAATACCTACAAGCTGGAATGTGCCATGGGCAACATTACCGTGAAATTCCAATAAACGGAAAATAAGAAGCTTTTCAGCTTATTCTAACACCAATAAAAGAGCCATCTTGAAACGGCCGTTTGCAGTGACACTGTGAAGGCCGTTTTTCTCAAAACGGAAGCATTCGCCGGCATGGAGTTCATAGTCCCTGCCTTCGTAACCGATGGTAGCGTTTCCTTCCAGTGCAAAAACAATGGCGTTGCCGGGAGCACGGTGCGGGGTAAGACCGGTGCCTTCATCAAAAGCCATCAGCACATATTTCATGGTAGGGTTGCTCACCACATCCATGTTGGCAATGCTGCCTTCTTCATAGGAAATCAAATCCTTTAATGTAAATACTTCGTTTGTTTTTACGATATCGTTCATAACATTCTCCTTGTCTAAAATAATTTCGGTGTAAACAAGACCTTCCTCTGTTTCCATACCGCAAAGAGTGCCGGCGGAAACTACAAGAGCCCGGTCAGGGGACAGGGTTACTTTTTCGGGCTCCTTTCCCAAAAGAAAAGTACCGCTGCCGGAAGCGCCTACATACATGGTCACTCTGTCATAGCTTTCCTGACTGATGGAAGTAAGTTCCCCCAGCGAAAAAT